>Ga0256838_1000860_pt1 | contig 15959 bp, 12 predicted proteins | sample 4571419metaG_FD_185978 | JGI IMG/M metagenome (GOLD analysis project Ga0256838, IMG submission 185978) | Hydrothermal vent microbial communities from Guaymas Basin, Mexico - 4571-419 | ecosystem: Environmental > Aquatic > Marine > Hydrothermal vents | place: Mexico: Guaymas Basin | collected...
ATTGTAACTTGACTCTTTTCTTACATAGTTTGGTTGTAGTTTTTTTCTTTCATGGTCAAAAAAACTCACTATCCTTTTTATCTCATCATTGAATTCATCATCTGCATCTTTTCTTATAAGTTTTGTACTTTTTTTAGCATCAACTGCTTTACTCTCTTTTACCTCTTTTGTTAGCATCTTTTGCTCACTTTGAAGTTTTTTAGACTTTATAGTCTCTTTTGAGTTGATGTGAAAAACCAACGATGCCACTTTTTTACCATCTTTTTTCTCTTCGATGCTAAAGGAAATATCGCTATTTTCTTTTAGTTCTTGCTCGGCTATGCTTAAAACTTTCATCTTAAAGTTGGAGTATGTTTGAAAACCTTTTGGTACTTCTAGTTTTGACTTTAAATCTTCCAAGTTTATGGTAGCTTTTGATTTATGCTCGTAAGTTTTTAAGATTTTGTATATCGCTCTTGAGTAGTTGCTCGATAGTGAAAAAAATACTTTTAGATTATCTAGTGAAAAATCATCTTTTAACTTTAGTAAAAACTCTTTCACATCATCACTAAACTCAACTTTTACCTTTTTATCTTCATAAGAGAGTTTAAAAAACCAGTTTAATAAAACAGTAGCATTGTTTGTATTTATCTCCATAGTTTTTGAGATGATTTTTTTTATAAACTTCAAGTCATACCTAGCATCGCTAATGACTATCTCATCATTTTTCAAACCATCTACACATAAGAGTAAAAACTCTATCTCATCATCACTAAACTTGTATTTTGCATTTATTAAGTTCAAATATTACCTTTTGCTTATTTTGTAATAGTATAGTAAATATTACACTTTGTGTCAATAGTAATATTTGAAATAAAAATAATTTTTCAATCACTTTATATTCACTTACTCAACTTATTCACATATAGCTTTCTATCTCATTCACATAAATTTAACCCTTATTTATGGTAGTTCTTGGTATTATTCACATTATAAAAAATTTATGGAGTTTTATGTGAATATTGGTCAAGAGGTCTTAAAACTGTTAAAAGAGGAGATAACTGAGGTTGAATATAACCGATATATCAAACAACTTAAGTATGATGAAGAGAAATCTTCTTCTGATTTAGCTATATTTTTAGCTCCAAATGCTCTTGTATCAAACTGGATAAAAAGTAAGTTTACAAAAAAACTAGAGCATCTTTTTGAGATAAAAACGGGAAATAAAGTTAGCATCGTTATATCTCTAAAAACAGAAAGTAAAAAAGTTGTAAACAAAAAGATAATTGAGCAAAAAAATGCAGTACATTCACTACTAAACCCATCTCACACATTTGAAAACTTTATGGTTGGTGGCTCAAATCAGTTCGCTTATGCAGCAACTAAAAGTGTAAGTGAAAAAGCTGGTCAACTATATAATCCTCTTTTTATATATGGTGGTGTAGGGCTAGGTAAAACCCACCTAATGCAGGCTGCTGGTAATGTTTTTCAAAACCAAGGTAAGATAGTTATCTACATAACACTTGAACAGTTTTTAAATGACTTTAGCCGAGCTTTAAGAAACAAAACTATGGAAAGATTTCGTGAAAAGTACCGTCAATGTGATGTTTTACTTGTAGATGATATACAGTTTTTAAGCTCAAAAGAGTTACTTCAAGAGGAGTTTTTCCACACTTTTGAAGCACTTCGTGGTGTTGGAAAACAGATCATCATAACAGCAGATAAACACCCTAAAAAGATAGCAGGACTAGAAGAGAGACTTCAAAGTCGCTTTGAGTGGGGATTAGTAGCAGATATACAACCACCAGAGTTAGAAACTAAAATCGCCATAATTGAGTCTAAAAGTAAGATAAACAAAGTAAAACTTACAAAAGAGATTATAAACTATATAGCAACAGTTATAGATAGCAATGTTCGTGAGATAGAGGGTATTTTATCGAAACTTCATGCTTACTCTCAACTTATGCATGTAGATATAGACTTAGAATTTACAAAAAATGTACTAAAAGACCAGATGCAAGAAAACCGTGAAAACATCACATTAGAGGGCATTACACAAGTTGTAGCAAAAGATTTAAACATAAAACCTAGTGATATTCGCTCAAAAGGTAGAAGTAAAAATATTGTCTATGCAAGAAGGATTTGTATATATCTTTGCCGTGAACTTACACAAAATACGATGCCAACACTTGCACAGTACTTTGGTATGAAAGACCATACAGCCATAAGTCATACTCTTAAAAAAATCAACTCTTTAATGCAAAATGATGAGGATTTTAAAGCAAAAATAGAAGAATTAACCAATAAAATTACTTCAACTTCGTAAAATAGTATAAAAAAAGATATAATTATAAAAGTGAATGAGTGTGAATAGAAACAAAAATGTTTGTCACGACTCAAAATAACAGCAGTACGGGGTTAAAAGGGTATATTCACATATTCACGACCCCCTACTACTAACTACTAAAATTTATATATTATAAAGGGATATTATGAAGATATCTATTTCAAAATCTATACTAGAAAACATCTTAATACATGCTCAACCTTTTTTAGAAAAAAAAGATACTTCTATGATTACATCTCATATCTATATGAATGTAAATGACTCAACTCTAATATTAAAATCTACTGATAATGAAATAGGCATCAGTATAAAAACAAATCAAATCAATTCTTTTGAAAATGGTTCTATAACTGCAAATGGTAAAAAATTTTTAGATATAGTAAGAATTTTAAAAGATGAAGAGATAGATCTAGAAGTTAAAAATGAAACTTTATATATATCACAAAATAGTTCTAATTTTAAATTACCTAGTTTCAATTATGATGAATTTCCACAATTTCCAGATTATAAAGAACAAACTCCAATATCAATAGATAGCCAAATACTCATAACATCATTAAAAAAAATAACACCAGCCATAGATACAAATAACCCAAAATTTGAGCTAAACGGCGCATTAATGGATATAAAAGAAAACAGTATTAATTTTGCATCAACTGATACTCGTAGATTAGCTGTTGTAAATATAGAAACAACTAATAATAAAGAGTTATCTATAATAATACCAAAAAAAGCCATTGTAGAGATTCAAAAACTATTTTTTGATGATATTGAGATATATTATGATGAAACAAATCTTATAATAAACTCTAAACAATATACTTTTTTTACAAAACTTATAAATGGTAAATTTCCAGAATATACTCGCATCATTCCAAAAGAGATAAAAGCAAATATATTATTACCTAAAGTAGCTATGATAGATGCTATAAAACAAATAACAACAATATCTACAAATGTTAAACTTATATTTTTAGAAGATGCTATAACATTTGAGAGTTTAAGTGATGACAATATAGAAGCAAAAACTCAAATAAACTGTGCAACAAATTTTACAGAAGAGTTTCAAATAGCAATCAATAGTAAGTATTTATTAGATTTTATAAATAATATTGATTCCAATGAATTTTTAATAGGATTAAATGAAGGTAATTTACCATTTATCTTAAGTGATGGTAATTTTAAAACAGTTATAATGCCAATAGTAGCTTAAATTTAAATATTGAGTATTTTTTATCTAGCTGTATAATTGAAACAATAAAGATATAAGCTACTTTTAGCTAAAATCAAATCAATTATGCTTTATGGAGAAAAAATGGAACAAAATGCAACTTCTTTAGAAAACTACGGTGCTAGTAATATTAAGGTTTTAAAAGGGCTAGAAGCTGTTCGTAAAAGACCTGGTATGTATATCGGTGATACTGGTCATCGTGGTTTACACCATTTAGTTTATGAAGTTATAGACAACTCTATCGATGAGGCTATGGCTGGGTATTGCGATACTATAACTGTAACACTTACTAAAAATGGAAGTTGTAGAGTTAGTGATAATGGTCGTGGTATCCCAACAGATATGCACCCAACAGAGGGTATGAGTGCTGCAACAGTTGTTTTAACAGTACTTCATGCTGGTGGTAAGTTCGATAAAGATACTTATAAAGTTTCTGGTGGTCTTCACGGTGTTGGTGTTTCAGTTGTAAATGCTCTTTCATCTGACTTACATATGACGATTTATCGTGATGGTAAGATACACGAGCAAGACTTTAAGATGGGTATCCCACAAAAACCTCTTGAAGTAACAGGAACTACTAGAAAAACTGGAACTACCATAGAGTTTTCAGCAGATCCTAACATCTTTACTGAAACTACAACTTTTGAGTATGAATACTTAGCAAAAAGATTTAAAGAGTTAGCATACTTAAACCCTTTTATAACTATAAAGTTCAACGATGAAAGAGATGGTAAAAAAGAGGTTTATCACTTTGAGGGTGGTATAGCTCAGTATGTTTCAGATATGAATAAAAAAACTCAAGTAGCATCGGTTTATAGCTTTAGTGGAAAAGTGGAAGATATAGAGTTTGATATAGCTCTAATGTATAACGATGCTTACGATGAAAAACTAGCATCGTTTGTAAACAACATCCGTACTCCAAACGGTGGTACACACGAAGCTGGTTTTCGTGCTGGTTTAACTAGAGTTATCTCAAACTACAACTCTAAAAATGGTGCTGCAAAAGAAAAAGATGTAAAAATATCTGGAGAGGATGTAAAAGAGGGGCTTATCGCCATAGTAAGTGCAAGAGTGCCAGAACCTCAGTTTGAGGGGCAAACAAAAGGTAAACTTGGAAACACTTATGTAAGACCACTTATACAAAAAGCAACAGGTGAAGCACTAAGTAAGTATTTTGAAGAAAACCCGATTGAAGCAAAAGCTATCGTTTCAAAAGCTCTTATGGCTGCAAGGGGTCGTGAGGCTGCTAAAAAAGCAAGAGAGTTAACAAGAAGAAAAGACAATATGTCTGTGGGAACACTCCCTGGTAAACTAGCTGATTGTCAAAGTAAAGATGCAAGTATATGTGAACTTTACTTAGTCGAAGGGGATTCTGCTGGTGGTTCTGCTAAGATGGGTAGAGATAGAGTTTTTCAAGCGATACTGCCACTAAAAGGTAAGATTTTAAATGTTGAAAAAGCTAGACTAGACAAGATACTAAAATCTGATGAGATTACAAATATGATAACGGCTATGGGTTGTGGTATCGGTGAGGAGTACAACGAAGAGAAGTTAAGATACCACAAAATCGTGATTATGACCGATGCCGATGTTGATGGTAGCCATATCCAAACTCTACTTTTAACATTTTTCTTTAGATACTTCCGTGATGTTGTTGAAAAAGGTTACCTATACCTAGCTCAACCACCACTTTACCGTTATAAAAAAGGTAAAAAAGAGATTTACTTTAAAGATGATAGAACTTTAAATGACTTTCTTATAGATGAGGGTGTTGATTCTCTTGGCATCGAGTCTATTGGGCATAATGACTTGGTATCTTACTTTAAGATGGTTGATCATTATCGTGGTAGTTTAAATGCACTTGAGAGACGATATGCACTTGTTCATCTTATAAGACACTTTATAGAAAACCCAGATATTATAGGGCTTGATTATGAGAGTATGTTTGTAGAGGTTGAGAAGTTTTTAACTGAGAGTGAAAACAATATACTGACAAAAACTATCTCAGAAGAGGGCATCCATATATTTGTACAAACAAAAGGTGGTATGGAAGAGTTACTTATAAATGATGACCTTTTCTCAGCTCCACACTTTAACGAAGCTAGTTTTGTTTACAAGAAGATAGAGGAGTGGGATGTTGAGCTAGATTTAGATATGCTTGATGCTTTACAGTCTGTGTTAGATTCTGCAAATAAGGGTGCTTATATACAAAGATATAAAGGTTTAGGTGAAATGAACCCTGAGCAGTTATGGGAGACAACTATGACACCAGAAAACCGTGTACTTTTACAAGTAACGATAGAAGATGCAGAAGTTGCAAGTGATGCTTTTACACTGTTTATGGGTGATGAAGTTGAGCCTCGTCGTAACTACATAGAAACTCATGCTAAAGATGTTAAACATCTTGATGTTTAGATGCTTCTCCCACAACTTAAAGAGAGAGAATACCGTTTTAAACTAGCACTTAGGATAGGACTTCCTATCTTTGGGCTTATACTTGCTTTAATATCACACACTTTTATAACAACTTATGATACTTTAGAGGTATCTTTTTATGTTGAATCTGCAATGCTTCTTATTGTTAGTATCTACTTTACATTTTATATTATATATCGTGGATTTAATAAAAATATCATAGATAGAGTTACAAATACTTTTTCCAATGAATATCTAATGGAGCATCTCAAAAAAGAGATAAAAAATTCTAAAATATATACTTTGATACTATTTAGTGTAGATAATCTTTATGATATAAATAGTATGTACACTTATAAAAATGGTAATAAAGTCCTTTTAGAAGTTGCTAAGTGGGTAGGGGAGTATTTTGAGAGTAAGGGTATTGATGATTTTGTTATAGGGCATCTAAAAAGTGGAGATTTTTTACTCGGTTTTGAGGGCAGTGATGCTAAATACAAAACGATGCTAGAGATTATGTGTATAAAAATGAGTGATTTTAAAGTGGATGATATAGAGGTTAAAATCTCTTCTGCTATAGTAGATACTTCATATTCTAAAGATTTAGAGTATCTACTAGAGCATCTTTTTGAGATGCAAAAACAAAAATCAACTCAGATAGATTTAGACCCAAGTGAGTTGGAACTACTTGTAATTGATAGCATCAAGAGTAAAAGTTTTGTGATGGGTTTTCAAGATGTTTTTGAAACTAAAACAGATAAAATTGTTATAAAAGAATGTTTTGTAAAGCTAAAATCCAAAGAGGAAAAACTACTTTATCCAAAATCATATATGAAAGTTATACAAAAGTATGGTTTAGTTGTTGAATATGATTTGATGGTTCTTAGTAGCATTATTAAGAGTATAAAAAAAGATGAAACTATAGCTATCAATGTATCTCCAATCTCATTAAGAAATCCTATCTTTTTATCTAGCATCAAAGAGATGATAGGTAAAAAACTAGAAGATAAAAGAGTGCTTTTTATCATAAGTGAACAGGAATATTACTCAAATATATCGAGATTTAATCATATACTAAACTCTTTAAGGGAGTTAGGTTTTTTTATAGTTTTAGATAGATTAGGCTCACTTCATACAAGTTTTTTATATCTTCGGGATTTGGATATAGATATGGTTCGTTTTGATGCTTTTTATACAAAAGATTTTAACAAGCATCGTTATATTGTAGATGGTTTAAATGAGATGGCTCATAAAAAAGGTTTAAAAACTTGGATAAAAATGGTGCAAGATAAAGAGACTAAAGAGTTAGTTATAAAAAGTGATATTGATTATATACAGGGAAATTTTTTAGCATCTATTAAGTAAAGATTAATTTTGTTTATATTAATTATTTAAGAGTATAATGTTCGTAAAGGATAAAAATGAATAATTTTTTAAAAAGTATAGTTGAATGGATGATGGAAAAAGAGGAAGAGATGGCAAAAGAGTGTGCTATCCCTATGAAAGAGATAGATTATCAGATAACAAAAGTACAAGAGCAAAAAGAGACATTGAAAAAAAATTATGAAGATTCGATGCAAGAGTTAGATAGTATTTTACAAAGATTACAAAAGATAAAAAATACTGAGATTTTGCGTTGTCAATCATCTAAAAAATAGGGAGATTTTATGGAAGATAAACTAAGTCAGATTCGTGCCGATATTACAGCTGGAAAATACGATTATTGTTAAGGTATAATACTTTGTAATAACTTGAGTTTGAACTCAGGTTAATAATAACTTTAGGAAATACAAAATGAAATATGGTGAAAAAATAGTAACAGAATTTGATGTTGAAAAAGATTTGGAAATATGGCCAAATGAACATAATAGAAACTATCTTATAAAGATGACCTTACCTGAGTTTTCTTGTCTTTGTCCAAGAAGTGGATATCCTGATTATGCAACAATTTATTTAGAATATACACCAGATAAATGGGTAGTGGAGTTAAAAGCTATCAAACTATATATAAACTCTTTTAGAGATAAACATATAAGTCATGAAAACTCTGCAAATGAGATTTATGAAGTTTTAGAGAGAAAATTAAAACCAAAATATATGAAGATAGTAGCTGATTATAATCCAAGAGGTAATGTTCATACTGTTATAGAGATAGATAGTTCAAAACTTTAGAGTGATAATATGTTCAATAAAATTTTAGGTAGAACAAAAAATGATGATTCTGGTAATAAAGAACATTCAGAATTGATGCAAAAAATTTCAAAAATGGATCTAACAGAGATGAAGTCTTATGTAAGTAACAGAATTTCATCTATGCCTGTTTCAAGAGAGGGTCTTGTTGTTGTATTAGAATATTTATTGAAAGTTGATAAAAAAACAAATACAAGATATTTAAAGATAGATGATAATGATGCTAAGATAAAAAAAGGGTTTGATTTAGTGATAGCTATATCTACCCATAGTTTAATAACTTTTCCAGTTATAAAACTTCTTCAAGATTTTATAGAAGCTCATAAAGATATCATAGAAAAATTTGATAGAGACAACAAACAAACTTATCAAAGTAAGCTAAAAAAAGCAGTTGAAAATGCTATCTTAACAATAGGGATGATAGCAGATATAAATAATGCTTCAGATGTATTAAAGGCTAAGTAGTTGCATCTCATATATAAGCTGAAGTAATTTTGAAAACTCTTTAGATGGTTTAAATCCTAGTTTAACTAAATCTTTACCGTTTATTATAGGTTGTAGTTTTTGTAGTTTTTTATCTTCAATATTTAATGCTTTTAAAAATATATCTATACTTTGTATATCTGCATCTTTTATAATGTGGTATTTTAATGGTTCTTTTTTAAAAACTATGTTATCTATGATGTGATGATAGTTTGTTATCTCTTTTAGTAACTGTTTTTGATTTGTTAGTTTTGTTATAAAACTTTTTTTATGTTTAGATGGCATTTTATAACATAACGATGCTAGTTTTATAATGAGATTTTTTTCACATCTATCTACTATTTCTAATGTAAAATCCCAATCTCTTTGTTTTAAATCAAGTTCATAAAAAAACTCAAAAGCATCGATTTGTTTTAAAAACTCTAAACCGATAGATGGTTTTTCTGATTTTAAAAGTAGTTTTTTAAACTCTTCAAAAAGTCTCTCTTGAGCTAACTCTTCAAGTAGATGGTTATGGCACATATCTTTACATATAGATATAAGTTGTTCATCTGCTTTTAATTCAAATCTTGCACAAAACTGCATAGCTCTTAAAACTCTTAAAGGGTCTTGAGCAAATTTTTTAGCATCAACAACTTTTAAAACTTTGTTTTTTAAGTCTGTTATGCCATCAAATGGGTCTAGTAAACTTCTTGATGCTATATCGTAACCTATAGTGTTTATGGTAAAATCTCTCCTACTTGATGCTGTTTTATAGTCAAGTGAAGTATCTATTTTTATATCAAATCCACAATGTCCAACTGAGACTTTATTGTCAATCCTTGGAAGTGTAAAATCAAGATGAAAACCTTTAAAATCAAGTTTACAAACTCCAAAACTTTTTCCAACACTGTTTACACTACCAAACTCTGTTAATAAATCTTCTAGTTTTTCAAATGATGCTATGTTGTAAACTTCAATATCTATATCATCAGATACAATTTTTAAAAGGCTATCACGAACATAACCACCTACGATGATTGGTTTAGCATCATTTTGAATAAGTTTATCAAAGATTTTATCTAATTTTATTGGATAATTGAACATTTTTTCTTTTTTTAATTTAGTATATCTAAAATTAAATCATATTTTTATGATGTTTTAGATATAATCGCGAAAATTTTTCCCTATAATTTGGGAATGGAGAGATACTTAATATGCAAAAAATAAGAAATATTGCCGTTATTGCACACGTTGACCACGGTAAAACTACATTAGTTGATGGACTACTAGAACAATCTGGTACATTTAGTGATCATGAACAACATGATGAAAGAGCGATGGATTCAAATGACATTGAAAAAGAGCGTGGTATTACGATTTTATCTAAAAATACTGCTATTAGATATGGTGATCATAAGATTAACATTATCGATACTCCGGGTCACGCTGACTTTGGTGGAGAAGTTGAGCGTGTTCTTAAGATGGTTGATGGTGTTTTAGTTCTTGTTGATGCTTATGAGGGTGTTATGCCTCAAACTAAGTTTGTTGTTAAAAAGATGCTAGCACTTGGTAAAAAACCTATCGTTGTTATTAACAAGATAGATAAACCTTCAGCTGAGCCAGACCGTGTTGTTGATGAGATGTTTGACCTTTTTGCAGATATGGGTGCTACTGATGAACAACAAGATTTCCCAGTTATCTATGCAGCTGCTCGTGATGGTATGGCTAAAACAGATATGAATGATGAAGATGGTGATTTCAAATGTATATTTGAAGCTATTATCAACGAAGTTCCAGAGCCAGAGGGTTCACCAGATAATGACTTTCAAGCACAAGTATTTACACTTGATTATGATAACTATGTTGGTAAAATCGGTATTAGCCGTATCTTTAATGGTAGAGTAAACAAAGGTGATAATGTTATGCTTGCAAAAGCTGATGGCGAGATGGTTAAAGGTCGTATCACTAAACTTATAGGTTTTCATGGTCTTAATCGTATGGAGATTGAACAAGCTGAAGCTGGAGATATCGTAGCATTTGCTGGTATGGAAACTGTTGATGTTGGAGATACTGTATGTGATCCTATTAATCCTGTAGCACTTGACCCTATGCACATTGAAGAGCCAACTCTTTCAGTTGTATTTTCTGTAAATGATTCTCCACTTGCTGGTCAAGAGGGTAAACATGTAACTTCTAACAAGATTAAAGATAGACTAGAAGCTGAAATGACAACAAATGTTGCTATGAACTATGAAGTTGTTGGTGAGGGTAAATTCAAAGTTTCTGGTCGTGGAGAGCTTCAAATCACTGTTCTTGCTGAAAATATGAGAAGAGAAGGTTTTGAGTTTGGAATTAGTCGTCCTGAAGTCATTATAAGAGAGATTGAAGGTGTTAAATGTGAACCTTATGAGCATTTAGTTATTGATGTTCCTGAAGATTTAGGTGGTAGTGTAATTGAGCGTCTTGGTAAAAGAAAAGCTGAGATGAAATCAATGATGCCAATGGGTCAAGGTTTTCAAAGAATTGAATTTGAAATTCCAGCTCGTGCATTAATTGGTTTCCGTGGACAATTCCTAACAGATACTAAAGGTGAGGGTGTTATGAATCACTCTTTCTTAGATTTCCGTCCAGCTAGTGGAACAATGGAATCAAGAAGTTATGGTGCATTAATCTCTACTGAAAATGGTGAAGCAGTTGCTTTTTCACTGTTTAATATCCAAAACCGTGGTGTTTTATATATCAAGCCTCAAACTAAAGTTTATGAGGGTATGATTATTGGTGAACATGCAAAAGATAATGACCTTTCAGTTAACCCTATCAAAGGTAAAGCTCAGTCAAATGTTCGTTCATCTGGTGCTGATGAAGCTATAAAACTTGTTCCACCTAGAGATATGTCTCTTGAGAGAGCATTAGAGTGGATTGAAGATGATGAACTTCTTGAAGTTACACCTGAAAACATTAGAATTAGAAAAAAATTCTTAACAGAAAACGAAAGAAAAAGAGCTTCTCGCGGTAGAAAATAATATTAAAAGATAGGGTTTTTAGCCCTATCTTTAATCTTCAAATTTCAAATTTTTATCTGACATAAAACTTCATTTGATATAATTATAGACATTAAATATGGAGTGGACAATGAACAGAAAAAAGATATATAATCCAGAGTCAACTGAAAGTGTAAATGACAGAAAAGTATTTGGAGGTAATCCAACAGGTATTTTTGAGTTGAACAATATAAAATATCAGTGGGCTTATAATCTTTGGGAGATGATGCTAAACAACACTTGGTTTCCAAAAGAGGTTGATATGACTCGTGATGTAAATGATTATAAAAATCTTACAGATATGGAAAAATCAGCTTATGATAAAGCACTATCTCAATTAATCTTTATGGATTCACTCCAAACAAATAACCTTATAGACAATGTAAATCCTTATGTAACTGCACCAGAAATAAACCTTATCCTTGTTCGTCAGTCATTTGAAGAGGCTTTGCACTCTCAAAGTTATGCTGTTATGGTGGATAGCATCTCTACAAACTCTGAAGAGATTTATGACTTATGGCGAAGAGATATGATGTTAAAAACTAAAAATGATGCTATTTTTAGAACATATGCAAGATTAGCAGAAGACCCAACAGATGAAAACTTTGTAAAAGCTTGTTTTGCAAATCAAATCTTAGAGGGAATCTACTTTTATAGTGGCTTTGCTTATATCTATACACTTGCTCGTTCAGGTAAGATGCTAGGTTCTGCTCAGATGATAAGATTTATACAAAGAGATGAAGTAACTCACCTTGTACTTTTTCAAAACCTTATAAACACACTTAAAAAAGAAAGAGCTGATCTTTTTACTACTGAGTTAAAAGCTGAAGTTATAGAGATGTTTAAAGAAGCAGTTGAGTTAGAAGTAAATTGGGGTAAGTATATAACACAAGGGCAAATTCTTGGTTTAACAAATGATATAGTTGAGCAGTATATAAAATATCTTGCAGACGATAGATTGGCATCTGTTGGTTTTGAGAAGATTTATAATGTATCAAACCCTATAAAATGGGTTGATGATTTTGCAAAATTTAATGATCAAAAAACTAATTTCTTTGAGGGGACTGTAACGAATTATTCAAAAGGAAGCTTAAGTTTTGATGATGACTTCTAATCTTTATTCTCTTAGTTTTAAAACTACTTGTGATTATGATAACAACTTACAAACACTTTTAAAACTTATAGAAGAAGCAGATAAAAACTCTATCATTGTAGCTCCAGAAGTTTGTTTGACTGGTTATGACTATGATAACTTTGAAGCTATGTGTGAGTTTGCATCTGTTGCTATTGAAGCTATAAAGAGAGTTTCTTTAGATAAAGTTATAATCCTTACGATGCTAGAAAAAAGAGGTTTTAAAGTTTATAACTTTGCTAAAGTTTTTTATAATGGTGATGTTGTTTATGAGCAGGCAAAAGCTAAACTTTTTAAGTTTGGTGATGAGCATCGTTATATGGAAGCTGGAGATGTAGAAGATATAACTGTTATAGATATAGCTGGTGTAAAGATAGGTATTCTTATATGTTTTGAGCTTCGTTTTAAAGAGTTATGGCAAAAGTTAGAGGGTGCTGATGTTATAGCTATATCTGCTTGGTGGGGAGTTTTAAGAACTGAAAATTTTAAAACACTAACTCAAGCACTAGCTATAATGAATCAATGTTATGTTATAGCATCTGATAGTTTAAATGAAGAGTGTACTGGGCAAAGTGGTATTATAACACCATTTGGAGAGGTTAAAAGGGATTGTCATATAACTTCTTTAAAAATGAAGTATAACAAACAAGAGATAGTTAAAATGAGAAGATATATGGATGTTGGGATAAAAAGTAATGACTAGGTTAGATAGAATAACAGCAACAAAAACAAATAGGTTAGCAAATGAGTGTGATGCTCGATTTAGTTTGAGTGATGAGGTTAAATCGGCTATTGCTAACACTAACAGAGAGGTATTTGTTCCATCAGCTTTTAGATATCATGCTTATAAGTTAGATGCCTTACCTATAGGTGCTTCACAATATATAAGTTCTCCACTTACTGTTTCAAAGATGACCGAGTATCTAAAACCAAAAGGTGCAGATAGAGTTTTAGAAGTTGGTTGTGGTAGTGGTTATCAAGCTGCTGTTTTATCTCATCTTTTTCGTGGTGTTTTTACTATAGAGAGGATTGAGCAACTTATGTTGGAAGCAAAAAGCCGTTTTAGAGAGCTTGGCATCCATAACATCCATACAAGAACAGATGATGGGCAAAATGGTTGGAGACAGTATGCTCCTTATGATAGGATACTTTTTTCTGCAACTGCAAAAAGCATCCCAAATGTACTTTTTGAACAGTTAAGTGATGGTGGCATTTTAGTTGCACCTGTGCAAAAAGGCAATAAGCAGATCATAACTAGATATACTAAAAATGGTAGTTCTATCACATCCGAAGAGTTAGAAGAGTGTGATTTTGTTCCTGTTCTTGATGGAGTTCAAAAGTGATAAAACTATGTTATTTGCATAATAAGAAAGATAACTTTTCACAGCATAAAGATATATTTTTAGATGAGTATAAAGATCACGATATTGTAAATCTTAGAAAAGTAAAAAAACCAAAAAGAGAATATAATTTATATCTGGTTGATTTAGAGAAAGTTGATAAAGTTATATCTTCATTGGCTACTGATTTTTTTGCAGATGTTGAACTTCCTTTGATATATTTTCTTTTACCAAAAGATTATAAGACATCTCTTGTTCAACTTGCTTTTATATTAGATGTAAAATCTATTATAACAACTACTCAAGATACTAAAAAGGTTATTGCAAAAATACAAAAAGATATGTTAAAACATGAAGAATATGTTCAGGCTTTATCTTTAGGTAATAATCTCATAAACCATCACTCATATATAATATATAAGGATGAAAAATTTCATTATGCTTCTAAACAGCTTTTAAGAGACTTAAAATGTAAAACTATGAAAGAACTTCAAAGAAAAGTAGATAATAATATAGATGTAAAGAAATTTTTCATAGATGATGAACCTGTTAAAAGATTTATTTCAACTGAGATAAGTAAGGATTGTACTTTTTTTATAAAAAGTATCAGAAATAGTAACTATACACTTGTTTCATTTGAGTTAAATAACGACTATGAACCAAAACAAGAAAATCAAAACTATATATCTGGAAGATTAACTTATATAGAGTTTTTAAAAGATAAAGTTCTTGAAAAAATGGTTGCAGATAAGCTTTTATCTATCTTGACTATAGATATTAGTGAAGCATCAAACAAATTTTCTCCAAAAGATGAAGAGATATTTATCAAAAACTTTTTATATGAAGTTGAGATGATTATAGATTCTAAGCTTATACTGGCTCAATATGATGCTGACTTATATGTTGTTTTATTTGAAGATATATCTTTTATACAGATGCAAAAAAAAGCTCAAAATTATTATTTACAAATTTTAAACTTTTTAAATAAACAAAATCTTGATATAGATGCTCATATATATGCTGTAAATATCACAGACCCAGAACTAGATCCAATTTTAAAAACATTAGATGCTATATCTGAAAATGATTTTGACAATATTCCACTAGACCCATCTGATGTTGAGTACATAAATGATTTTCAAAAAAATATGGATCAAGAAGCAAAAATACACTATTTTCTTGAAAGTATAGATGAAAATAAAAATGATTTGAAACTTCTAAATATATATGATAGTATGAGTATAACAACATCATCTAAGATACTTAAAAAAACAGATGAACTACTTTATGTAAGAGTAGAAGAGTTACAAAGCTATGTGATGGATATGGATAAAACAACCATACTTCAATCTTCTGTATTAACAAAAAGTGTAAAAGCAAATGTAAAATATATATGCCAAAAAGAAAAGTATGCAATCTTATATAAGTTTAGGATGCTTGATTATAATCCAAATGAAAGATTACACGGTAGGGTAAAAAGTGCAAAACTGATACCTGTAGTTATATCTCTTACAGGCTCAAGAGTAAAAGGTGAACTTATAGATATATCTGCAAAATCTATAGCTTTAAAAGTAAAAAAAACAAAAGCTATGAAAAATATACTAAATCAAGAGATAAATCTAATCTTTTATATAGAAAATATAAGAGATAAAGGGGCTTCTATAAAGATAGAAGAGAGTGTTATAGTTATATATGAGTCTGAACCTATGGAAGATGGTTCTGTAAAGCTAGTTTGTTTGTTTGATGAAGATATGGAAAATGAGGGTGTTATAATTGACTATGTATTTAATAGACAAAAAAGCATTATTCAGAGTATAAA
>Ga0256838_1000861_pt1 | contig 15902 bp, 18 predicted proteins | sample 4571419metaG_FD_185978 | JGI IMG/M metagenome (GOLD analysis project Ga0256838, IMG submission 185978) | Hydrothermal vent microbial communities from Guaymas Basin, Mexico - 4571-419 | ecosystem: Environmental > Aquatic > Marine > Hydrothermal vents | place: Mexico: Guaymas Basin | collected...
CGTTAAGGAAGAGTACGTGGACACGAGAAAGCTTCGCCTGAAGGCCATGTGGGCAACAAAGGACATGGAAGATGTCATACTGGAGGGACATCTTTTCTGCGAGGTAAAGATACCTGTAGACCTCGTTATCGTGCTTAGAACACACCCAGATGAGCTAAGGAAGCGTCTCGAGTCGAGAAACTACCCCGAGAAGAAGGTAAGGGAGAATCTCATGGCCGAGTTCGTTGACTACTGCCTGACGAAGGCAGAAGAGAGATATGATGACGTGTGGCAGGTAGATACCACGGGAAAGACACCCGAAGAAACCGCCCAGAGAATTATTAAAGCGTTGGAGAGGGGTATCGACATATATGACCACGTGGACTGGTCCCCAATCCTCGAAGACTGGCTCAGAAAGGGATATATAGAGTGAAACCCCATATTCTTTCATGCGTTCCACAACCACCCTGCTCCTCATGCTCCTTCTAATCGGTCTCGCAAATGCAGAGGTGCAGACACTTGCAGACATGGGCATCGATGCGGTTGTCGGCCCAGTAAAGAAAAGCGGGACGTGGGAAATACCATACCAGTTTGAAGGCAACTGCACCCCTTTCTTCTCCGTTAAACTGGTTTCTGGACAGCTCGTGGTGATAGATAACAATGAAATCGTCCTCAAAACGAAGCGTCCGGGACGGTACCGTGTCCTGCTGAACAGAGAGGGATTACTGAAAATAACGCTGTCGAAACTGGAGGGAGATGAAAGGGCAGAAATCGACGGGGGCTCGTTCATCGCCTGCGACCGCGTCCCAGTCATAGAGCTCAACCGCATATCCCCCGATGTGTGGAAGGTGGGGGGGTACACAACGGTGCAGATTACGCTCAGGAACGCCGGAACAGCAGACGCCGAAGGAATTCTTATCCTGAAAAACCCCTACAATGCCGCGCCCCGCGACCCGCTGAAGAAGCTCCGGGTGCCGGCAGGTAAAACCGTCGAATATAACATAACCATGCTCACGGCAAAGGAAGATACAAAAGTGCTCTTCCCAAAGCTCTGTTTCGAATATTCCGACAAGTACGGACAGAGCATTGCATGTACAGACAGCACAACGTTCAGAGCAGAGAAAAACGTGCCACTTGCATGTATATCAAGAGATGGCAAAATCGAAGCATTTAACATTGGATACCTGCCAACAGAGAGTATGGGCAAAGAACTGTTGCCGAGAGATAGCCATTTGTTGGAGAGCAAGGGGGCAAGCCAAGTGCAAAATTGCGTAATCGCCGTAAAAATACAAAAAGTACCGTTCAAGGAAATTGGAGACGAGCCCGTCTATTATGCGCTGATTTTGACGCTGCTGGGAATTATTGGCATCACGGTATCAGAGAAAAGATTAAAAACCAGTAAAGCGTAATATTTGCGACCAAAAAGGAGGTGGATCCCGATGGCAGAGTTGAAGCTTGCACAGATTGAGAGAATCATGAGGAAAGCGGGCGCTCAGCGCGTCTCTGCAGAGGCTAAGGAGGCCCTTCGCGAAATCCTCGAGGAAGTCGCCCTTGAGGTTGCAGGCCTCGCAGTCGAGATTGCGCACCACTCCGGCAGGAAGGGTGTGCAGGCAGAGGACGTCAAGCTCGCTGCAAAGCAGCTCCTCGGTTGAGGGTTGTTTCCCCCATTCTTATATTTTTGGAATCCGGCGGCGCTTTTTCGGTTTCTGTGTGCGCAGGTAATAAACGAGAAGGCCGAGCGACAGGACGCCAAGAGCCAGCGATGCGTAGGGAACAGATGTGCCGGGAGCCCGCTTGGGATGGTAAGAGGCTGCAAGTGCCATGGCCAACATATAGTCACCGGAATTCAGGGCACGCTCTGCAAGGGCACGCACATCCGTATCCGGCGGCACGGAGAACACAAGTGCACGGGCGCGTGAGACAACGTCGTTATAAATACTGTTAAGGACGGACTCGTACACCGCCAAAACGACGGAGTCGTTCGTCTCCGATATCCTCGAGTTCATACTGTCAAGGAATTCAGAAGAATACGGAAGAAGGTTCACCACATTGAGCTCCTCCGCCCGCTCAAACAGTTTCTGCAGTTCTTCAAGCCGCCGAAATATCTTATCGCGCATGTCATTAACTGTCCCCGACGTGTCGGACAAAACAGCAGTTTCGTAGAGTTTTGAACTGCCAAATTCGCTTACGGTGGAAAATGAACTTACAGATTCCTCAAAGGCAAAGTTTAAATCCGAAGACACCCCCTCAATCTCAATCACGTCCTCAGAGAAAGGGTCTAAGTTGACAGAGCAAACACTAACGTCCCCGAGAGGCTTGCAACCACGTGGAAGCTTCCTTCCAGATAACGGGATAACCACTTCTCCCTTATACTCGTACTCGGAAGCGTTGCGAATAGAGACTGTGGCAGTATCACCATGAATGACATAGTTCACCTCCACGGCGGGCACTGCAAGGAGCACTTCCCCCACACCATCAAAATACACGTATTTCCCGTCGTACGAAACATTATCGCTCGCGGAAACAACATCCCCGCTAAATGGATACTTGACAGGGATGGGAAGTCTGTTCCTGACCCTTAGGTACTTGTGACCCATGGATGCGCCCCACTCTTCAACCTCAAGCTCCACGGGCATAACTTCTGCATCGATGAGAACAGAGCCGCTTCCCCTCAGACTTGCCGTCCTTCCATTGGCAGATATTGATATCCACAGCCCGTTAGACTCGACGACGCGATACGCAAGCACCTGGAAGGGCAGGTCGTAATTCACAAGGAGGTCAGCACCGCCGGCGTCCAGGAGAAAACGAACCCTTACAGAGGAAACCGTTTTAGCGTTAAGATATCCGTCAACAAGGACCTCCGGCTTTACCATGCCCTCTGCAGCCTTGCGCAGTTTCAGATAAATTTTGGTTTCCCGGGAAATGGCCTTTGCAAGGTCTGAATCGCAGATAAAGTCTACCGGGTTGGCAAGATGCTCCGAGCGGAGAGATGGGTCGTCGTATATTGATAACAACGCTTCCACAGACCTCCTCAGCTGCAAATACTGAGAATAAAGCTCGGATGAAAGTATTTCCGAGTGCTTTCTCTCACGGTAACGGAGACAGCAGTCGATACGGTCCCCAATTTCGCCACCAACGCAGGGATAGTCCTCGGGAAGCACAGAGCCACAGGAAACGGCGGACTCGCAGGAAGCAAGGATTGCCTCGTCGCGCGCATAGTTTGCATCGAGGGCCATCAACTGAAGTGCCTGAACACAGAGGGAAAAATCAGGGTTTTCCTTCAGCGCTGCAGCGTAGCCGGGGAGAACGGATTTCAAGTATCCGGAACGGGGACGGTATTTCGACACGGTTTTGTAGCAGGACTCAGCAAGGGCTGAGATTTCATTCGAGTACCGCTCGAGGTCGCCCTTTACCTTCGCCAATTCTTTGAAAGCTCTTTCCGCACGCCAGTACGCAACTAGGTAGTTGTTCTCCCTGCGAATGTACGCATAAACGTTCCCCTCTATGAATTTCTTCAGTTTTGCCGCACGTATGCGGGCATCAGCGGGCAGGGAAGACGGCTCATCCGCAACAGAAACTTCGAGGCCACGGTCAGATGAGAAAAAGGAAAGCATTTCGGGGGATAGCTGCGATGAACGATACTCAACATCGGAGGACAGTTTTACGACAGCATCGTACGTCCTTCGCGCATCTTCAAGAATGCCCTGCGCAGACCTGTCATACCCGTTCACGACAGCATAATACTCATCTAAAAAGCGAACAGCCTCTGAATACACCGAATCGCGCGTGCCCACGGCGGAATTCACGACATCCCCTGGGTCCAGCTTACTGAATATTCCCTGAAACACTGTAGACACTCCTGCAAGTATCTCCCGGGAGAGATTGGGGGCGATAACCCTGCCAAATTTCCCCACATATACCAGAACACGGGGAACCTCCACACCTGCCGCGGTAAAGACTGTGCGAATCGCAGGATGCGTATCCTTGTACCGGGAAATCGCCACGCCAAGAGCAGTAGAAGGCGTATTGCCCTCGTAGGCACGCACAGCGTCGACGGCGGTCGAGTACACAGAGCGAAGGTCCGCATAGGGAACGTACGTTACGCCACCGCGATACATCTCGTCAGCTATCGCCCCCGCTTTGCCCACGAGTTTGGAAACAGACTCGTTGGCGTAGTGGAGGGCATTCGCCGCATCGGGTGCAGTCTTGGAAGTTGCAGAGGAAACGAGCTCGGGGACCGCGCTGACGTTAAACTCGCCCTCACATATGTCCTTGGCAGCATCGTAGAGCTTCAGGGCGCGGTTAGAGTAGTACCAAGAACGACCGACAAGGTTTGCGTACCAAGGAGCCGTATCCATAACACCGGTGGCCTTCGTGCATGAAGAGACGGAAGAGCATGGCGGCACGTCAAAGGTGACGAGATTTCCAAGATGGCAGGAATAAAGGTATATAATGGCTGCACCAAAAAGAAGAAGCTGCGCCAGACTGACCGCCAGCCCCCGCCCCACAATTAATTATGTTCTTCGCAGTTTATATACGCAGTAGTTCTCTACCTTTTCCCAGTTCCTGAACCAGAAACGCCCGTAGAACAGCTCACCAGCCAGGAGAAGGGGGAACCAGTGCCGGTCATCCGCCCACATATTATCGTAGGGGATGCCATCCAAATCGAACCAATGGGGCTCCGCCTCGTCGCTCTCACAGAGCTCGCCCTCGTAGGAATCCGTGACAAAGACGTGGACTACCATCTCCAGGCGGTCGTTGTTGTAGAATTCCAGTGCGCCGCGCCACTCGAGCGGACCCGGAGCGGCACAGAGTTCCTCCCTGAACTCGCGGACCGCCGCCTCCTCAAGCGTTTCGTCGTCGTGGACCTTTCCGCCAGCGCCGTTAAAGTATCCCTCCCCAAAACCCCTTTTCTTGCGTATAAGGAGGATTTTTTCATCTCGAATTACGTAAACAAGAGTATATATCTTCGGTTGCTGGAACGCCATGGGAGAAAATGGAAGAAAAAGGGTTTAACGTATGTAGTCCGTGGGCTCGGGAGGCTTGGGCTCTTCCTTTGGAGGAGCGAGCATCTTCTGCAGGAGCGCCTCAAAGCCCTGCGCCGCGTTCTCCAAATCCGAAAGGTCTAATTCGTTCCCCAGATACGAAAGAATCATCCTCGTTACTGCAAGGGCAGCTCCTGGGTCTCCGTGCATCGTGAGTTGCGCGGATGTCTCGCCCATGAGACAGGCGCCGCGGAATCCCTCCAGCTTGCCGAGGCCAAGAAGCATACCTGCCAGCCCCGTGATTGCTCCTCCCTTGTCCACCTTCGCGCCCAGCTCGACGAAACGCTTGACAATCTCCTCATCAGTACCCGCAACGACAACCCCGGGCTTCTCGCTCAGCCGCTGGGCACCGCGGTCTATGCCTGCAAGCGTATATATCTCCTCGACGCCCAGCTGCCTTGCAAGGTTCAAAATCTCGGCGGCGTACTCGTAGAACTCGGCAGGGGATGAGCCAACGGGCTGCGAATCACCTGTCAGAAGAAAGAAGGGGTCTTTCGCATCCACATAGTATAATTGATTCCTAATGAGTCGGAGAACGCCGTTCTCCTCTATAACGACCTGCTGAGGGAAGTACTCAGAGAATATATCTGCAACGAGCACCGGATTTGCCTTGTTAATGATGTAGGCGGCGGCGACGTGGCCAACCCTGCCTATTCCCGGCAGGCCAGTTACGAGATACCTCGCCCTTTTTTCCTCGTCGTGGAAGATTGCACGCATACAGAAATAGAGGATACTTGTTCGTTTAAATCAGGCCCCACTGGAGCTTTGCCCTTCGACGGTACTCGCCCCATCTGTCCTCTGGGGAAAAACGGGGAGGATGGGCAGAAACTGTTCTTTCCCCGCACACAGGGCATACATCTTTGAGGGTATACCTTCCACACTTGGGGCATTTGCGCAGACGCAGTCTCATGCCTCAACACGCTCCCAAGATGCCTCGCCACCGTGCTTCCGGACAAACTCTTGCAAATCTTCGCAGACAGACGCGAGAAGCTTCTCCGCACTCTTATAGTCCGTCGTAGTAACCTCTATTGCGTAGGTGGGGGCGCCAACGTAGTATATCTTTGCCTCTGCATGCTCCTGGCCAAGAATCCTCTCCTTCGCACGGAGAAGTGCTTCCCTGATGATTCTTGCACCGAACGGACCGGGAACACGGATGTTCACGTTCGCCCGCACCGTCTTCCTCGGTATCTCAATGCTCTTCTGGGCAACAGCGATAATTGCAGCCTTCCAGTCAGCAGGGAGGTCAACGTCGTCCAGAACATGCTTGCCCGTGAAAACGACCTCCTCAAAGGCGGTCAGGGCATCCCCGAAGACGTCTGCAAGCTTCTTTTCTATATCTGGAATTTCAGACTCGGGGCGCGCAGCCATCTTCGCCGCCGCACGAAGCAAACCACGGCCCCTCTTCTTCCTGCGAAGCTCATCGAGCTTTCTCTTCTCAATGGCGCCGGAAACACGCTTGAGGGATAAATCACACATCTTCTTATGGTGGGAAACGTTGAGAACCTTTGCTACTCGCATCTGGCCCTCCTTGACGTGGTGGCGGATGTTCTTAACCCATGAGTTGGAAATCTCCGATATGTGGATGAATCCGCGGTACCCGGGGTACTCTGGGAGCTCAACGAACACCCCGTAGGGCACAATGTCCTTTATGACTACTATGACGTAATCCCCGGCGTTGGGTCCTTCCGCGCTCATGTTAACGTCTCCACCACTTTTCCTAGTATTTTTGCCTTACCACCCGTGGGAATCGCAATCGTTTCGCCACAGGTGAGGCACTTTACATGCATGGCAGCCTTGTTGAAAACAATCTGCTCGTTCCCGCAGTTGGGGCACTTAACCACGAGGAACCTAGACCTCGGCATTGGAATCCTCTTCATCTTGAATCACCTCTGCGAAGTTCCTGACCAGCAGGATGTTAGCAATCTCTTCTGGCAGCTCCGCGGTCTCCCCTGCAGCGTACGGACCGTATGTTTTGAAGTCCGTACCTACAAACTCCGGGACCGCTTTTAAGATTTTAACCCGAACGGTCTTTAAACGCTTCTCTTCTAACTGCCTGCTCTCTGTCACCTTCTCCACGGGCGGCTCTGCACCCTCCTTCAGCCCGACGTCCACAAGGGCCCGCTCCCTGTAACGCCGAACTGTCTCAACAACGTCCCGGTAAAGGTCCTTCTCCCAGCCCACGATGTTCTCCGGCTCCCATGCCTCGTCAAACATGCTGGCAAGGGCGAGCGTTACGATTTTGCGCTGGCGGATTGATATGATGTCGTTCACGAGCTTGACAAGGTTCGCGAAGAGCACGAGACGCTGTATATCCTGCTCACGCCAGGCACGCTCCACTTCCTTCTTCTCCTCGTCTATATACTTCTTCAGAAGGCTGTAGAAATCGGGTTCCACGCGCGTTAGACGCGTATGAGATTGCTTCTCCAGCCGGTAAAGGTTCCTCAACCTCGAGTAGTTAATCTCCAATGCGCGACCCCCTTGCTCAAAAGGAATATACTAACATGAAGAGGTAACTCCACATTTATATCCTGAAACGGTCCCCAGGTCTCGCCGGCAAACTCGAATTCGGGTGCATAGTCCACGTGCAGAGACAGGTACGGGCGCTCGGGAAGCGCCACCGCGTCTCTATACGGGTCGAAGGCCTTCAGATTAGTTATACTCTTGGCAAGAAGCCCTGTGCTTCCGTGTATAGAGTCGGGAACACGTATGAGGCGGTGAATATCCACAGACGTATTCGTATCTATTTCCTTGCCCATGAATGGCGACAGCGTCTTCACAAGGGCGGAGAGGGAGGCAAAGGCGTCATCACCCTTCGTATCGATGAATGGCCACACCCCGTTCTCTATCATCTCGACGATTTGCCCCCTGTCACGTGCAATCCTGCGTGCGACACCGGGATGTACGCCCATGCGCACAAGCTCGGACGCGTCGCTCACCCTCGAAATAATCTCTATGATGTTCCGGGCAATTCTGCCCTTCCATGCGGGGTCCGTGGGCTTTGGACCCCGCGGGGGAACCCTAGACACATCGAAGAAGTAGCGAACGTCTATGTTCTGGCCCGTGACGTACTCGACAATCTCTATGCGCGCTTCCTTGTCCAGCTCTCGCAGCGCAGGGGAGCGGACATGTATATGGTATCCCCTGTTCCCCGAGAAGTTTATAGATATCTCCTTGGAAGATATGCCGAAATCGTTCATTAGGAAATCCTTTACAAGGGTATCGACCTCTTCCTTCAGTTTCTCTTCCCTCTCAGGGTCGGGAAACATGATAACCTTTGCAGGGTCGCCACACTTGGGGCATATCCCCACTTTGAATCCCCTAAGCTCGGAGACGAGGCCCTTTGCACCGCAGTGGGGGCAGACCCATACATCGTTTGGTGAGAACAGCCCGAGCTCGTCCGCATCGAACTCGAATATCATATCCGCACCGAGAAGGCCCTTCGCCTCCATGGGCGTGGCATCGGGGCGCTCAAAGTATCCCACGGAGTACGAAATGTAGAGGGGGGCCTCCTCTCTGAGGTAGTTACGGAACTCGCGACGCGATACAAAGGCCATGTGCCGCCTCACAATCTTCCTGCCATAGTCACCGACGCCAAACTCCCTCTGCTCCAGAGCCGGGGGCGGCGGAACGTCGTGAGACCTGTAATATCGGCGAAACGCGTCCCTGAGTATCCTCGCGATTTGCTCACTCATTCAAGCACCCCCATGCCACGGAGCATCTTGACGAGACCCGGGTCGGTGGATTCCACCTTCTTCAGGCCCCACGGCCGTATACCCTTCCTCTTCGCAAGGAGCGCTTCATCCTTCACCCACGATGGAGGTATTTTGCCACCTCCCTGCCGAGAGAGCCACTCGTTAAGGACGGAGACTGCCTCTTCAGGTGTCAGACCCTTTATGTTTACGAGATACGGCGCTAACCAGTAGAAAATGATGCGTTTCCTTCCGTCAGGAATGCCAGAGGTGGAAAGGATGGACTCTATGAACGAGTAGCCCTTCGCTGTCTTTGGAGAAGATGAACGGCGAACAGGCACTGCCCGCCGTGCATAGTCCACGTACGCCTTCGGTATCTTCGACGGGTCGAGGGGGAGCCCCCGTATGGACAATGTATACGCGATATCGCCGGCGAACAGCCGTGCACGCTCGTCGTCAAGATGCACAATACCCCTTTCAACATCAACGTAGTAGAGCTTCGTTTCCGGGTAGATGTGGCTGTATTTCATATACTCAGGAAGCGGAATCGCAGAGGGGTCTATTCCCAGCTCCACAAAGAATTCCACGGGGTCGTAACGCCGCGCCCTCTCCGCATAGAACTTCCCGAGCAGCTCATAATAGTAGTCGCTCCCCAACGCTGACGCAAACATGCGGAAAAGAATGAAGTGCAGAAGCTCCGTCCGCTCATCTAAGACGGGAAGGTCAAAGTGCTTCAGGAGAATCTGTCGGAAACGGTCGGACGCAGACGAGAGGGTAGCGTCGTCGAGGGCAGTGGGGTCTATACCAAGACGTTCCGCCCTCCTTGCAGCAGAAGGGAGAAACGGGTACACGGCGTAAAAGGACTCCACGGTATAACTTGGGGGAAACGCTACAAAAAGAGAAAAGGTTCGAAATGTGAACCGTCAGAGTATCATATGTGCGAGATAGAAACGGAGCGATATGTCCCCTATCTTGTAGGATATGCTCAGGGGCGTGTCGTTGCCGAAGGAAAGCGTCACAAAGCTGTCCGGGTCCGCCGGACGTATAATATTCTGCAGGAATGAGAGGGAATAACGAGAGACTGCCTCCGGACCGCCCTCTATTCTGACAGCGTCGCCCTTCCTGGCAACAGTCCTCGTCACGCCCGCCTGTCCCTTTGCCTCCACCATGAAAATGTCGTCGCGCGCCACGATGACGGCGGAGGACGAGAATATGCCAGCGTCCTTCAGGGCATCCTTCATAATCTTGCCGAGGATTTGGACAGTGACCGCCCCCTCAACGGGGGACATTTCCACATCGTGGTCCGGGATATCCATAAGAGGGACGTAGAACTCCCTGCGGAGAGAACCGTCCGGTCGTTCAAGGACAACAGAGAGATTAACGTCCTCAAGCACCATGCTCAGCCGTTCCCCTCCAGAAACGCGCGCCAGAATCTTTGCATACTCATTGAGGTCAAGGGGAACACGTATGGGGGAGCTCGCCAGCTCATATCTGGAAAATATGGAACGCGGAGCAAAGAAGTCCACAAAGACGACTTGAGATGGGTCTATCGCCCGCAGGCGGACGCCATCTTCCCCGAAGTAAAAAACACCCTCGGGAAGAAAGGAGTAGAGGGCATCCACCGCCTGCTTCCACGGCTTCGGGTCTTCAAGGAGGACGTGTAGCTGCTCCATGCTATCAACCCGTCTCTATTCTGGGCGCCAGGAAGTATACAAAGTTTGCATCACCTATCGCATACGCCAGCTTCAGGGGCGCATCCGTCGAGAGGGAAATGGTTATTGCAGCGCTCTTGTTTGCCTGTGAGACCATGTCCTCCAGGTAGTCAAGCGGGTACGATGCCCTTGCACGCTCGGAGACATTCAGGTCGAGGAGCGCATCGTGAACGTCCTTCTTCAGCTCAAGGGCGTACTCGCCCTTGCTGCCAGACGCCCGCATCGTGAATTCCTCTGGCGTGACTTCTATGGTCACGTGCGTAGAGAAGGAAGATGCGTCGTCCAGCGCAGATGCGAATACGTCCGCTATAACCTTTGCGGTGGCGGTGAATGGTATCTTCGGGAGCGGAAGCTCCATACCGCCGAGGTCGAGGACCGACAGGACGAAACGGCGGCGCGCACGGCCGACGAGCTCAATCGTGAAGCGGGAACCGTCCTCGGAAAGTGACATTTCAACGGACTCTGAGGACTTCGCCTTCTTGAAGACGTCCTGAAGGTCGGAGAGATTCAGGCCCACCTTCACAGGACCGGGAACATCGTACTCGCGGAAGGCATGCTTTGGAAGGGAGAAATCCACCATCGCAATCTTAGATGGGTCAGTCGCGCGCAGCTTCATGCCCTCCTCATCGAATATGAACTCCCCTTCGTCGATAAGAGCTGAAAGAGCCTTCACACTCTTCTTAAGAACATCTGCGCTATCAAACACCACTTTCATTGTAAACCCTCCTTTCCAGTTCGCGTATTTGAGCGTAAAGAGCCGGGTCAACCTCGCTCATATCCTGAATGACTTCCGCCCTAATTAATAGTCCATCCTCCGATTTATAAGCCCTGCCTACAACGCGAACGAGGCCGCCTTCCCGAATTTTCTCGGCGAAGAGCGAGTCTTCAAGTATAAAGGTGGCCATACCCGTTCCGTCGTCAATCTTTCCCTCCATTCTATTCGGCTCGAATTCGACAACCGTGCACAGAACTGCAACACGCTCGCCGTCGCCGGAAACCTCAGAAATCGTTAAATCCTTTGCATGCATGCGACGGGAAGCCACGATATACTCTGGGGGCAAAGGGCATATAAATGACCTCTTCCATCTATGAGCATGGAACGCGCACCCACGGGAATAGACGGTCTCGATGAGCTGATAGAGGGCGGAATACCGAGAAGGAGGATGGTCCTCGTATCAGGGTCCACGGGAACTGGGAAAACGATTTTCTCCGCACAGTTCATATACAGGGGAGCAGTGGATTACGGCGAGCCGGGGGTCTTTGTAACTCTTGATGAGAGACCTGCCACGATTCGCGAAGACATGCTCCAGTTTGGCTGGGACTTCAAGGCGCTTGAGGACAAGGGCATGATACGTATTATTGACGGGACGGTTACGAAGGTGGGTATACCGTCCGAGGAGGAATACGCGCTCCCCGAGACGGGCTTCAGCCTAGATAAACTCCTTGTGGAAGTCATAAAGGCCGTGAAGGAAATGGGAGCGAAGCGTCTCGTCGTAGACTCTCTTCCCGCGCTGGGCTTCAAGTACGACACGGAAGTGGAGGTGCGAAAGGCAATTCTGAAGATGTCGTACGTCCTGGCAAAGACGGGGGTCACATCAATTGTCACGACAGAGATTCCGGAGAACGCAGGCGTGTACTCGAAGTATGGCGTGGAAGAGTATGTCGCAGATGGGCTAATTGTTCTGAGATACGGTTCTCTTGGCGGAAGGGCAACGAGAACACTACAGGTTCGTAAGATGCGCGGCACAAAGCACTCGGAGTTCGTCCACCCGCTGGAAATAACGAGAGAAAGGGGAATAGTGGTGTACCCCATAGAGGGGCTCTAATCACACTTCCTTGTCAGAAACGCTCAACGGCTGCTTAAAGTCGAAGAGAGAGTCGTCCCCGCTGTCGCTGGGCGAAGGACCCTCCGGTGCTGGCGCATTTCCCTGCTGCTCCGCCGGGTGCCCGTGCTCGAGTATATCCAGTATGTAAAGATACGCATCAACAAGCTCATCCAGTTCCACCTTCTCCCTGTGTGTCTCCAAAAATATTTTCAGCAGTTCCAGGGCAACTTCGCGGTTGTCCATGTGGTTAAAACGCCCTGCTCATTTATAATCATTCCTTCAAGCGGACCGCCCGAACGTACCCCCGCACATTCAGACGGCGCATTTCTATAACCCCCAAGGCCTCAAGCTCCCTCAGATAGTTACGGAATGCGCGGAGGGTAATCTTCCCCACTCTGCGCACGTAACGCTCATAGAGCTCGCGAACGGTCAGCTCCCCTTCCGCCCTGAGTATCTCGACAATGGGAACGTACTTCGGCTCGAGATGCTCGTGGCGGGAGGATACGATTTGCGGTGCAACGCTGCGCACATGCTCGGGAGTTATCCTGTCTGCCCCACTCCGCTCGGCAAGAACCGCCGCCTCGTAAAGACAGGAGATGGCAGCACGGGCATCTCCCCCACGTTTCCATCCTATGGCTGCACACAGGCCGAGGATGTTATCGTCATAGCTCCCGTCGGCGAGGGCGAGCTTTGCACGCTCGCGGAGGATGTCCTTCAGCTGCGGGACGGTGTACGGTTTGTACTCTATCTTCCTAGAGAAGAGCGTGGAGTATATGCGCGGGTCCAGCCTGTACACGAAGGATTCGGTGTTCGCTATCGTTATGATGACCGCCGGTATTTCCAGAAACTCGTGCAGACGTGAAAAGTCGTAAAGAACCTCCGAAGACTCGCGAGAGAGGCGGTCCACCTCGTCAAGGACTATGACTGCGCCTCTTGAGTCGTTCAGACGGGAGAATATGCGGTCGTATGCCTCATCCGGTGCCACCCCCCGCCGCGGGACGGGCACACGCAGCTCCTTGGCGAGAAAGGAAATAATGGAGTAACGTGTGCGGTAAACCCAGCAGTTTACGTACGTCTGGAAAGTCAGCGGGGAGTACGAAGACAGCTCCCGGAGAACGTAACGTACAGAGGCAGTCTTACCCGTTCCGGGCGGACCAACAATGAATACGTTGGAAGAGCGGCCCGACTCGAGGGCATACGAAATTGTAGATGCAATGTCTCTCATCTGGGCCTCTCTGTGGGGGAGAACATCGGGAATGTAGTCAGTATCGAGGACTTCGGGACGGAGAAGTATATTGGCACTCGGCGCATCAAAGAGGCCCATCAGAGAAAAAGGGAAGGGAGTTTATAAATTAGTGGCGCTGCTCCTTTCCGCTGACCGTCCCGTAAATGTAGAGTATAAGGAACGTGGCCATTGGTATGGAATTTGCAAGCGCCACCGCAAGGGCTGCTGCGACTGCTGAGAGCCAGCGTACCTGCTTTATGGCGTACAGAACCAGTGCGACAATGGGCATGGCGTAAGCTACGTACGCCAAGAGCAGAATGGCCTGAGGCGCGAGCTGTGGATTGATGGCTATATTATATATCTGGTACGCGCCAACAAGGGCAGAAACAACCAGGAGCGTCCATATTGCAAGCGTATACGCGTCCTTGCACATGCTATCACCCTGAAAAGAAGGGACACCTCGTATAAATACCTATCGGAGGAGTTTCCAGCGGAGGACTGTTACGTATGAGTCCGGGCCGATATCTGGGTATATCCTGCGCAGATGCTTTATGAGGGCATGGAGAGATTTGAACCCCTCCATCTTTATCTCATGCTCGCTCAGTTCCCTCAGTTTTTTAACGTAGACGTGGGTAATCTTTGCACGGGCGATTGGCTTCCCGCGGACAGCAAGATAAACGATGTTGCCGGGCCGCACATCGTATTTCCTGCCGTAGCGTATGGTGATTCTCTTCCTTCCGGTGAGCACATCCTTCTCATACTCCGGACGGAAGTGGAGCATCAAGAGAGCTCACCCAGATACCAGCGGGCAAGCCCGTAGAGGATTCTGTCCAGCCGCCGCGCGACCTTCATGGGATCCTTATTGAACACGTCCCCCACACCCTTCCACGTGCGCTTCTTGAGCACCTTCTCTATGAGATACAGGCGGTCCTTGTCCTCCATGGGCGGCTCCATGCGCCCGATGAAGTAGTTTATCGTCATGCGGTATACGACCTCCGAGACGGCGTCGTAGTGCAGACCGCCCTCCACCATGCGTTTGAGCTTTCTCTTCTCCGGCGTCGTGAGGTCGAGCGGGACGTCCCTGCGCTCCCCCGATGCGAAAAGCTGAAGGGCAACCTCTGGGTCCATGTTCCTGTAGAAATTATCGAGCTCGTAGGCAAGGCGCAGCTTCATACCGAAGTTCGATACATTGATTATATCTTTGATTGCCTGTCTGAGCGGGTGCAGGACCGCCGTAGAATACTCCCCGGACTCTGGGTTGCGCTTGGGCGAAACGTGGACAGGTATAAAGCCGTTCTTGAGCCAGAATCGGAGAAGCTGCTCGGATGCTCCGAAGACTGCGCCCACCCATGCATACTCGTTTTCCACCGCATAGCTTATGAGGTTTTTGAGGCCGAAGGAACCGATACCCCTCCCCTGAAGCTCAGGATGGGTTGCAATTCGGACGACACGCAGCCCCTTTGCGCGGGCAAAGTTGTCGTAGCCGTAGTACTTGAGCATGAGGTCGGGGACAATGTTCCCCTGGACAATTTCTCCCTCCTTAAGCAGGTCGATAACCGCCTTTGGCAGCCCCCCCTCCTCCGCCACCTGAAGGGAGCACACAACCTTTCCGGACTCCGTCTTGACGACGAAGGCATTCTGGTTCGGCGCATCCGCAAGGATTGCAATATCGCGCGGGTTGTTCCGGTAATGCGCGTAGACGTAAATACCGATAAACTGGCGCAACGTCTTCTCGTCCTCAAGAAACAGCTTCTCCACATCCAGTTTCTCGAAAACAAGCTTACCCTGCTCTATTTCCTTCAGGTCTTTCTTTGTAAGGTCTGCCGGCTCTGCATCGAGGAGGAAAACGTCATAGAGCCAGGATTCAATGGGGTCCCCCTCGCCGTAGCGAATGGGCTCACTCATACGGAGCTGGTGCACCTCGAACTTTTTCTCCAGCGCCGGGAGGAAGCGGTACTGGAAGAGGCGGCCGGTTCCCTCATAGCCGTGGGTAGTCGTGGAGAATATAATGCGCTTGTAGCGCCGCAGGAACGCCTTCAAAATAGACACGTAAATACCTGCTGCCTCGTCAACCACGAGTATGTCCGCCTTGCGCTCCACTGTATCCAGCGGTTCAAGAAATGCCACCTCGCCGCCGGATTTGACCCTTATCTCCCGTTTCTTATCTTTATACTCCACTCCGAGGGCATCAAGACCTATTTTTATGAATTTGAAGACCTCTTCAGCGTTCTGAAAGGATGGTGCGGTTACAATGACCTCCCATTTTTTCTGGGAAAGTATGCCCGCCAGGGTAAGACCTATAGCGGCAGACTTGCCACGCCCCCTATCTGCAAGAACAACGTACGCATGCTTCTTATTCTTTGGAACGGATTCAAGGGCGTGTATGACGTTAATCTGGTCCTGAGTAACCGCCAGTTTGTATATCT
>Ga0256838_1000862_pt1 | contig 15882 bp, 8 predicted proteins | sample 4571419metaG_FD_185978 | JGI IMG/M metagenome (GOLD analysis project Ga0256838, IMG submission 185978) | Hydrothermal vent microbial communities from Guaymas Basin, Mexico - 4571-419 | ecosystem: Environmental > Aquatic > Marine > Hydrothermal vents | place: Mexico: Guaymas Basin | collected...
ATACCAAGACCAAGCAGTGGTTATTTACATTGATGTTGAAGGTGGTGGCAATGCTATTGTTACACCATCACAATATTTTAGCTCTAGGATAGAGCAATTTGGAATTAATATGGATACGTTTAGATACTATCCGTTAAAAGTTAGCATTGGACAGGTGTTCAGTATATTGGATGATTTTTTCACGGTAACCCGTGAATTGAGAGAGAAAGCGAATATGAATCCGAAAGTGCTAATTGTGTGGGATTCGATAGCTGCTACTCCTTCAACTAAGATTGAAGGAGCATCAGACCCGAATAGTGTTATTGGGTATAAAGCGAGGGAATTGGGTTTTTATTTTGAGAAGATAGCGCCCGAATTGGCGTTTGAACAAATCACATTCATTGGCATTGACCAAGTGCGCGCTAATCTTCAAATGCAAGACAGATATGCACCAAAAGAAAAATCTGTCGGCATATTCAAAGACTACAAAGCAGCAACATCGGTTCTATCACTTAACCACAGAGTGGGACAATGGCTATTTTTATCCAAAAAAGGTCAAATTCTCAATGACACATTCCCTGACGTTAATGGATGGGTTTTGGGAGTATATACAGAGAAGAACAAATTTGCTCCATCTAAATACGAAATTGATGTAGTATTTGACAAAGTTAGAGGCGTTGACAAGTTCTGGTCCGAGTTTCTATTCCTTTCTCAGTTAACACCTACTGAGGAGAAAATACTGAAGAAAGCAACATCTGCAGCATCTAGGTTCGAAGTTGACTTTCCGATTAAAAATACTGGCGCTTATTTTGAACTTAATTACATAGACGAAGACGGTACAAATGCTAGATACAGGAAAAAGTTCAGAAAAGCAGAAGTCAAACAGTTATACTATAATGACGATGAATTCAGGGAATTGTTTGACAGAGCTGTTGATTTGAATGTTAGATACAGAATACTTCACAGAATGCAACAAACAAACGAAGAACAATCGCATGCACAATCGGAGGAGGGTTAACCTCCTCTTGTCACAATAAGGAGGATTTCGGATGTCTGTATATAATACATTAAAAGAAATTTGCTTAATTGGTTTAAATGAAAATGATATTACATCATCATTGCCATATCAGCAGAGGCTAGATATATCATCCCAAATTGCTAGAGAAATAAGCGAAGAAATTGAGACCGACCCTGAACTGTATAAGTTGTTCGAGGAAAATAAACACAATGTTGGTTTGAGGAAAGGAATTGGTCTACTAACTTGTAGCGCTGCATATCAGATGATTAGTGAACACCCTGATAAATACGATAAGCAAATTGTTGAACAAGTTACACATCTTCAAAATTTTACCAATAAGCTATTTGAAGATGAAGTTTTGTTTAATAAATTTGTTGACTTGCTAGATGGAACTGCTAAAAGCAGTATTCCCATCGACGTTGTATTGGAAAATGAAGGGTTGGACATTCCATCGGATGAATATGTTCAGGAGTACATGGCAGGATATATTGAAACTTTAACTGAAGCATTAGCAATTACACCTTCGTTACTTCTCCATGCTGCACCGCTTATTACTTTAGGCGCTATTAGAATATTGTTTCCAAAACAAACAGTTCTAGTAGTCAATCGAATAATAGCAAAGATTCAAGACATTTTAAAAAGCATTCAAACATCTATGGCTAAATCACGTTTCCGCTTTTTAGCGCTTTCTAATGAATATGAAGAGTGTTTAAAGAAATGCGGTGTTGATTTTAAACAATTAAGCAAACCACTTTCACATCCATTTTACTGGTCTGATATGTCATCACCTTTAGCAGGTACTCTTGCTACTGGTAAAACATATAATAAGTCAATATGTATGGTTACATGCTACTTATTTGATTATCTACCACAGACAATTAATGTTCTTGCTATTGAGTACTATAACTGTTTGAAAAAGAGCAATATTGAACCACCGAAAGTCACACAGTATAATATAGTCGAAGTGCTCAAGACTGTGAGCGCTCAAGGTTGTGAATCGTATCATGAACGACTGATTGATTTTATTGACAATTCCAGGAAAATGTTCGAGCATATGAATAAACCGCCATATCAGGACAAGTTTCCAGTGAAAACTCTTGACCAATATACCCAGTTACTTGGCAAACAAGTTCAGCGAGCATATAATTATGTCTTCAATCGCAATTCCAACAATAATCAATAAACAGGAGGTCATTTAAATGACAGGAAATTCCGTAATTAAGAGAACGAAGCAGGACAAACTAAAGGCACTGGCTGGCAAGTTGGCTTTACAGATTGCCAAAGAGCAGAAGGATCCGTTGTATGCTAAATACGAGAAGATGAGAAGTTTGTATTTGAAGTATAAGAATCAGATAATTGAGAAGTATAGCGCCAAAGCAATGGCTGCTGCAAGAAAAGCTGCTAATAAGTAATCATAGAAGTAGCGACACCTATTGTGGTGTCGCGGTTTTTTGTGCAAATTAGTTAGATAGAAATAAGGTAGAAAAAATGAGGGAAAGGAGCACATGTAGAAATGGATTTGTCACGCGTAATTGAGATTATTGACGATGAGCCTTTTGAGACTCGAGTTAAAACTGGTGAAGACACTATTAAACAAATACAGGAAGAGGCTGAAAAGAAACAGGTTCAGCTGGATACATCAACAACACCAGTCGTTAACGAAAAAGGTGTTTTTGACATTGAACTGTTCCAGCGAGAACTTGCCGAAATTTCCGCGCTAAAAAATAAACTAATTCTTCAATCTTACAGCAACATGTCCGCTTACGACGTTGCAAGCGGATGTATTCGTGAAATCTTATACAAATTAAACAGAACACCTATTCGTGTATATGCCAATCAATGGTTACCAGTGTTATTGCGTTCAACTATTGGTTCAGCTGTTCACGCTTTTATTCAAAATAATACACGTCAATTTACCGAAACTGAACGTTCACTTAAAGTTCCATCAATACATTTTTCCGGTAGACTTGACGCTCTTATTAATGACAACGTAATTGTTGAAATAAAATCGATGACGTATTCTGATTATAAAACTGCTATTACAAAGAAGAAACCGAGAACAGCTGACTTCTATCAAGTGTTAACGTATAAGTATATAATTGAAAATTACTTGGATGAAATTAAGAAAACAAAAGACACGCGTACTCCACCACCACAGTTAGACAAATACAAGATAACCAAAGGACAATTCATATATGTTGCACATGACATTATTGCAGCAGACTTGGAAGACATGACAAGTATGGTGAATCAGATAAATGTTCTAAAGAAAGCGCTTAATTCTAGAACTAATAAATTCTTCTTTATTACATCAATTGTAGTTGACTTATCAGATGATGTTGTCAAAGACCATATTGAGTGGGTGAAGAATAAGATTAACCGCGTCAATTGGTATTTCAATAACAATAAAATGCCAGATGAAACTGACCCATATATTGAGAAATCAAAATGCTTTTTCTGCTTATACAAAGACATTTGTCCAATTCACCAAAAACAGAAACAATGACTTGGAGGAAATGAATGTTAACATATGACGACTTCAAAAGAGCCATTCGTCAACCACGACATTTTCTGAACACAACTAAATCAAAGTTAGTGTTTGTGTACCCGTTTGTATTTAGTGATGTATTAGATAGTTATAATGAAGATGTCAGGTTGTTCTTCGCCAAAAGTATTTTACAGCAAGCATTTTATCAAAACGCTGAACAATTAATACAGCAAATTGCAAATAGTGAGAAACAGGAGTCAAAACAAGGTCTTTCATCCTTTCCTTTTGCAGGGTCGTTTATAACCGGAGATGAATATGAAAAGCGCCAGGTTTTGGAAAAGAAAGTGCGCGCTTTATATGATGCTATTTCAAAAGATCCATCATATAGAAAACTACTTCCAGTAGTTGGATTAATGACAACTGGAGAAGGTTTCTATGACGTTCCAGTATTTGTCGGTTCGAAATCATTAACTGCAGATACAACAGCGTTATCGCTCCTTTTGTTAATATCAATAGCATTTAAACAACCACTTGACGATTATAATCGTGCACATAAATTGATTGAGATGTTAAAGCGCCAAGAACCAGACCAGTTGGCGCGACTTATCAGTATACAGTTGAAGCTTGCATTTCGGGAATCTAATCGTTTGAGTCCTAAATTCGCGCGCTTAAAACAATTACTTCAAAATCTATTCAAAAGTGAAGTTCCACCCGACGAAAACAACCCTGCTCTATTTAAACTAGTCGATTACCTAAAGAACAAATTAAATGAACTCGACAGAATAATGAAGTTCATTCTCGACCCACGACTACTACGTTCTATTTTTGGCATTGAAACCACTACTGACTTTACATCTAATTATGCGACAATTAATCTCGATGATTGGAATGAGACTTCACCACAAGTCGCATCAGTTGCTATTTCACAAATTAGTTCCAATTACCTAAATATTATATTATCACTAATTGCTCCTGTGTATTCAGCGAATTCAAACACTGAACTCGAGCGCTATGCTCAATATCTTTTCGATAAAGTAACAGAAACATTTGACAAAATCACCGATCAGACAGTTAAATCTGCAATCGAAGGTTATTTAAAGAATATAGAAGCAGAAGTTAACGTCATAACAGGTGAACTTAATGTTAATGACAAGGAACTATTAGCATTTACTGACAATTGTGATAGTTCTAAAACATCTGACCTTATTGAAAAAATACAAGACACAATACGCAAATACATCAATCACATCGATTTAATAATTGTAGTCGATGAGTCAACACTTCCAGCTGTGTCGAAGAATTTGGTCGATATTGCTAAATTGGCTACAAAATGCAAAGGGTTTAATAATACGTTAGAGAGAACACTGTCATTAATTATGACTGATGGTTCAAAAGTGTTTAAGGAAATAGACAAGAAACTTTCAAACACAATTAGTGAGGTATTACAATCATCTCTTGGTAAATCTGAGAATTGTCAACTGTGTCAGTTTCAGTCCAAGAGCAATGTTTTAAGGTATGTGAACGACGCAACTTCGGCGCTTGTTCAAATATTTAAAACACAATACTACATTGCACTATTAGCATTTTTATGCGAGCGAATTAGAGTTGTAAAACAGCGCTTACAAATAAGAAAAACAGACATTAGCGATTTTCCAAATTATGCAATGGTTTTACCCGCTAATATTGCGCAAATGGTTCATTCAATTGTTGTTTCCCATAACTGGGAGCATTTCATAAAACAACCTGTTCCTTCTGATTATGGTGCAGCACTTAGTAGAGACACAATAAGCGCTGCAATGAAGTTTATTACCAACACAGCTAAGGTTCCGAATTTAATTCTCATTGACGAGGATTCAGGTAAATTTTACTATAAGTTCATGTATATGCCTAAGATTGAAACGATTACCATTTCTCAGATGAAAGACTTTGCCAGGACAGCTAAACCGTACGAGATAGCAGATGTGACACAAGAACCACCAAAACTTAGCTTGTAACACATACTCACTACAGTAACTATATCCACAACCTGGCTCTAATAGCGACATATTTCGCGTATACGCGACGATACAGTCGAATTCAATGTTTTATATTGATGGCGCTCATATCGTCGCATATAGGCGCGTTTACGTCGCTATAACACGCGACTTATCGCGTGGTAGCGTAACAGTTTCAGCTGTTTGCGATATGCGCAGATTATTCTGCGCATAGCATTCCAACTTCAGTTGCAGATGATGAAAGCATTCCAACTTCAGTTGCGGATGATAACACGCGATTTATCGCGTGGCAGTATAACGACTTTAGCTGTTTGCGATATGAGCGAGTTTAAGCACTGATAGTGTAACAACTTCAACCACTTTCAATAACCGTCGCATTTTGCGCGCTAAACAAAAAATAAATTAAACATTTACAGGAGGAATACAAATGGAATTTTTTGAAGACATCACTCAGATAGCTGCTCAAGCTTTAAACAAAATTGAGAAAGAGAAGATGGAACAGCAACCTAAAACAATCTATGAAGACATATTCAACAGAGTTGATTTCGGTAAAAAAGTATTTGAAGAATACAACCATGACGCTGCTATTAACAAAATGAAAGCTGACATCCTATTCTTAGACAAAATTATGGAAAACATCGAACATCAATTAGAAGAGAGTGAGAACGTTGAAGTTGTACAAGAGGGTTTAAGTAAGCTAATACAAAAAATAGAGGAACAGGTGAATGCGATTTACGAATTTGTTAACATAGCTCCAGCTTCATATAAAATAAAAGCAGAAGAATTAAATGAATCGTCAATAATGGAGCTTGAGAACAAAGTTGACGAAATAATACAGGAGTATCTGTCGAATAAGTTTTATGGGTTAACAAGTCAGCAGAGAGAGAAACTTTATTTGGAAAGCGCGAGTGAGAGAGCTGTTGAGATGAAGAAGAAGCATAATTTAACACTTGAGGAAGCATCCCAGGCTGCAATTCGCGCGCTTATTCTTGAAGAATTAATTAGAACAATCCATTTCCCAAATCGAGTATGGAACAGAATTAACGGTTTACTCGAGTCAAATGAGTACTCTGAAGCATTTGACAGTCAACATCTTCAGGAACAGGTAAACGAATACTTACATCAGGTAAGGAGGTTAGCTGAAATTATCGCGCTTTCCTAATTAAAATAAATAATTGAGGTCCTGCTATGGGATGCTTTAGACGAGACATTGATTATATTCAAACAGACCCACCTGAAAATCCAATTAACGGACAATTATGGTACGTTCCTGGTAGTTACATTCGCATATACTTAAATGGACATTGGGTTAAATATGGTGTTAGAGAAGCAAGTGGAAGTGGCGGAACAGTTGTTTCCACTATTGGTGTTCCAACTGACAGTACTTATGACGATGGATTAATTGGGTTCACACCAGAAACTCGTATTTCTGATGCTATTGATGACATTAATGAAACACTTAAATATTTAGCGCCAGAAGATGCTCCGCCTTTAGAAGGTGACTTCCTCATTGAAACAACCAATACACAGGCGTATGTATCTGATGGTATATCGCTGACAAACATCCAACCTGGTAATCTCGCCAGGTGTATAAAAGGTTCAACACTGACAGTTCGTTCTCCCGACTTTAACAAAGCAGACATCGGTATGCTAACTGCTTATTTAAACGACAATCCAGTTGACACGTTCAATTTAGGTACGCATTTTTCTGAATCGGAACGAACTGGTTGCCAGTCATATCCACCTGCGTCTGGTCCAAATGAGATTATTACAGTAACTCGTGTTTGTAAATACAATGACTTTCCGAAATGGCAGCAGGGATCCGCGCGCTTAACTTTTACTAATCTTGAGACAAAAGACCACAAAATCAAACTAACACATCGAATCTCAGAAACTGTTACACATTCAACCAACAACCAAACCATTTTCGTCGATGCAGAAAGTGGACGTCCTGCTATTTCATCACCACCAACTGTTGAATTGAAATCAGCAGCATACAAGTATCTATCAGGAGTTAGATACTATACACTCAATACTAAATTCAGCGTTTCATTTAAAACAAATAACAAAATTTTCGAGTACACTTACGTTCAAACACCTATTAAAATTGAATTTCCTGGCGCTTATACAATAAATTTACCTTTAAATGATTCATCAATATCAGGAGTTTCTAATCCGCCTAAATATAACGAACAAATAATTGTAAATAATAAAGAGATTGTGCTAAATAAACAAGATGAATCTTCATTCAGCGCTAAAGTATTAGTCACTCCTATTGACCCTTGGGGACAAGGAACTGTAGCTACTGAAAACATTTCAAATAAGCGCTTAATTACAACTTATAAACAAAAGTCAACAGATACTAGCGAATACTTCCAAGACGAAGTATATCGTCTCCCACCTGATTATAATTTCGAATCAACTTCAACATCATTCACCAACAAATGGGATTCGACACAATTACTCTTTAACGGAAATGCACAAGTAATTCCCGGCGCTTTAATTTATCCTCAAACAGATTTCACATCTAATTACGAACCAACTCAAACTGCAAATTACTCGAGTTTTTCCGGTGATCAAACTTACTACCGAGCTTTCTACACAACCGACCCTCGCAGTAGTGGAACAATAGTCGTTGGAAATATTACCGAGTCAGATCTCGGCGCTAATCTATCAATATTCATTAAACTCCCAACTCAAACTGGTTGGTTATCACTTCAAGACCCATTCAACGCTGCAACTTTCACAGGTTCAGACAACGACGGCGCTAGAACATCTTTAACACAATCTAACTCAGACCTTCACATAGGTTGGAGTTCTGGTACTAAATCAACAGCAAATAGTAATGGTATTATTTACATTAAAGTTATATTACATAATGACAATGTTCAGATAACAAAACTAATTTTCACTTAACATTAACATCAAAGGAGGCAATATATGGCAACATATCCAGGTGTAACGTATTTACAATATGAAGAACCTAAAAATCCACAAGCTGGTGATACATGGTATCCAGGTGATGGATACGTGAGATATTATGATGGAAGTGGATGGAAAATGTTATCGTCTGGATCTGGTTCAGGTTCCGGTAACTGTATAGGTTCACTCCCCTGTGGTGACACTGGTGTATTCGGTGGTGGTTATGACGGTTCATCATACGTCAACACTATCGACTACATTACTATATCTACTCTATCAAATGCTACAGATTTCGGTGATTTGACTGTCAAGAGATATGGTGTATCAGCAACATCTAACGGTACTAACGACCGTGGTGTATTCGGTGGTGGTGGTAATAATTCATCAAATTTCAACACTATTGACTACATCACCATATCTACTCCATCAGATGCTACAGACTTCGGTGATTTGACTGTTGTGAGATGGAATTTATCAGCAACATCTAACGGTACTAACAACCGTGGTGTATTCGGTGGTGGTGGCAATGGATCGTCACGAGTTAACACTATCGACTACATCACTATATCTACTCCATCAGATGCTACAGACTTCGGTGATTTGACTGTTGCGAGATATGGTGTATCAGCAACATCTAACGGTACTAACAACCGTGGTGTATTCGGTGGTGGTTGGGATGGTTCATACTTCAACACTATTGACTACATTACCATATCTACTCCATCAGATGCTACAGACTTCGGTGATTTGACTGTTACGAAATATGAATTATCAACAACATCTAACGGTACTAACGACCGTGGTGTATTCGGTGGTGGTTATGATGGTTCATCGCCTTCTAACACTATTGACTACATCACCATATCTACTCCATCAGATGCTACAGACTTTGGTGATTTAACCATCTCAAGACGCGAACTTGCAGCAACATCAAACGGTACTAACGACCGTGGTGTATTTGGTGATGGTTATGACGGTTCATCATACGTCAACACTATCGACTACATTACTATATCTACTCCATCAAATGCTACAGATTTCGGTGATTTGACTGTTGCAAGGGGTTGGTTAGCAGCAACATCTAACGCTTAGTTGTTGGAGTTACTGCTGACTGCGACAACTATCGCAAAAAATACATGCTTCGAAACGTGATTAGCAGCAGGATGAATCAGCCATAGATCGCGGTCTTTCCTGTTGTCAGAGGAAGAGTGCCTGTCCAGTTCAGGTAGGAAGCCGTGTTCAGACTGCGAACTGCGAAATAGTTAAGCACGGTAGTTCACAAACAAAACTTTTACAGGAGGTTATTTTTATGCCTTTATCTACAACAACAAAAACAGATTACTCATTTAAGAAAATCAAAGGTAGAAGATTTACTACTACTGATAAAGCCTGGTATGAAGAATTCCCAGGCAAAATGACTACAGTCCATGCATCTGATGTATGGGCTGACCAAATTCCAAAACCAGCTCCTGGTGCAACTACCTCAGTAGTTGAATATTTCGAAGATTTAAAGTTAACTGAAGACAATACTACTGCTAATCACAAAGCATGGTTAGCATGTGCTACACCAGGAGATACATCAACTCAGTTAAAAGGTTTTGTTCCACCTGTTTTCGACCAAACATATACTGTTAGAGTATTTCAGGATGATGGTTCTGGTAATAAAGGTGATGAGATTGGTACAACACATCCATCGAACTGGACATTTGATTATGAAAATGGTGTCCTCTTCTTTGAGAACGATCCAACATCTTACGGTTTACAGACACCGTTCCACATTCAGGTTTATAGATATATTGGTAAAACTGTAAAAGAACAAACTACATCGACAGCGGATAAATTAAAAGGATTTTTAAGAGAAGCAAGTGAGACAAATGTAAGCGCTGGAGATAGTTCTGTTGATGTAACAAGTGAATTATCAACTAAGGTTCCAGGTGGTAACGAGACGACCCCAGGTGTTGTTACTGATCCGCCTTACAACCTAGTTCCAATATTGAAAGCTGGCAGTAGAGATGAAATACTAACAGCAGATGGAAATAAGGTATACGGTAGACTAACTTATGACAACACAGGTAATACTTGGACGTTGTCCTTCTACTACAGAGACAATTCCGGCGCTGAACAAACATATTCTTTTGAAGAAGATACTACAATAATATGGGCATATCAGGAAATACTCAGATTTGCTGATTGGCCTGTATATGACGAATCTGTTATATTACCATCTGACCAGGTTGTTGGTGATATTCCAGAAGCTACATATGATGAATATGGTAAAGTTATTTTAGCGCAGAAAGATGAAATTCCACAAGAAGAAACTGAAACAAAAGTTGTTACACTTGGCGATAGAAGAATTGTAAAAGCATCAGACTTTGAACTAATTGTTAATTATGATGAAGCAAATACACAATTGACTGTATTTATAATGCCAGGTGTTTATAATGCAAATGGTGACAAGACAACGGTATATTCAACGACATTAACATCAGCTGGTAGTTATAAGTTTTATGTTAATTTGGGTGACGGCACAATAGATTACACAACTGCAAGTGACATACCTGAAGGCACACAGGCATTATGGCTTGTTGAATTTAATACAGGTGCTATTGTTAGCGGCGTCTACAGTATTACAGACTTAAGACCAACATATGTTATTGGATTAGGTGGTGGTACAGGTCCGTTAGGAACACCATCTGATGGAACATATACAGATGGTTTGTTGGATTTGAAACCAACTGATAAAGTCGCAGATGCTGTTGATGATATTAATGAAGTATTGAAATACTTAGCGCCGGAAAATGCTAAAGACTTATCCGGTGATATAACATGGAGTAACACATTCATTACTGGTAAAGTTGCTGGTAATACTGGTACAACTCACTACAACGCTGGAGATACTGCAACAATAACTAGAGATACAACTCTTTCTGGTGAGTTGCCTGACCCAGATCACGAATTCAATCATGCTGACGAGGGTGTATTAAAGCTGTACCTGAATGGCACAGTTAGCGATAGCGTTGATTTGGGAGCTAACTTCGATGAAGCTAACAGAGCTGGCTGTCAGACATACACACCACTTTCAGGCGCTAATAATCAATTAACTGTAACACAAGTATGTTGGTATAATAACTTCCCACTTTGGCAGAAAGGTAATGCAACGATTAACCTTTCATCGCTATCTATGGGTGATTATACTGTTAAAGTTACACGTGATATTGATAATGATGGTACTGATGATCAAGAAACTAATGAATTCATGTTCTTCGTAGATGCAGAAACTGCTAGACCAGGTATTGCATCAGGTCCAACTGTATCTGAAGGAACAACAGTCAACTACAAGTATTTATCTGGTATTAAGTTCTATGGTGCCAATACTGAGTTTAAAGTATCAACTACATCAGATACACATCTATTTGAATACACGTATGTTGATGATCCGATAAGAATAACAATGCCTGGTATGACAGATGTTGCTGTTTCTATAACAGACAGTACAGTCACAGGCGTGTCTTCTCCACCTAACTACAATGACCAGATGACAATAACTGATAAAGTTATTACTCTCAATCAGTCTAATGTTGCTTCTGATGATGCTAAAGTAACAGTTATACCAAGAGATCCATGGGGTGACGGTACTGCTGCTGTTGAGTCTATTACAGATAAGAGACTTGTCAATACATACGGTGATGTGTCAACAGAGACTGAAGAGTTATTCCAGGATGAGCAGTATAGGCTTCCATCTACAGCTAATTTTGATGATGACACTCTTGCACTTACAGGCAATTGGGATTCAACGGCTGTTCTTTCAGATGGCGACGCTCAGGTATTTAATGGCAAGTTAATATACCCGAGCACAAATTACACGAGTGGCTATGCACCAGCTCAGTCTTCAAGCGCTGATTACTCAACTTTCTCAGGTGATCAGGTATACTACAGAGTAATACATTCATCTTCACCACATAATAGTGGAACGATTGTTCTCGGAAATGTATCTACATCCGATATTGGTACAAATGTATCTGTATACATCAAGCTGCCAACGCAGACAGGTTGGCTGTCGTTGCAGGATCAGTTCAATGCTGCAACATTTACAGGTGCTGATGGAGACGGTGCTAGAACATCTCTAACACAGAATGGTTCTGATGTTCACATAGGTTGGAGTTCTGGTACTAAATCAACAGCAAACAGTAATGGAAGATATTACATCAAAATCGTATTACACAACAGCGGTGTTGAGATAACGAAATTGATTGAAAACGACTGGTGAAATTAATTCAGCCTCCACTGCTTAGGTGGAGGCTTTCTTGTTCATTTTTTCACTTTTCAGCGCTAATCCTTCATTCTCAATTTCATTCAAACACAGGAGGATGTTGCATGTTAAATACAACAAAAACTGATTTTACGTTCAAAAAGATTAAAGGTCGACGTTATACAACTAGTAATAAAGCATGGTATGAAGAATTCCCAGGTGTTTTAACTACATCTCATTACACCCAAATTTGGGTTGATCCTATTCCAGAAACACCACCTTCTGTTGATACTGAAACAATAAAAGTTGTCAATTTAGTATCTATGCAAGAAGACAATACCACCCCAGATAAAAAAGCATGGTTTGCTTTAAATGCAAATGGAGATCGTGTAAAAGGATTTATTCCACCTATTTTTGGTCAAGGTTATACAGCGCGTGTTTTTGATGCTAACAACAATGAAATAGGAACTACTCATCCTGTTGGATGGTTATTTGACTACGAAAATGGTGTTCTTACTTTTGAAAATTCACCGCTGAATTACGGTTTTACATTTCCTATTAAGTTAAAAGCTTATTACTATACAGGTGCTACGCTTGACCAGAAACTGTCTGAATTCACTGATGAGAAAGTAAAAACAGATAGTTCAGACCCAACACCGGGTTACTTATCAGAGAAAATTGATAATAACACCATTGTTTATGACAGTGCCAATCATGTTATAAAAGCAGCACCACAATTTACATCTACATCTTCAGAGATAGATACATACTTGGAATTCACACTCAACAAAAGTAGCAATATGCGCGTTTTTAAAAATGTTAAATGGTACTTCCACAGTAGTAGTGTTAATGGTTCGTTAGTTATTACTCTTCCATCTGCAATAGGCTGGGATGGCAAATATGTAACAATTTTTCTTACTTTCCGAGATTCATATGGCAACCCATCTCGATCTTTCAGATTAATGCTCGGAGGATTTGCGTTTACATCCGGCTCAACTCCGAGATGGGCAGGTGTGTTTGCTCATGCGTATGTTTCTGAATCACCTTTCACACAGGCAGTTTTCGGTGCTAATGATAGTAATGAACCAACAATTGTTCTCAATCCATCAACTCAATTTACATCTCCACATGTAGTTATTGACGAAGTAATTGTTGCGGTACCAAATGAAGGTAATCTTGATTCTGTTCATCGAGGAATAGGTAATCCATCAAATTGGGGATTGACTATTGGAATATCACCAGCATTATCCAATACAACAATTATTGCAATTTCACAATCAGGTTCAGGAACATCAGGTGATGGAAAGGTTCTTGTCTCATCATCAGATGAGACTCCTGACTACTTATCTGCTAAACTGACGTCGAATTCCGGCGCTTTAACATTTTCAACTTATACAATAAGCACTAATAACCAAGGTTACCAACTTAGTCTAAACACTTCAGATTCCAATACTATACAATTTTCCACATCTTCTGGTTTAAGCGCTGATCTTAAATATACACAAGGAGCTGCAACTACACTCTCAGATTCAATATCTGGTTTTAAAGTAGATGTAAATGTTGATGGAACAAGCATTATTGTAAACGACTCAAATAAATTATCAGTAAAATCAGGTGTTTTTGCACCATATAATCACACACATGTTTGGGCTGACATTAATAAAACCAATTCAAAGTTATCAGATATCGATGATGTTCCATCATACACAAATAACACATTCTTACACGTGAACAGTTCTGGTTCTCTCGAATGGACTTCTGTATCCGCTACAGATGAAAAAGTCAAGGCCGACAGTTCAGACTCTACACCAGGATATTTGTCTGACAAGATTGATACATCAACATTCCAGATTGATACAACCAACCATGTTCTGCAGATAAAACCAAATACATTCGCGCCATATAGTCATACACATACTTGGTCACAAGTCAGCAAAACAGGTTCTAAACTGTCTGATATAGCAGATGTTCCATCATACACAAACAACACATTCCTACATGTGAACAGTTCTGGTTCCCTTGAGTGGACAACGGTCAATACATCAGATGAAAAAGTCAAAGCTGATAGTTCAGACTCTACACCAGGGTACCTGTCTGACAAGATTGACACATCAACGTTCCAGATTGACACGACGAATCACATTCTACAGATAAAACCGAATACATTCGCGCCATATAGTCACACACATACTTGGTCACAGGTTAGCAAAGCTGGTTCAAAGTTGTCTGATATAGCGGATGTTCCGACTTATTCAAATAACAAGTTTTTACACACGACAAATTCTGGCGCTTTAGAATGGAAATCTCTAACCAAATCTGACATAACCGATTTTAATGAAAACGATTACGTTCACAAATTCAATAATGAAACCATTTCAGGTATTAAAACATTCAGCAGTTTAACCCAATTCAGTAATGATATTGAAATTTACACATCAACTGGTGTTAATTATGGAACAACCGGAAAATATGTTATCCAAGGTTTAGGTCAAACAGCAGATGCAAAGCCTTCTATGATTTTATTTGCACCTGAATATGATGGTAATAATAATCTGGATAAGTATGGATTTGTAGGTAGAATCTATGTGAATAGAGGATCTTCGACAGCTTTAAACATAACTGAATTTTATGATATAGTTTGTGCTAGCGCTCATCATAGCACTAAACTATTTTTATCTGGAAACTCTCACAAAGCAAGACTGGTCTCAACAACATATAACGGTCAAACGTATTATGGTGTATACTTTGATCCAACATCAACTAAAAGAATAATAATTGATGGAACTTTATTTTCAGCGCCGATTTTTATTGCAGATGCTTCTTCTTATACAGTTACAAATGTTAACTCTGACAATTTGTACATCAATGGAAGTCCTGTTGCTCAAGCTTCCGATTCATTCAAGGTGAAAGCAACATCTTCAGATAGTTCACCTGGATACTTGTCGGACAAGGTTGATAATAGCACTATTGAAGTATACTCGAATAAACTCAGGGTGAAACCGGGTTTGTATGCACCATTGCATCATACCCACAATTTGACCACTGACATTAATATTGATGGTGACAAATCCTGGGGAAATCATCAAATTACCAATCTCGGCGCTTTTTGTGTAAATTGTTCTAATCCATATAATAACGGTCTCATTACATATAACAGTTCATCATTTACAGTATCTCAGCTTGGAAATGACAGTAAAAACATTAGATTCATCTTGCGAGGAAAAGAACCGGC
>Ga0256838_1000863_pt1 | contig 15877 bp, 16 predicted proteins | sample 4571419metaG_FD_185978 | JGI IMG/M metagenome (GOLD analysis project Ga0256838, IMG submission 185978) | Hydrothermal vent microbial communities from Guaymas Basin, Mexico - 4571-419 | ecosystem: Environmental > Aquatic > Marine > Hydrothermal vents | place: Mexico: Guaymas Basin | collected...
ATTTTCTCAGACCCGGCCAGACCGCCAGAGATGCCGGAGAGGAGGCTCGAGGACCTCCTTCCCAGCCCGCTGAGGATTTACGAGGCCTACTCAAAGAAGACGGATTCGTTCATCTTTGACCTCCCGCCCCAGATAAGGCGCGAGAGGGTTCCCTGGAAGGGCGAGTTTGAGTACATAGACCTCTTCGGGGCCCTGAACAGGCTGGCCTTCTACACGGAGCCGCTCGCGAGGGCCGAGAGGAGCGCGGTCATACTCCCAGCGGGGGCCAGGATCGAGAGCGACCCGAACCTTGAAGACATCGTGGAGTGGGCGGACGAGCCGGGCGAGTACCTCTACGAGATTCCGCAGGCCGTCGACTACGCGGATCTAATAAATGAACTCCTTCATCACCTCCCCGTCGAGGCGAGGATGCTGCTCCGCGAGAGGAGGCGCGTTCTGGCGACCGGAGACGAGGAGATCAAGAGCCCATACCTCAAGAGAACCTACCGCGTCGCCGGAATCGTTCCGTTCCATCCCATCAGGATAAACGACTTCCTGAGGAAGGAGGGCTTTGGGAGGGCGACGCTGAGGATAAGCGTGCCCGATGGTGAGTACTGGAAGTTCAGGAAGCGCGTGGAGGCGAACCTGAAGGGGGATAGAAGGGCCTTCGTCTTCCAGCTGGGGGACAGGGCTGTGATAGCGGAGGGGCTATAGCTCCTCTATCCTCGCGTTTCTTATCCTCTTCGAGCCGATGCGAAGCTGTTTAAAGTAGTTCACGTGCTCCTCGGGAAGAAAAGACTCGAGGCTGGTCGATTTAAGACGCTTCCTCTTTTTACGGGGAATTTCTTCAGATTTTGCCCCCTTCACCGCGTCCTTGATGAACTCGTCAAGGGTTCTGTCCATCGGCCCACCCGGAATGGGTATCCAAGGAACTATAAAGGCTTTTTCCCATCGACGGCTGAACCAGAGGATATATGAACCTCCGCGAAAGCCCCTCTGAGAAAGGCTTTTAACTTCCGGTGGTTTATCAGGGAAGAGAGTAATCCAGCGGGTGGTTGCCGTGTGTGGAATAATAGGCTACATTGGGAACAGGCCTGCCTGTGAAGTGATAGTCAAGGGGCTCAAGAGACTCGAATACCGAGGGTATGATTCTGCTGGGATCGTGACCGAAGAGGGTGGAGAACTCTTCATAAGGAAGGGGGCAGGTAAAATAGACGAACTGACCGAGAAGCTCGGTTTCCTTAAGATGCCCGGAAGGAGGGGCATAGGCCACACGCGCTGGGCAACCCACGGCGTCCCCAGCGATGTTAACGCTCATCCCCACACCGACTGCACCGGAAAGATAGCGCTCGTTCACAACGGGATAATCGAGAACTTCGCGGAGCTCAAGGAGGAGCTCCTGAAAAGGGGCCACAGGTTCGAGAGTGACACTGACACTGAAGTTATAGTTCACCTCATAGAGGAGGAGCTGGAGTCCACCGAAAGCTTTGAAGAGGCCATGAGGAGGGCTCTCCTTAAGCTCAAAGGCTCCTTCGCCCTCGGGATAATCTACACCGGTGAGCCCGACAGGCTCTACTTCGTGAGGAACGAGAGCCCGCTCGTCCTTGGAATCGGTGAGGGCGAGAACTTCGCGGCCAGCGACGTCCCGGCTTTTCTGGAGTACACGAACAAGGCGATTTTCCTCGACGACGGGGAGTATGCCATCCTCACGAAGGACTCGTACGTTGTCAAGAACCTCGACACGGGCGAGATCGTTGAAAAGCCCGTCCACGAAATAGAGTGGACCCTCGAGATGGCCGAGAAGGCCGGGTTCCCGCACTTCATGCTCAAGGAGATATACGAGCAGCCGGGGGCAATAAGGGACGCAATCCACGGAAACGCTGACGTGATAAGGGCAGTTGCCGAGGAGATAGCGAAATACGAGAAAATTTTCATAGTGGCGATGGGCACCTCCTACCATGCCGGCCTCGTCGGCAAGTACCTCTTCCAGCGCCTCGCGAGGAAAGTTCCGATAGTGGAAGACGCCAGTGAGTTCCGCTACGAGTTCGAGGACCTCATCGATGAGAACACCCTCGTTATAGCGATAACCCAGAGCGGCGAGACGGCCGACACCCTGGCGGCCATGAAGCTGGCCAAGAAGAAGGGCGCCAAAGTTCTTGCTATAGTCAACGTTGTTGGAAGTATGGCGACTAGAATAGCGGATCTAACGCTGTACACCCACGCCGGCCCCGAGATAGGCGTCGCGGCAACGAAGACCTACACCACTCAGCTGACGGTTCTGACTATGCTCGCCGTCGAGCTGGCGAGGGTCCTCGGAACGGTGGACGAGGACTACCTGAACGAGCTCGAGAACGGCCTCAAATCTGTCCCGGAGATGGTTGAGAGCGTCCTAAAGTACGATGGGGGTCTTAGGGAGCTGGCCGAGAGCCTGGCCGAAAAGAGCGACTTCTTCTACATCGGCAGGGGAATAAGCGTGCCGACCGCCCTCGAGGGCGCGCTGAAGCTCAAGGAGATAAGCTACATCCACGCCGAGGGCCTGAGCGCCGGCGAGCTGAAGCATGGCCCCCTGGCACTGCTCGAGGACGGCGTCCCTGTGGTTGCAATAGCGCCGAGCGGCAGGACCCTCGACAAGATGGTGGGCAACATAGAGGAGTCCCGCGCGAGGGGGGCGTTCATAATAACCCTTGGAGATAATGAAGAGCTGAAACGTGTTTCCAACGCCTTCATTGAGATGCCAGAGGTTGATGAACTCCTCAGCCCGATAGTTTACGTCGTCCCGCTCCAGCTCATAGCTTACCACCTCGCGGTTTTGAGGGGCAACGACCCCGACAAGCCGAGGAACCTTGCAAAGTCCGTAACGGTGGAATGAGGTGATTCCCAATGGTGAAAACCGACGTTAAGGAGAAACGGAAGAAGCAAAAACAGAAGGGTAGTGGCAGTTCCGTTTCCAAATACTATTCCCTCTTCAAAGCCTACGGCCTTCCGCTGATAGCACTCCTGCTGGCCTACGTGGGCTTTAAGCTGAGGAACATAACCTCCAACTACAAGACCTTCCTCGACCCGGACACGTTCTTCCACTACGAGATGTACAAACAGGCCATAAGCCAGTGGATACCTAGGTACTTCGCCTACGCCGACCCTCCGGCGGGTATAAAGGCCGCCGGCTATCTGGGCCTCTACACGGTTCAGGCAGTCTTCTACAAGATAACCCACGCCCTCTTCGGCACGGACGTCATGGGAGCGTTCAAGCTCTGGCCGCCGTTCGTTGGTGCAATGACGGTCATAGCTGTCTACCTCCTCGGAAAGAAGCTTCACTCCGACTGGGCCGGCATCTGGGGAGCGGCCTTCATGACCTTCTCCTACTCCAGCTTCACCAAGACAATGTCCGGCAACAACCGTGGTGAAGGACCCTTCATGATGTTCTTCCTCTTCGCGGTCTACTTCCTGCTTGTCTACCTCGATGAGAAGGAGTGGAACTGGAAGAAGATAGCCGGCGGAATCCTGTTCCTGATTTCCAGCGTCCTCTACATGGGAGTCTGGACCGGAAGCAACTTCGGTGTGGGCATACTGCTCCTGGTGGCGGGTATAGCCGTGGTGGTGTTCTTCACCTTCGGAATGATGGAGGCTCTGAGGGACTTCGTGAGGGACTTCTTCACGCTCTACGGCCTTTCCCTGGTGCTTGGTCTTGCTGTCTCATACACGGGCTTCGTCGGCATTCGCGGCTTCCTCCTCTTTGCACTCGAGGCCTTCATTGCCCTCTCCATCCTCGTGGCGGTGATGCTCTACGGTGAAAGGCTGGGACTCAACTACTCCGACAAGAAGCACAGGTTCGGGACCATACTGGCCATAGCGGTCGTCGGATTCCTTGCATTCTACGGCTACTTCGGAAGGGACCTGCTCAAGTTCATGGGCGCCGCCTACCAGTCCAACCCGCTCTTTCAGACGGTCGCCGAGCTTGCGAGAACTGACTGGAAGACTATAGCCGGCTACTACAGCATCAAGTCCAAGGACGGCCTTATATTCCTCCTCTCGCTGGTGGGATTCGTGATGATCCTCGTCCGCTTCATCCTGAAGCTCACCAGAAACGACCTCACGGGTTACAAGGAAATCTTCATCGTCTCCTACTATCTCGGCTCCCTCTACCTGCTCCTCACAGCAGTCCGTTTCGTATTCCAGGCCTCGGGAGCTGTAATCCTCCTTGCAGGAATAGCCATCGGTGAGGTATTCCTCTACGTCGAGAACATGAAGGAGAGCACGGGCACGAAGGCCCTCTACGCACTCCTGCTGGTGCTCCTCTTCGTGCCCCTGCCGATAATAGGGGCCCAGTACATGGAGGCCCAGGCCACCAACTACTCGAAGGCTCAGGGCTCGGTTCCGGCCAGCTGGGTCAACACCCTGAACTGGCTGAAGGAGAACTCCGACCCTCTCGACAGCGCCACGAGCTGGTGGGACTACGGCTACTGGATTGAGTCCAGCCTCCTCTCCAACAGGAGGAGCGCGACCGACGGTGGTCACGCCTACGACCGGCGTTACATCGTTGCCGACTTCTTCTCGCACTACGGAAACGATGCCGAGCAGGACTTCGAGGCCTGGGAGCTCAACTACATGATAGTCTGGCAGCAGGACATCTACAAGTTCAACGCCATAAGCTACCTCGGCGGCGCGATAGACTACTACGAGTACAGCCACGTCCCGATGTTCCAGCTCATACCCAAGCAGTACATCCAGTACGCCAACGAGAGCGGGAAGACGGTCGTCTACGTTGGAACCTCCCAGGGCAAGTACCAGCCGATCATGACCATCGACCTCTCGATGGGAGAGACCATACAGGGAAGGGGCGACATCCCCTACGTGCTCTACGTCTTCGGCAACTACGGCATGCTGGCCTATGAAAAGGTGGCCTTCAGCAACTTCGTGAGGCTCGCCTTCCACCTGCCCTATTCCTACGAGCCGTGGGATGCGCAGAAGCTCTTCGCCAACTTCAAGCCGGTCTACGACAACGGCGGTGTTGCAACCTACGAGTTCAGGCCCTTCGCGGTTTACAGGATTGACAAGTACCAGAACGGTACTTGGGTGCCCTTCTACAGCACCACGAACGGAGGAAAACTCCCGCTTGGAGAGCAGAAGCTCCGCCTCTGGATTTCGGCCTTCGGAAGGGACGTTAAGGATGCCACACTGGTATTCGAGGCCTACAACAGCACGGATCTCGTCAAGAGGGAGGTTTTAGTGGAGAACCTCAACATCGACCACCTCAACGAGACCCCCGTCGAGGTCAGCCTCGTCGTGCCGAACGCTACCGGCTACCGCTTCGTCCTCGTCCAGGACGGCCCGGTCGGCGTGCTCAACGGAGAGCCCAAGGTGAACGGGAAAACCGCGAAGCCCACCTACATCCTCAAGGAGGGCCAGAGCGGGGACCTGGAACTGAAGGCGGCATTCAGGAAGGACTACGACAGCGTCCAGCTCACCCTCAGGGCCAGCATCGTCTACTACGTCGCCCCCAACGGGAAGGACATCTACAGCGACGACTTCTACCTTGAGCCCCACATGGATATCATAACCTACGTTCCGGTCAAAACCCTGAGCGTCAAGGCCGGGGACAACACCATAACCGCCCATGCGTCGATGCCCGGCGACGTCTTCGAGAACTACATCCAGGATCTCTACAAGAAGTACGGCGAGGACAAGGTCGTGGTCGTCAAGAAGCGCGTGGAGCCGATATTCATTGCCAAGAAGGAGTACGTCATGTGGGAGGGCTGAGCCCTCCTAATCCCTGACTATTTTTATGTCCCCGAGGCTTTTCAGCCCGCTCTTCTCCGCCGTCCTCACGACCCCGGGGAAGAACCTCGCCTTCGGCCTGAGGACGAGGGCCTCGACCTGATCGAAGCCGAGCTTCCAGAGGGCAAAGGCCCTGTGGTGGCCGTCTATGATGTAGTATCTGCCGCGGTAGGGGATGACCGTTATCGGGGCGTCGTAGCCGTGTTTTATCTCCTCCAAAACCACCAGGAGCTTCATCTCGCTGAGCTGGGCCTGGGTGGGAATGAGAAGCTCAACGGGAAGAAATGCATGCTCGATTTCGAAGTCTATGCCATAGAGCGCCCGGTACTCGTCCCTTATGTGCTCGGCCCTCTGGAAGGCCTCATCGCGGGTTATCAGGCGGATTCCCTTCAAGCCTTCCGCCCCCTGGCGGCAACGAAGGCCGCTATGGACTTGCATCTCCTGAAGCACTTCCTGTCAAGGCTCTCCGCCAGGCCAAGGAAGGGCCAGAAGGAGGGGAAGAAGATAACTCCGGCGCTCTCGACTTCGGCGAATCCAGCGTTTCTCAACAGCTTCTCGAGCTCCCCGGGCGTGTAGAAGCGCGCGTAGCGGTAGGCCGTTTCCACGAAAAGGCTCTTGAGCCTCTTAAAGAGGAACCACGAGCTCCTCCCGTTCATCGTCCCTATGATAACCTCGCCACCGGGCCTCAGGACGCGGTGGATTTCCCGAACTACCTCCTCCGGCTCATGGATGAACTCGAACATCGTGACGCTCAGCACGAGGTCGAAGCTCTCGTCCGGGAACGGGAGGCTGTAGGCGTCGCCCTTGACGCACTCCAGCCCCTTTGAGCGCGCTACCTCAAGCATTCCCTCGCTGGCGTCGAGGCCTATCACGTCGAAGCCGCGCTCCTTCAACTCGAGTGTGTAGTTGCCGGTCCCACAGCCGAGGTCGAGGGCCCTCCCTCCCCTGCTCCTCAGCATCGAAAAGACCAGCCACTTCTCTGTCCTGTCCACGTAACGCCCGGTCTTGGTTCTGTACCAGTCGTCGTAGCGGTGGGCAATTTTGTTGAAGTACTCCGCCATATCACACCCTCATCTTACCCTCTATCGTCAGTGGCTTGTCGGTTCTGTCGTCTATCCTCAGGCTGATGACGACCCTCTTCGCCCCGGCCTTGAAGATGGCCTCGTGGCACCTCTTGACGAGGTCCAGTATTTCCTCAACGGAGCCTTCAACGACCGTCCCCATCGGACAGAGCTGGTACTTGAGACCGCTCTCCCTGATGACCTCGATGACCGGCCTGAGGTACTCGCCGACGCTTGGGGTTTCGGTCCCGAGGGGAAAGAGGCACAGCTCCGCCACCGCCATTCAGCCACCCCCCGCCGGTGGGAATATGTGAACCACGTCCTCTTCCTTGAGCTCGGTATCGAGCCCCTTGAGGTGGAGCACGTTGTGACCGTTAACGAGGACCATGCCGTCTATGGGCTTGTTCTCGCCGACCCTGGGGGTCTCGAGGAGCTGCTTCCGTATCTCCGGGTTGTAGTGCTCCGCGAGGTAGTCGATGAGTTCGCGAACAGTCTTGACCCCGTGAACCTCAACCTCCTTCCTCCCGATTATCTCCCTAAACGTCGCGTAAAACCTCACCTTCATTAGGGTCACCTAAAGCCCCTTCGATGGAAACCCTTAAAGTGATTTCGCCGTACTAAAAAAGGATGACCGTACTGACCGTTGACCCTCCCGAGTACTATCCCGTGATCGAGAAGCTCTTCGCGGGCGGCATAAAGGACGCCCTCGAGACCTTAGGTGTGGAGCTCGTGTCCATAAAAGCCGGTGCAAGGCCAGAGGGAAGGGAGATAAAGCTGGCCTTCATATTCGAGGTACGCAAACCCGAAACCTTTCTGCCCGGGGAGCTGGACTCGATAATCTCCGGCGTTCTTGACAGGCTAACAGAGAATGCCAATAGGACCTTTGGAAAGCTGTACAACGTTCAGTTTAAGGTCGTTGGTTTTAAGACAGCGGAGACGACCTCCCACCCGCGTCAGAGGGGGGAGGAGACAAGCCTCGTCGTGAACTGTCCGGAAGACCTGAGGAGAACCTTGGAAAGGCTTGGGAAGGGCCTGATGATATACCTAAAGGACAAGGGCGTGGAGTTCACGACGATAGCCCTGACCATGCCTCCGGACGGTAGACCGAAGCTGACAGTCACGGTGCTGTTGCCGAAGGAGAGGCCGGCTTATGAGAGGGAGAACCTCGCGAAGGAGCTGAAGTACAAGGCGACGTCCTACCTCAGGACGCTCAACGCCGACTACATCTCGGTGGAAGTCAAAGTCATAGACCCCGGCGACAAGACTGTGGGCATTATAATGAGCCGGATGGACGAGATAGAGAAGGAGGCCAAGGAGCTCGCCGGGATGGAGGAAATCCGCGACCTCATGGACGTTCTCGGGAAGGAGACTCCCGAGCGCTGATGTAGTCGAGGAGGGGCCTTATGCGCTCCCAGACTCCTTCTATACTGTCGTGGCCGTCCACCCGCACGTATACGCCCTGCTTCCGGTAGAACTTTATTATCGGCTCCATGTTCTTGATGTACAGGTCGTAGCGCCTGGCCACTATCTCGGGCCTGTCGTCATCTCTCTGGATTAAATCGGCGCCGCAGACGTCGCACTTCCCGGGCACTTTGGGCGGCCTGTATTTGAGGTGATAGACTGCCCCACACCTCGGGCATATCCTCCTGCCGGAGATTCTCTCGATGCTCTCCTCCTTGGAGATGAATATTTCGAGGGCAACATCGATGCTGAGCCCGTGGTCGTAGAGGTAGTTCTCGAGGGCGAGAACCTGTTCTGCAGTTCTTGGATAGCCGTCGATTATGAAGTTCCTCCTGTGACGCCTGAGCCTCGAGATTATGAGAGTGTTGACCACAGTGTCCGGGATGAGGTCTCCCCGCTCGATGTACCTCGCCATCTCCCTCCCAAGCTCGGTTCCTGCGGATATCTCCGCCCTTATCATATCGCCCGACGAGATGTAGGTCAGACCGTAGCGCTCCACTATGGTTCGAGAATGGGTTGACTTTCCGCTCCCCGGCGGCCCGAAGATCAGGATGTTCACTTTTCTCACCGTTAGTTATTTATCTTCCCCGTGCTAAAAGGGTTGTGGTGGTGGCCATGAAACTGAGCACGGGCTTCGTCCGGGCTTCTGGCTACGCATACAAGGTCAGGCGCGTTCTCTTTGCCATCACAAGGGGAAAGGTTGACCCGAGGGAGGTCGTCCGCGCCGCGGGGGAGCTCAACCAGCACATCTTCGAGAGGCTCCAGGAAATGGGGGTCGAGAAGGGCGACGTGGTGAGGATAACGGTGCCATTCAGCATCAGAGAGGGTACCATCGAGTGGGACTACAACGGCCTGAAGATAGAGGTCTACAGGAAGGGTGAGGAGGAGAAGCTCGCCATCGCTATGGAGGAGCTGGAGGAGCGTGAGAAGGCTTTGGAGGAAAGAATAAAAGAGCTCGAGGAGCTGGCGCTTAAGCTGAAGGAGGCCAGTGAGGAGCTCCTCGAAAAGCTGGAGGAGCTAAAGCAGGAGCACACCTCCCTGAAGCTCAGGGCGGAGGAGTGAGCGAGTCCAGGTGGATGTTGACGTACGCCACCACGTGGGAGGCGAGGTAGCTCTTTTTCCCGACGCTCACCTTTTCCGCTATTCCAGCGAGAAAAGCCTCGTCTTCCCTGCTTAACCCCTCGTGGTCGCCCAGGACGAAGGCGACGTTTGCTGGGAAGTGGACCTTTTCTATTGGCTTTCCCCCCTCATGGAGGTAGTAGAGGGCGGAGCTTCTCAACGTCCTCCTGACGATGTCCTCGAAGGTGAGGTTGCTGACGTAGATGCCGGGGAGAACTTCTAATTCCTTTCCTGGCTCGCGGAGGTTTTCTCCCGCCCTCAGGGCCTTTATTATCAGCTTCGCCGTGCTGAGCTCGTCGGGGTTGAGGGTCTTGGGTTTCATTCGCTGGCCATCGAAGCGTATCGCCTTCGGCGGGCTGGGCGGGCCGTAGAGGCTGAGCCAGACCCTGACGTTCTTCCTGAAACCGTGGGAGAGCAGGAAGGCCGAGTTGAGGAACCTACACAGCAGGTCTATCCTCCCGCTCGTGCCCGGAAGGTCCTTGAGACTGAAGTCGGCCCTCGTGTGGGCCCTGTTGGCCTTGATGATGAAGGTTCTCATGTTGAGCGGTGGGGAGAGAGGCCTTATAACGGTTGCCCGGACGTGTCACGTTGGGGCCTCCTCCGTGGGAGAACTCCGCCCACTCGCAGGGAACCAAGAAGCGGCGCATTGGGCAGTCTGGAAGTCCAAAAATTGGAAAGGGCAGAAACCCAGCTCACTCCACCCTCCTGCCCACGAGGCGGTTTATCCTCGCCCTTATGCCCCGGTTTATCTTGACCAGTAGCACCGTCCTCCTGCATTTTCTGGCAACCTTCTCCGGAACTTCACCGAAGACGAGCCTCTTGAAGAGCGGCTCCCTCGTCGCCCCCATGACCACGAGGTCGTGCTTCCCGCACTCGGCGAGTATTGCAGAAACCGGCTCCCCGTCCACCACCTTCAGCTCGGCCCCGGGTATCTTCTCGACCACGGGTTTGAGCCTCTCCCTGAGCTTCCTCTCGTTTTCCCCCGACTTGGCCGTGAGGACTGTAACCCTGGCGTTGTGAGCACTCGCCAAGAGGGACACCAGCTCGGCGCTCATCTTGGCGTGCCTGCCTCCCCTCGTCGGGAAGAGTATGCTCTCGATCCTCCCGCGCTCCTCCGTGTCGCCGGGCTTCACCACGATGACGTTGCAGGGCGCGTTCTTGACTATCCTGTCGAGGTTGCTTCCCAGGACGTACCTGCTCCACCGGGAGCGGCCCTCCCAGCCCAGGACGAGCAGGTCGACCTTCTTGTCCCTGACGGCGCTCATTATGCCCCTGTAAACGCTGTGGGAGTAGTAGATGATTCCCTCAACGCCGACCTTTCCGGAGGTGTGGGCCTTTGCCTCCCTAACGACACCTATGGCCTCGTCCGCGAACCGCCTGGCCTCCTCGAGCGGGGTCTGCTCCGGAACCGTGACGACGCTCACTATGAGGAGCTCGCCCCCAACGCGCTCCGCTATCGTCTCGGCGTACCTCGTCAGAACCCCTGCGTTCTTCCTGTTGGAGACGGCCACCATTATCCGGTACTTGGAAGGCCTGCCCTCCTCGAAGACCGTCTCGCGCTCGAACTTGAAGGGCTCGACCTTGGCCCCCTCGTAGCTCCTGTATACCACGAGGCCGATGATTACCCAGGCTATGGTTATGGCCCAAGCGGTTGGACTGACGTTGAAGACCCAGAGCGAGAGTATCGCCTGAAAGAATATCGCCAGCAGGGGTATGTAGGGGAAGTAGGGCATCAGGAAGCCATAATCCAGCTCATCGCCGCGCTCGTTCCTTATCTTTATCACCGCCGCGTTGACGAGGAGGAATATGAGGAGGAAGACTATGTCCGCACTCGCCGCCACGTCCTCTATCGGGAAGGCCACCGCTATCGTGAGGATTATGAGGGAGGAGGCGAAGAGGGCGTAGTGGGGAACCCTCCTGACCGGGTGTATCCTGGAGAATATCCCCGGAAGCCTCCCGTCCCTGCTTATCGCGAAGAGAACCCTCGTTGAGGAGTAGACTGTGGCGTTGAGGGCCGAGGTGGAAGAGAATATCGCCGCCAGGGTTATGAGGAGCCCGCCGTAGGGCATCAGGTCCTTTATCGCCTCACCCATTCCAACGGGTCCGAGCTCGGCGAACCACTCGTGGACGGGCACGTTGCCGGGTTCGGCGCCCACTATGGCCGCGAAGGCGAAGAGGAGGTACGTTGCCGTAACGGCAACCACCGAGTAGAGTATCGCCTTCGGCACGGTTTCCTTGGGGTTGACCGCCTCCTCGCCGGCGTGTGCTATGACTTCATAACCTTCAAAGCCGACGTAGGTGAAGCCCATCGCCATGAGCACCTTGTCCCAGCCGTTGGGCACGAAGTCGCTGAAGTGGGCGAGTTTCTCGGGGTGGACGAAGATGTAGTAAATCGAGAAGAGCCCGATGAATGCGAGCGTCCCCATCTGGCCGAGGGTTATGAGGTTCTCGATGTTGCCCGTCTCGGAGACGCCGATGTAGTTTATGGCGATGAAGACCAGCGCAATGGCGAGCGCGAGCACCTTGATAGCCAGCCAGGAGTCGATTCCGAGGTTGTTGAACCAGCCCGTTCCCTCGAGGAGGAAAACGGTGTAGGTCGCGAAGGTTATGGCGTAGAGGCTCCCGGCGACGGTGAGGGCGAACCAGTTCATCCAGCCCGAGACGAAGCCTATCAGCCCCTTGAAGGCCTCGTCGATGTAGGTGTAGGCACCGCCGGCCGTTGGGAGAGCGGAGGCGAGCTCGGCGAATGACATGGCCGAGAAGAAAGCAATGAGACCGTTGAGAGCGAAGGCAACGAGTATGCCGCCGGGCCCGGCGAAGCCGATGGCGTATCCGGTCGCCACGAAGACGCCGGCCCCTATCATCATCCCCATTCCCATCATCATCAGGTGAACGAGCGAGAGACCCCTGGAGAGCTCGATGGTTTCACCGTTCTCCATTTCACCGCCTCCTGTGCCTTGTATCCCGTTGAACCTCAAGGACGTGTCCTATCCTCTTCTTGGCGTACCTCCTCCGTCTCTCAACCCTGAGCCTCTTCATCTCCGCTATCGTGCGGTTGGAGACATGGAGAAGGTACAGCATAAAGCCGTAGGCTCCGAAAACAATCGTTGCACCGAGGATTTGATCGATGTTCATAGGCCCACCTCAACGGACAGGATATTTCACCGCGGCACTAAAAAAATTTGGGGTCAGACTGTGAAGATCCTTATGGTGTTGGTCCCAACGGTCTTGCCTATGGGCGTCCCCTTGGTTAGTAGCACCGTATCGTTCTCCTTGACCAGCCCGAGACCTCCGATGACCCGCAGTATCTCCTCCTCGCTCGTCTCCTCGACGGTGAACGGGTAAACGCCGTAGGAGAACATCAGCGTGTTGCCGACCCACTCATCAGTCACGAAGGCCAGAACCCACTGCTTTGGCTTGAAGCGTGATATCAGACGGGCGGTTTCCCCTGTCCTCGTCGGGGTCAGGATATACTTGACGTCTATCGAGTTCAGCGCCTCGATGATGCTCCTCGCTATGGCGTCCTTTATTGTCCCCTTCCGCTGAACCCTGCCCTTCCACTCGCTCATCTTGAGCTCGACTATGCGGGCCGACCAGAGGGAGTCGCGGTAGGCCTCGGTCGTCTTCGCTATCCTCGCCATCATCCTAACGGCATCAACGGGGTATTTCCCCACGGCGGTTTCCTCGGAGAGCATAACCGCGTCGGTGCCGTCGAGGATGGCGTTGGCCACATCAGTAACCTCCGCCCTCGTGGGAAGCTTCTCCCCGGTCATGCTCTCGAGCATCTGGGTGGCGGTTATGACCGGTTTCCCCGCGCAGTTGGCCTTGTATATGAGCTTCTTCTGGAGGATGGGGAGCCTCTCTATCGGCATCTCAACGCCGAGGTCGCCCCTCGCTATCATTATTCCGTCGGCGGCGTTCAGTATCTCGTCGAAGTTCTTGACCGCGTCGGGGCGCTCTATCTTGGCCACGATGAACATCCGGGCATCCCGCTCCTCCACGAAGCGCCTCACCTTGAGCACGTCGTAGGCCGAGCCGACGAAGCTTATGCCAACCGCGTCAACGCCGTGCTCGATGGCGAACTCTATGAATTCCAGATCCTTTTCAGTAACAGCATCAATGGCCATCCTCGCCTTGGGGACGTTTATGCCCTTGTGGGAGAAGAGCGTTCCGCCGACGAGGACCTTGCAGACCACGTCCGCCCCCCTGACCTCCTCAACCCTCAGCGCTATGAAGCCGTCGCTGAGGTAGATGACGTCCCCCTTGGAGACCAGCTTCGGAAAGTCCTTGAACTGGACGGGAATGACGCCCTCGTTCCCGAGGACGTCCCTGGTGGTGAGCGTCACCGTCTGCCAGCGCCTCAGAACCACCGAGCCGTTGGCTATCTCCCCAACTCGGATTTTAACCCCTGGCAGGTCGCCCAGAATGGCGACGGGCCTGTTGAGCCTCTCCGAGACGCTCCTAACGAGCTCTATTGTCCGGGCGTGCTGTTCCAGATCGCCGTGGGCGAAGTTTATGCGCGCGACACTCATCCCTGCCTTCAGCATGGCCTCTATCGTTTCTCTCTTGAGGGATGAGGGGCCTATCGTGGCTATGATCTTCGTCTTGTGTGATGGGAGCCTCATAATCTTCCACCCCCTCCCCCTTCGGGACGGTTCCTAATAACCTTTGCCAAAAGGCTTAATAATTAGGGCGCCCTAATTATCCAGGTGATGGTATGAACCCGCTTGAGGTAAGGGTTTTTGATGAGGAAGGGAATGAGCTTTCCCTTAAGGACGCCGTCCTCGGAAAGTGGACGGTGCTCTACGTCTACCCGAAGGACAACACGCCCGGTTGCACGACCGAGGCTAAGGAGTTCACGGAGCTGTTGCCGGAGTTCGAGAAGCTGGGCTTTCAGGTCATCGGCGTCTCAAAGGACTCCGTGAAGAGTCATTTGAAGTTCAAGGAGAAGCACAACCTGAAGGTCAGGCTTCTCAGCGACCCCAACGCGGAGCTGATAAAGGCCCTCGGAGCGTGGGGCAAGAAGAAGCGCTATGGAAAGGAGTACGAGGGAGTGATAAGGAGCACCTTCATCCTGAACCCAGAGGGCGAGATCGTCTGGAAGAAGATCAACGTCCGCGCAAAGGGCCATGCCGCCAAGGTGCTCGAGGAGGCAAGGAAGCTCAGGGAAATCGCCGAGAGTTAGCCCACGAGGGCGTATCTGAACCCGAGCTCCTCCACGATCCTCACGGCCTCCCCCATTTCTTCCCGGTTCAGCCCCCTGTCGATTTCCGGATATTTGCCCGCCCGGTACTCGGGCCTGTACTGGAACATTACGTTTACCCGAACGTCCCTTCCAAGGTTTTCGGCTGTCCACTCGAGAACCGGCCGCGTGCAGCACTCGAGATGCTCCGGAAGAACGAGGTGCCTTATCAGGAAGTCGGCCCGGAAGTGCTCCCTGGCGAGCAGGAAGTTCCTCGTCACGACCTCCCAGTAGCGTGGGATCTTTGAGTACCTCCTCGCACAGCCGTCGTTTCCCCACTTGAAGTCCCCGAGGTAGACGTCGACTATTCCGTCAAGGAGCCTCATGGCTTCCTCGCTCATGTACATGTTGGAGTTCCAGACGACCGGAATCGGGGCCTTAACGTGCCTCAGCGTTTCGAGGATGAAGGGCAGGTTGGGCGTCGGCTCTCCCCCGACGAAGTTCACGTTCCTGGCGCCCCGTTTGAACGCCTCATCTATTTTCAGCGCCATGAACTCGGGAACGTGCTCGACCCCGACTCGGTACTGGCTTATGTCCCAGTTCTGGCAGAAGACGCACCGGAAGTTGCAACCGGAGAAGAAGACTGTGTAGGATGGCACCAGCTCTGGCTCCTCCCCGTAGTGGAGGAAGTCGCTCGCGACGAGGCTCTCTTTCACGCGGCAGTATCCGATGCTCTCCCTCCTGTTCACCCCGCATTTAACCTCGCATAGGGTGCAGGACTCGAGGATTCTATCCGCTATGGTCGCCTTTAGGTCGAGGAGGCTCTTCTCCGGCTTTTCTGCAAGGTCGTTTTCCCTCAGCCTCTCCATTCCCTCTTCGTGAAGCCCCCAGAGCTCGTCCAGGGGCTCGTCTCCGCGGAAGCTCACCGCTACATTCCTGGCGAGAAAGAAGTTGGGCTCCTCCTCTCCCCTGAGAACCGAGAAGTAGTGGGGCATTGCCCTGGCGGCGGCCTCGACGTCCCACCTGGAAGCCCTACCCGGCCACATCAACCGTGGAAACGTCGGCAAGGCTAAAACCTTTTCTCCCCCTCGCTGTGCCTGAGGCTGAGCTCCGACCACTCCACTGCTCTCTTGAGGTTGATGAAGCAGGAGTCGCAGTAGCCCGGGAACCGGGAGTCCCATTCCTCCATGCTCGCGGGGGAGTTCATGACGCAGTCGTTGGAGCAGTGCTCAAGGCCGAAGCCGTGGCCTATCTCGTGGAGGACGCCCTTGAGGACCCTGTCCTTGAAGAGGGCGAGCTG
>Ga0256838_1000864_pt1 | contig 15869 bp, 17 predicted proteins | sample 4571419metaG_FD_185978 | JGI IMG/M metagenome (GOLD analysis project Ga0256838, IMG submission 185978) | Hydrothermal vent microbial communities from Guaymas Basin, Mexico - 4571-419 | ecosystem: Environmental > Aquatic > Marine > Hydrothermal vents | place: Mexico: Guaymas Basin | collected...
ATCCTCGCGACCGGCCTTTAAGACCTCGAACACGAAGTATTTCGTGTGATAGTGCTTCAGCGCGTTTCCGGTGGTTATGGGGACCTGAGCGTACCTCCGCTTCCCGTTCCTGTTCCTATATAGCACGGTCGCCCTCTGAAGATCGCTGACGTTACCTTGGGATCCGGATCCGTTTAAAGCGTTGAGGTTCCGGACGGCGCGTATTCCGAAAGAAATGTAAATCTTGTCGTCCATCCGTCATCACCCCGTCATTCCTTTTCCTTTTTCCCTCCCTCCTTCTTCTTGCTCTTCGCGAGCTCTATGAGTCCGGAAGATAGGGCGTAGACGCCTATTAAGGAAGCTATGAGGGAAACGTTCTGAGGATCATCGTTCTCCTTTAACCGCTCTATGAGCTTCTCCGTACTCTCCTTAAGTTCCTTCCCATATACGTCCTCGGGTTTAGAGACTAAGAGCCTATAAGCGGCATATAGGGAGACTATGAAGTTCACGACGTCCGTGGACTTCGCGATGTTGTCGATGACGGAAAATTTCCTATCGGCTACGACCTTCCTGAGGTTTTCCCCGATATTTTTAGCCGCTTTATAAACTTCTTCGGGAAGTGTCATTCTTCAAAAGTAGCTCTTTATATAAAAAGTATACGTTTTATCTATCCGGCAGTACTAGCCTATCGCGGAAGTGCCTTAGTACCGCTAGAAAGGTAGCCGGAGACCCTCCCCGACCGTCTATGAAGAGCTTCATCCCGCGTTCTTCGTACTTATTTATTAGCGACTCTAGGTACTCCTTCACTATCTCCCCGGGAGTCTCCGGCATCAGCAGCGTCTTCGTCTTCACGTCCCCGAGATATTGTAGGGTCTTAGAGACACGTATAGCTAAGTCTTCTGATGAGCTATCGTATCCCACGATCACCTCCCTCACGTCGTATCCCTCTTTACCTAAGTCGTTCATCATCTCATAGACGTACGCGACGTTTAGCGAGTCTCTCGTAAACACGAGAAAAGCGGCGGGTCTTTCGCCCTTAGTATAATTAAGGAGTTCCTTCCTCCGTTTCCGGATGTGTGCGGAGGCCTTCCTAAGTATGTTATCGACGGCCTTCGGATTCTTATAAATCTCGAAGAGCGCGTCCTGCGCTGCCGCGTCCTCTACGGCTTTGATCCGTATGTGAGAGCTTAGTATCTTCCGCTTCTCCTCTATCTTCCGCGGCCCTATAGTGTGTAATACGCCCGCTAAGTAAGTCCTGAAGACGTTCCGAAGGTTCTTTTCTATGCGCTTGTATCCCTCATAGTCTACCGCTTTCCGATCCTCAATGGCGGCCATCATACGTATCACGTCGTCCACGTCCGTTACGGGCGAAAGGAGCTTGTGGGCTATGTACTCATAAGCGGGCGTATCGTTCGGCATCTCCTTCGGCAAGATTCTCTCGGGTATTATGTACCGACCTTCAGAGACGAGCATGAGTAGCTTCTGAGGAGTGCGTTTCATCACCATCTTCGATCCCATAGCGGGCCTCACAGTCTTCGGCAGCTTTTCGTGAAGTTCCGAGACCTCGTCGAGCACGTCCTCGTCGGCCGTCACTATGAGGTACCTAGATAAGCCGGCTAGGGTAGCCTCTAAAAGAATATACCGACGGCTATTGTGCGGGGGAATAATAAAACACTCAACATATTTCGGGCGTATACGAATAGCCCCATACATATCACATCACCTCTAATGAATGCCGACCCCTAGCGCGCTTCTTCTCTATCGAAGGAGGTACTAAGCCGCGATGAAGAACCATTACTCTATCGGGTTTTATCCTATCTTGAAGGAACCTCATGAGGCGTCTGTTTCTCTTATAGCTGAGGAACAAGTCCGTGCTTATTATATCGATACCGAAGAGCTCGTGTTCCTTACCCTCGATCTTCAGCGGATGTATCTTCTCTACGTCTATGATGATCCCCCTCTGTCTCGCGAGGAACTCGATAGTCCTCATCACGTACATGTCGATCACGTATATCTTCTCGAGGTTCTTGAACGACCTCGATTGTAATATGAGTTCGCCTAATATCTTCGCCTCGTTAGCGTAGTCGTTGCTCAACAATACGAGTATCTTCTTGGGCGGGCGATCGATACAACATACTCTTATGGGCTCCTGTTGTTTCTGAGGCGCCATGGGCATAACGATCGATCCCTCCTGATTCTCAAGATAGGACGCTAGATCGTATACGGAGTGCGTCATGAATATCGGTAACTTTCCGAAGGCCTCCTTTAGGAAGGGAAGGTTAGCGACGTACTTGATCGAGTCCGTATATCTTTCGATCACCTCTATAAACGGGCGGCGCCTTCCCTGTACCCTAAGGGCTAATCCGAGCGAGTACACGGCTTGACACGGATGGAGCTTAGAGAGCCGCTCGGGGTCCTCGGCTTTCTCCGAGATCCGCTCGGAAAACTCGCTCGGCCCTTTGCCTCCTAGGCTCCTCTTTAGATCGTCTATCATAGCGTCATAAGGAGGAGAACCGCAGCTTATCGCGGAGGCCATGTTCTCGCATAGTAACCGCGGTAGTGAGAAGAACTCTATTAGGAGTCCGTAGATTAAGTTTAGGGTCGTTTCCTCGCCCACGGGTTGCGGAGGCATCTTCTGGACGCGGTAAGGTACCGTAATGATCTTCACGTTTTCGCCCTCGAAGTGTCTCTTCAGATATTCGTCGTCTATCGCGGTGTTATGAAATACGATTACTTGGGGCTCGATCCTCTTATTAGCGTAGCGCTTTATGAGGTCGACGCGCTTCTTAAATTCCTTTATGATCTCCGATAGCTCCTCTTTAAGCCTCGAAGAATCATACTCCTGGTACCTCTTCTTAACCTCGGAGACTACTATTTTATTATGCTCTATTGATAAACCATCGAATTCCGTCTTCACTAGAGGGCCCGTACGTAGTGAATGCTCGAGCCGTAATACGGCCGGTTCGTGAATGCGTTGCTGACGATAGATCGTATAAGCGGCGTTCCGTACTATGTTCGCTACCGTCGGAGCTGATATCATACTTAAGGGGTCTTCGGACTTATTTTCCACTTTATTACTATCTTAAATGCCCAAGGATTTCCGTCGTTATATAAAGCGTAAGCGCGACTTTTGGTGGAGGAAGGCTAAAGAGGAAGGTTATCTCTCAAGAGCCGCTTATAAGCTTATTCAGATAAACGAGCGTTTTAAGCTCATCAAGCCGGGTATGAGGTGCTTAGATTTAGGCGCCTCCCCAGGCGGACGGACTCAAGTACTAAGCGAGCTCGTAGGGGATAAAGGAGAGGTCGTAGCCGTGGATATAAGGCCCTTAAGATATCGCGCTCGTAACGTTCGCTTTATACGTTCGGACATAAGGGAACTTGACGTAGAAAGTTTAGGAAAGTTCGATCTCGTCCTCTCAGACCTCGCCCCGAACTCTTCGGGCCATTATTCTCGGGATCAAGCGAGACAACTTAGGCTCGTTTTGGACGCTTATGAGATAGCTAAGCGCGTGCTTAAGCCGGGAGGTGCGTTCGTGTCTAAGGTGTTTTACGGTGAGGACGTGGAGGATATAGTGAAGGGGATGAGGAGAGAATTTAAGTTCGTAAAGCTCTTTAAGCCGAAGGCCTCCAGAAGCGAGAGCGCGGAGACTTACATCGTGGCGGTGGGATATCTAAAGGTAAAAAGAAGAAAAAGAGCGTGATAAAACCGAATCTTTGAGAAAGCCTTTTTGCGCTTCGATTTATAACCCTCCTTATAGGAGGTGGTGATGATGTTCCCTCGGGATGATGATGACGAGGACATAGATATAGATTACTTTGATGATGAGGATGAGGAGGATGTAGAGTGGGTTGAGATCCCGATAGAAGAGGAGCCGGTGGAGTCGCCTAAGAGCGTAGAAGAGGTCGTTAAGGGCGAGGGGGATAATAAGTACGCGACGTTAGTGGTCACGGACGGGTACATAAGGGGAGAGCGCTATGCTGTGAAGATACACCCGGAGGTGATGAAGGCCTTAGGACTCTCAACGGGGGACATAGTAGAAATTATAGGTAAATCGCGCGCGGCCGCTAAGGTCATAGCCTCCTCCAAGGAATCACCGTTCAACTACGTGTATATGAATAAGATCGTACAGATGAACGCGGGTGTAAAGGCGGGAGATAAAGTAATCATACGCAGAGCCCGCGTAGTGCCGGCTAAGCGCGTCATCATCGCTCCGGTAAGGGCGTCTAAGTTACCTCATAGGTTCACCCCTAAGACTATTCACACGAAGATCATAGGCGTACCCGTCGTCGAGGGGAACTTCCTAGAGATCTCCTCTAACTTTAAGGTACGCGTGTTACGTACGACGCCTTCAACCATGAGCGAGGGCGTGGTCCTCATCACGGACGATACGAAGGTGAAGCTCATCTCGCGTACCGTATCCCTAGAGAAGGTAGTTACGTACGATGATATAGGGGGGCTTGACGACGTGATACAAAAGATACGCGAGCTCGTTGAGCTTCCCTTAAAGCATCCGGAGATCTTCAAACGCTTAGGCATCGATCCGCCCAAGGGAATACTCCTATATGGACCTCCCGGGTGTGGTAAGACCCTATTAGCTAAGGCCGTGGCGACGGAGACGGACGCCTACTTCATCTCGGTGAACGGGCCGGAGATCATGGGTAAGTTCTATGGGGAGCCCGAGCAGAGGCTCAGGAAGATCTTCGATGAGGCGAAGCGCAACGCTCCCGCTATAATATTTATAGACGAAATCGACGCTATAGCCCCGAAGCGCTCTGAGGTGTTCGGTGAGGTGGAGAAACGCGTAGTCGCTCAGCTATTGAGCCTCATGGACGGGATACAGGAGCGCGGACAGGTGATAGTGATGGCCGCCACGAATAGACCGGACGACATAGACCCCGCTCTAAGGCGCCCCGGACGCTTCGATCGCGAGATCGAAGTTCCCGTTCCGAACCGTGACGGGAGGAAGCAGATATTAGAGATACACACGCGTAACGTCCCTCTAGCGGACGACGTGGACTTAGATAAACTTGCGGACGTGACTCACGGTTATACCGGAGCCGACCTAGCGGCGTTAGTACGCGAAGCCGCTATGGCCGCTATTAGACGTCATTTGCCTGAGATTAATAAGTATGAGGATCAGCCCGTACCTCCGGAGATCTTAGATAAGATTAAAGTAACGATGGCGGACTTCCAGGAGGCCCTAAGGAGCGTAAGGCCATCAGCGTTACGCGAAGTGTTCATAGAAATCCCGAAGGTACGTCGGGAGGACATAGGCGGTCTTGAGGACGTGAAGCAGCAACTTAAGGAAAGCGTGGAACGGCCCCTAAAGTATCCCGAAGTGTTCGAGCGCATGGGAATAGAACCCCCGAAGGGAATACTCCTATATGGACCTCCCGGGTGTGGTAAGACCCTATTAGCTAAGGCCGTGGCGACCGAATCCGGGGCTAACTTCATAGCCGTTCGCGGGCCGGAAGTGCTCTCCAAGCGGGTAGGAGAGTCGGAGCGCATGATACGTGAGATATTCCGCAAGGCCCGCATGGCTGCCCCTACCGTAATCTTCTTCGACGAGATCGACGCTATAGCCCCGAGGCGCGGGATGCACATAGGGGATTCTGGCGTCTCCGATCGCGTGCTATCGCAGCTACTTACGGAGATGGACGGAATACAGTCGCTCAATAAGGTGATCGTGATCGCGGCTACGAACAGGCCCGACATACTAGATCCCGCGCTATTAAGGCCCGGACGCTTCGATAGGATCATCTACGTAGGACCTCCGGATAAGGAGGCGCGCAAGAAAATACTAGAGATACATACGCGTAACGTTCCCTTAGCTGAGGACGTGGATCTCGAAGAGCTCGCTGAGAGGACCGAATATTATACGGGAGCCGACCTTGAGGCGTTAGTACGTGAAGCCGTAATGACCGCGTTACGTGAGAACATAAAAGCCACGAAGGTGTACATGCGTCACTTCGAAGAGGCTCTTCGCGTAGTTCCCCCGAGCTTAACGGAGGAGATGATCAAGTACTACGAGAAGGTACAGACGATATTACGTCGTCGCGGTCAGATAGGTAGCAAGATAGAAAGCGAGCTCCCGTATACGACATGATCGACGTGGACGACGTGATTAACGAGAGGGTTTTTAAAAAATATATTCGCGGGACGCTCCCGCTCGACACTTATATTTACTTGAAGCTCGTGGATCCTTCTTCCGGGGGCGTGTTGGATATCAAGACGCTTCGGTCCATGGTCAAGGAGGCGGGATACGAAGTGTCCCGGTCACATTTCTTACGGACGCTTATGAAGATGGAGGTGCGCGGGGTACTATATCTAGAGGGGACGAGCGTAAAGCTCGTAAAAGAAAAACGCTACCTCGTTGTTGATGAGGACTGAGCATTTTTGTGAGCAATCCTAACGCGGTCGGTATGATCGCGTCTACGTTCTCTCCGGTCTTCGCGCTCACTTCTAGGTACGGCACCTCCATATCTAATATCTTAGAGAGTTCGTTCGCGAACTCCTTACCCTCTTCGGTAGTAACGTAGTATTCTACCTCGTTCCTTAAGTCCTTCTTATTTCCTACTAGGATCATAGGCTTCTTTCCGGCCATAGTGAGGAAGGTAGTGACCCGGTATCCTAGCTCGTATAGCGTATGGGGCCTATGAATATCAAACGTGAGTATAGCGGCATGAGCTCCCTCCATATAGGGACGAACATAAGGCAAGATCGGCCTATGTCCCATAGGATCCCGTAGACCGATTAAAATCGTGCGGTTTCCAACCTTATATTTAACCATATAGACGCGAACGTCGATAGATCTTATATACCTCTCTTGAAACGTTCCTTGTGTTAAACGCCTTACTAGGGAGGATTTACCTACCCCCGCCTCTCCGGCAAAGATCATCTTTATGATCGGTGGAAGCATACGGAAAGGTATTTCTGAGGTATTAAGTTCCTTTCACGAAGAGTCATACTAGAAGTTCCTTCTCGTTTAATTCAATGCACTTAATACTAATAGACGTAAAGAGGGGAAGAAAGCGGGTGATAAGGGAGGACGAGGATGGAACGAACACGAGTTACGGTCGGATATCGCGTGAGTTAGCGGAAAAATATGTGGGCTCATACATACCTAATACGTTCCTAGCCGTTTCTCCCCTATCTCTCCGGGAAGCCGCATATCAGCCGAAGAAGTTTCGCTACGCGACTCAAATAATATACCCGGAGGATCGGGGAACGATCATAACGTTCGCGGACATAAGACCTAATAAGGTAGTGTTAGAGGCGGGAACGGGGAGCGGATTCTTAGCTTCTTATATCACGCGGCACGCGGGCTTCTTATATACTTATGAGGTGCGCGAAGAACACTATAAGAGGGCCGTTAAGAACTTAAGGGCGCTCGCCCGCCCCGGATCCCGGAAGGCCTTTAACGCGGATGTGAGGGAGTTTAAGAGTCTAAACGTAAGCGTGGACGCTATCGTTCTCGACATGCCCTCTCCCCGGGAAGTGTTGGAGCACATACACGAAACTCTCAAACCCGGTGGACGGATATGCGTGCTCGTGCCTACTTATAACCAAGTAGAGAAAGTGTATCTAAAATTACTAGAGCTCGGCTTCATAGACATCTTCGCGAGGGAATCGATAGTCCGCGACCTATCTCTAAAACCCGGAGCTATAAGGCCTGTACATCGCGGGATAACGTTCAGAATTTTCACGATCTTCGGAAGAAGGATCTATGGAAGCTCCTCCAGAGCGGGCTTTGAGGATGATAAGGGCGATAAATGAGGGGGGCTTTTGGGAGGAATTAGAGAGGATAGAGACGGAGAAGGATGAGGTCACGCGTATGATCTACTATCGGGCCTTCGCTAAGTTCGTAGGAATACTCTGGGGAGACTTAAAGGACGTCGAGGGATACGAGGAACGTCGCGAAGCCGCTTTAGAGGCGTTAAAGAGGGCTAATGAGATAGCCTCTCGTGTAGATCCATATCGGAGGCGCCGGAATTATCTACACCAAGTGGACTCTCGCATAGACCTCGACGCTAATCCGGAAGAGTACTTCGAGAAGATACTTCAAGAGGCCGATGAGATGGACGACGCGCAACTCATGAAGGCCTCCGAGATGTTCGCGAGGGTACATAGGTTTAAGGAATCTAAGCACATGGCGGAGAAAATCAAGGACGATAAAAAGCGCGAGGCCGCTTTGAGTTATCTTAAGTTCCGCATGCTCTTCGGATGAGTCCATGTTTTTTCGCCCGCTCCGAGGCCATCGTGGCGTACTTAGGGTTATACACTTCTATTACGATCACGGGAACGTTGAGTTCGCGCGCCTTTTCTATCACTTCTCCCACGGATACTATTCCTACTCCCGGAGGTAAATGATCGATCTTCACCTCAACGTGAGCGTTCCTAAATTTTATCACGTCGTGCAGATGTATCTCGCGGATGTATTTTCCGACGCGTTCGAGCACGTCTATCGGGTCATATCCTTGAAGAACGGCATGACCTACGTCGAAACACCCGTAATAACCGTAATCCTCTAGGTATTTCATCCGCCGCTCTATGGGAAGCCGCTCCATGTTTTCTAGTAGAACTTTATGATGGACTCCCACGTAATCCCCTACGATCTCGTGCATCTCTAGCGTAATCTCCTCTATCTCTTCGAGTACCCTTTGATCGAACATGGTCATGAACGCTCTCTCCTCGGCTAGGTTTAGCGGATGCATTACATAATGTATAGGATCGAACGCGCTCACGGATTCGACGACGCGCTGTACGATTCTCTCCGACGCCTCTCTAATTTCTTTTATAGGTGATCCTAAGCTCACGTCTACGAAGGGCATGTGAACGGTATAGTTGAAGCTTAGATCCGCGTTCATCGCTACGGTACGCAGGCGCTTAGGGTAGAAGGCTTCCACGTCCGCGTGTAGTTCTACGAGGTTGAACCCGAGCTCTTTTATCTTATCTATCGATCTCATGATCTGCTGAACTCCAGAACTCATCGTGTGAAACGCGCCCGAGGGTAAGCCTACGAGCATGTGGATGTATGAGCAACAAAATTAGTCTTATACATGAGTATATCGTGTCGAGGTGTTCAAAACTCTCCCTCATAAGGCCGTTAAACAGCGTGATGGTGGGCTTAGGGATGATCGTCGGTGAGGTAATAGCGTATGCGGGCGTTCCTCCCATAAAACACGTTATCTTAGGGTTCCTCGTGGGCTTCTTCGCATCGGCCGGAATTATGGCTCTAAACGATTACTTCGACGCTGAGATAGACAAGATCAACGCGCCTCGGAGACCCATACCGTGTGGAGCTATAAGCGCTAGAGGAGCGTTGATGATTGGAATACTCGGAGTCGGAATAGCTATCTTACTAGCGTTCCTTCAGAACCTCTTAGCCGGAATCTTCGCTACTTTTACCCTCATCTTAGACATCATCTACAACGCTAAGCTAAAGAGGTCCGGGTTCTTGGGGAACCTTATCGTAAGCTACTCTCTCGCTGCCCCGTTCATATACGGCGCTCTCGCGTTAGGGCTCAAGGTGAACGACCTACTCTTAGCTATAGCGATCATGGCCTTCTTATCAAACTTAGGTAGGGAAGTAACGAAAGGAATCATCGACGTCGAGGGGGATAGGGTCGGGGGCGTGAAGACGATAGCCGTGGTGTTTGGAATTAGGAGCGCTCAGATACTTGGAGCGCTATTCGTGCTCGCGGCCGTTGTAATAAGCGTAGTATTGCCGCTTTATTACCCGGTGAACCCTATTTATTATGCCGTAATCCCCACGACCGACGTAATCCTCTTGTACGCTACCGCGATCGTTCTAAAAACCACGGACCGCGAGAGGCTTAGGAAGGCTAAGGACCTCATGCGCTTAGGTATGCTTATCGCTATGATCATATTCATAATAATGTCCCTCGTCCCCCTAGAGCCTTATACGCGGAGGGATATTCGGGAAAAAGCATACTTACGAAGCTCTTTGGGGATTTTTTCTACGTAGAACTCCTTTAAACTCCTACCACACTTCCGACATACGTCCGCGTTAGAGTGTATAGTAGCTCCACAATAGGGGCACTTAACGGGAGGTTCTACGTGAGCGAGCCGGTGGGGTTCGAACTTAAAGCCCGCCTCCTTGAGCTTCTGGAACAGCGGCTTAGGCTTACTTAGCGTTCTCTTAGCGACGGATACAAGCCCGCCGAGGAAACCTACGGATGGTACTATGAGGTCCTCGGGAACGCTTATGACGATCGCGCTTTCTCCCCGTATTGCTACATATAATATGAGGAACGCCCGCGTCAAGAACGGCACCGCTAACGCTTCCCCTATTCCTCTCTTACCGCGAGCGCGCACTAGTATGTAAGCCGCTGAGAACCGTATGGCCGCGAGGACTATGAAGTTTATCAAATCGCTCGGGTATTTTATGCTCCGCCTAGCGTAATCTACGAAATAATGAGGATGTCCGTCGTATAGCGACTTTATGGGTAAATTATAGGACCTTATACCTTCATATAGTCCGACCTGAGCCACCATAAAGGAGAATGGGACCGCTATAGCCATCCCGAGAGCTTTAATGATCACTTTGCTTACTCCCACTAAAAATCAAGCGCTCTCCTTCTTAAGGAGCTCCTCGATCGGTATGGATCCCTTGCGAATTATGACCATGTTTATTTGATACGTCGCCTCGGAAATCGTCATACCGCGAACGCTACGACGCTTCCTTAAGAAACGCGGCTTCTTCTTGAACGGCTTCGTTTTCTTACTCTTACGGTTCTTGTGCTTGATGATGATCTTACGGAATCCGGGTTCTCCGGCTATAAGCATGATCCTACGCCTTTCGGGCCCGAGGAACTTCTTAGTCATGGGGAACCCGTCGCGGTCGGAGCCTCCGGTGATTTTGAGCATATATCCGGGGAGTCCGAAGTAGTCTCCGGGCACCTTTTCGCCTATGCGTTTCCCTATAAGGAGGTACATCTTATTTTTAGGTACTAGGACGGAGTACGTCTTCCCGGTCTCGGGATCGGCTATATCGAGCTTGAAACCTACGTCCTCTTTCTTACCCATTCATCGGAAGGCCCCTGTTAGAAGTATTTAGTTTTGCTCGAACAGCGTTTCGTAAGCGGAAAGGATAATGTTACAATTATCGTCCAAATGCATGGATATAGCTCGGATCGGCATAGCTGTAGGAGCGGGATTAGGAGTTATGGGAGCCAGTATAGGAATAGTCCTAACTTCCACGGCTTATGGAGGATTCTCAGCTAAGAAGCCCGAGAGCCGGATTAAGGGAATCATACCCCTACTATTAGCCGAGGCTATCGGAATATACGCCATCGTGTTCATGATGTTCGGCCTAAGGGCTATAGACGCGGGAATCGCGGCCGATAAGATCTTCACCGCGGGCCTCATCTTCGGCCTGGGAACGTTAGGAGCGGGCGTAGCTATAGGGGCGGCAGGATCGGGAATGTCCCTAGGATTAGCGGAAAACGATAGGGCATTCATACCGATGCTCGTCGTAGTGATCTTAGCCGAGGCGATAGCTATATATGCCCTGGTAATGGCTATTTACTTAATGAGGTGAAAAACTTTTTATATACTCTTTACCACACCGTAGCCTATTAGGCGCCGACGGTCGCTTATCTTACGCGATATCGTTAATCTCCGTCCCTCCTCCGCCACAGCCTCCCGAGCTAGCTCGATCGTAGCGATCCCGTCCTTTATGTCCCTTACCACCGCGGGTCTCGGTGCCGGTCCCAATATTACCTGTATCATCTCTCCCTTCCTTAGAGGCTCTACCTTTATCGTCTGATCCGTACCGACTACGTATTCGAAGAGCTCCACTTCGGCCTCTATGGTCTTCACGAGCGGAGGCGTCTCGTTTACGGGCGCTAAGACGTTACCGATAAGTCTATCTCCCTTCGTAAGCCGCGGATCTAAATAGGTACCTACGGCTATTAAGGCACCGGGCCTAGCCCGCTCTAGCTTCCCGCCTTCCCGCGCTAAGGAGGCTATCTTCGACCTTAAGGGTATCGTCTTCACTCCGGTAGACGTCCTCTTTATGAGCCCAGGAACGATCTCTATCTCGTCTCCTACCCTAAGCACGCCACGCGTTAGTGCCCCTCCTACTACCCCTCCTTTAAGCCTATCGATCTCCGTTCCCGGCTTATTCACGTCGAAGCTACGTACGATATACATCAACGCGGGACTCTTAAGGTCGCGTTCGGGCTCCGGTATGAACTTCTCTATCGCCTCTACGAGAACGTCTATGTTAGCCTTGTGAATAGCCGATATAGGTATTATCGGAGCGTCCTTCACCCCGTATTCCTCGAGGAACCTCTTGATATCATGCCGCTGCTTTATCGCTTCCTCGTCCGTGACGAGCTCGATCTTATTCTGGGCGACTACGATGTGTTTTACTCCTATAGCGTTTAAGGCTATCATATGCTCACGCGTCTGAGGCCTAGGACACGGCTCGTTCGCGGCTATTACCATTACGGCCCCGTCTATTAGTGAGGCGCCGGAGAGCATTACGGTGAGTAAAGCCTCGTGTCCAGGCGCGTCCAGGATGCTTATCTTACGTAGCTTCTCTAGTTCTCCCCCACAATACGGGCATCTTCCCGTTTTAGCTAAAGCGTTAGTGGTATAACGCCCGCATTCCTTACACCTCATCGCCTGGTAATATGCGTACCCGAGGCGTATCGTGATACCCCTCTTCAACTCATCCGAATACGTATCGGGGAATTTACCCGTTAACGCCTCCGTGAGCGTAGATTTACCGTGGTCCACGTGGCCCACCATCCCTATTATAAGCCTCGGTAAGGGGTCGTTCTCCATTCAAAGCCTCCGGATAGATGTTTATAACGAGGATCAGGAGTTCAGAATTCGTATTTATACCTCGGACGTTATAAAAGGATGTATGTAATAAAGTTGGGAGGATCCGCTATAACCGTAAAGAACGAGCCCTTTAAGATGCGCGAGGAAGTAATCGATAGGATACCCATGGAGATAGAGCCGGCTCTTCCTAACCTCATCTTAGTCCACGGGGCCGGTTCCTTCGGCCATCAACTTGCGGCTAAGTATGCTATACATGAAGGGTATAAAGAAGCCTCTCAACTCACGATCGCCGCGTTATTAAAATATAAGATGAACGAGCTCACGTCACGCATACAATCCGCTCTGATTAAAGCTAACGTACCCGTATTCCCGTTTCACCCGTCGTCGTTTATGATCCTTGATGACGGAAGCCCAAAGGAGCGGAACTTGGAGCCGCTTAAAGGGTTCATACGCGTTGGTCTCGTTCCTCTAATTCCGCCCGACGGTGCGTTTGACGTAAAGAGGGGATTCGGGATAGTATCCGGAGACGTTTCTGCGGCTATAGTAGCGAAGGAAATGGGAGCGAAGGCGTTGATATACGGAGTGAACGTAGACGGCGTCCTTAAGGACGGTGAACTAGTGGAAGAACTCACTCCCGAAGAGGCCTTAAAGATCGCGGAGGACATCGAGGCTTCGGACGTCACGGGAGGCATGGCGGGGAAGTTAAGAATAGCGGCTGAGGTAGCTTCAGAAGGGATCCCCGTTTATATCATAAACTTGCTCGTCCCCGGGCGCTTACACGCTCTCTTATCCGGAAAAGAGGTACCTTGTACGGTCATAAAGGGATGATTTTTGCATCACTCTTAAATAGCTAATTTATGGAAGGTCGGGAGAAGGCTCAGAGGATCGCTAAAAAGATCCTTAATCTCGACGCTTCGGGCGTTTACGAGCTCACTTATTGGGTACCAAAAAGCGATGAGGAACGCGTGTCGAAGGCCTACGCGTTGTCCATATACGCTAAAGTGTTGAGCTTCTCGGACATTCATAGGGCAGCTCAGATAGCCGAAGAAGCGATAAGGACGTTACCCGATGATCGGAAGGACGACGAGCTCGTGAGGAAGATTATAGCGCAAAGTCTTCGGATATTGAGCATAGACGCTTATAAAAGGGGCGATAAGGAAGGGTCGAGGGAATACTTGGACGCTTTGATAGAGGCCCTAAAGGGTTCTAAGGATCCCGATAACATCGCGTTCTTAGAGCGCGCTAAGGCGTATAAGGCTAGGCTATTCGGGGGAGAATACGACACTAAAGAGCTCCTAAACCTCGACTTAAGGAGCCCGGTGGCGTTCGTTCATGCCGTAGCGGCCGCTATAGCGGCGGAGGATTACGAAACGCTAGAGGAGATTATGCGGAGGGGATTACTATACGGGACGTTCTCGTTCGTGGACGCGCATGAGGTGAGGAACGCGTTGGATATACTATATGAAAGGTTCATAGAGGGGAAGGTCTCGGAGAAAGGCGAAGCCGTGATCGCGTTCTTCTCTGATAAGGACCTAGGCTTTAAGGGGGACGTAGCGAGGTTCGCGATAAATAGGAAGGACAAGGAGCTGCGCGCGAGGATCATAAATAACTATAAAGGGACCGCGCTCGAGATCATAGCTAGGCTCGAGGAAGCGCGCGAGGACCACGCGAGGGTAATGGAGCTATTAGAGGCGTTAGAAAAAGCGGACGTCTCGGAAGGATTTAAGGAGCTCGTGAAGTCTGAGGCTCACATCATACGCGGCATACAATTGTACGAATCTAAGGAATATGAAATGGCCTTAGAGGAGGCGTTAAAGGCGTTAAGAACGGAGAATATAGATCTCCTAGTATCGGCTTACCGCTTAGCTATAGAGACGGCTATGAAGATAGACCCGGGCGTGGCGATAAGGATCATGGACGACGCTTACGTGAGACTCAAGGACTATAAGAGGAATCCGAGGGTGAAGCGGCTACTAGACGTAATTAAAGGACTAAAGCCGATGGTCTTACTGAGTCAAGGCTCGAAAGGATTAGCGATGTTGGAGTCTCTAAAGAGTAGTAAGAGGAAGAAAAAATGAAGCGGATACGCGATCCTATACACGGCTTTATTATCGTTCACGACGACGAGCTCGAGGTTCTTCAAGACCCTCTAGTTCAGAGGCTACGTCGTATAAAACAACTCGGATTCGATCACTACGTGTACCCGGGGGCGGTCCACGACCGTTTTTCTCATTCCTTAGGCGTCCTTAGCGTGGCTTCGCGTATGGTAGAGAGCCTTGAGTCTAAAGGGATTAAGGGGCTACCGAAGAAACACATACGCTTAGCCGCGCTCACGCACGACGTGGGTCATACCCCGATGAGCCACACGCTGGAGATGTTCCTCATCCGCGCGTATAACGTGAGGCACGAGGCTTATACGGAGGCCGTCTTAGAAGGACGCGGGCGGGAGTTCATAGATATACTTAGAGAAGAGGGGCTTAGTCACAATATCATTTCGAGCGAGCTCGACGCGGATCGTATGGATTACCTCCTTAGAGATAGCTACTATTGTGGCGTAAAATACGGACAATTCGACATAGAACGCGTGATACAAGGGCTAGTGGCGATCGGGGAGGACTTAGGGGTACTTAATAAGGCTCGTTATGCGCTACAGAGCTTCGTGTTAGCGAGGTTTCAGATGTATCTACAGGTATATATGCATAAAACCTCGGCCGCGTTCTCCGTAGCCGCCGCGAGGCTCATGTATGAGGTGAATGAGGAGTATCCATATCCTACCGTAGAAGAGGTGCGCGACGATCCCGATAAGCTCGTAAATTACGACGACGTGCGGTTCTTATCGCTTATTAAGGAAATCTCAAAGAGGGACGACATGCTCGGAATGATATCGAAGCAACTGCTACATAGGATACGCTTCAAGAGGCTTTACGAGAAGGAGGCCACGCTCACTCATAAATACACGGACAAGCCGCGGCGGTATCATGAGATCATAAAGAACTTAGAGGAGATAGAGGCGGCCGGAGGACTCGTACACGCGCCTGAGTTCGTCCCTTTAGAGCCTCCATATAAGGACGGT
>Ga0256838_1000867_pt1 | contig 15829 bp, 16 predicted proteins | sample 4571419metaG_FD_185978 | JGI IMG/M metagenome (GOLD analysis project Ga0256838, IMG submission 185978) | Hydrothermal vent microbial communities from Guaymas Basin, Mexico - 4571-419 | ecosystem: Environmental > Aquatic > Marine > Hydrothermal vents | place: Mexico: Guaymas Basin | collected...
ATATTTTGTGAATAATTACTTGAAAAACGGCGCGCTTCTAATAACATATGCTGATAGAAGATATACAAGTAAACTATCAAATGTATATGAAAAAAGTAATTTATTTAAATTTGTAAAATACACAAAACCAAATTATTACTACTTTGTAAAAAGTAAATATATAAAAGATATAAAACTTGAAAGTAGATTAAACTTTCAAAAACATAAACTTGAAAAGATACTTGACAAATTTAACTCCAATTTATCTGAGTTTGAAAATGTTATACTATTAAATAAACATTTAAATTATTGTATAATTTTTGATGCTGGAAATATGCTTTATAGATTAAAATAAAATTAGGAGGTATTTAGTTATGTTTGGAAATGTATGTACTCAAAATGAGCTTATTCCACAATTTATTTGTCCTAAGTGCAAAGAGCATACTGCACATGTATATGAAGTAATTTTTTCATCTCAAGCTAGAATTAGGTCAGTAAGATTTTATTGTTCTACTCATAGGAGAAACTTTTACTACAAAATAGAAACTCCAACTATTTACGATGAAATTAAAAAACTTATTGAAGATGTATTTCATAAATATGGTTATAAAGGTAAAAAATATAAAATTGTTTATAGAAAGGATAATAGACCATACTTTGTAATAGAAATGACAATAAAAGGAAAATATAAATCCATCATATTAGATGTGTCAGATGAGTTACTTAAAAAAGTAAAAAAGGAAATTGAAGATTTTATAATTGAAAGTAATGTTCACTATAACTTTGTTGATGCTATGAAAAAGATATATAAACTTAGCGAATATTCAAAGAAATTTAAAGTTGAAGCTAAAAAAGATGTGGTTATTAAAGAAGATAAGACTGAAGATAATAAAAAGGTAAATTGTGTAGAAGTTAGTGAATACAAATTACCTAAATATGAATTATTAAATAAAATTAGAAATTATATTAAAAAAGAGATATTATCTGATGTTAATTTAAGTTTTGTAGATGTTAATTTAGATGAGGGATATTTTATTGTAAGAATTTCTAAAGAACCGCGCGCTTTTAAAAATGTTGAAGATTATAAAAAATTTCTTAATGATTTAATACAACTTAAATCTATAATATCAAAATTATACGAACTTATAAAAGCTCTTTATAATATTGATTTACCTCCAATAATATTACCAGATATCCCTAGAGAAAGTGATAATAATTTAATACTATTTTTCGGAGAAGATTTATTTGATATTCCTTTATATTTAAGATTGAAGGAAGATATAGGTAGCTTACAAATGTTTGAGTTATTTATTGATGATTTAATTAATAATACTGAAAAAGCTATAGATAAAATGTATAAAAATGTAAAAATTAATTTAGATGATTTACCAGATGATATTGCAAATATTATAAATAATATATTAAAAAGTTAATTTGATTTTTAAGTTTATTAATGTTTTTATGTAAGCGCGGCATTCAAGTGCCGCGCTTTTATCCATTTATAAAACAAAAAAACAAAATAAAGAGGTAAAAATAAAAATGATAGGAAACTACAAACCAACCTTATTTAACTGGTACGGTTATGACCTATCCAAATCCTCATCACTAAAAAAATTAATTAAAAAATTAGAAAGATTAATAAGAAACTCTCCAGAATACAAAATCTGGGCTGATGAATGTAGGAAAGACTATGACAGATGTCCTAGATGTAATACTCCCGCCGAAATAGACCCTCTAGAAGTTCACCACACCCCAGAAACCCTATTTGACATCGTTGAAAACAAAATCACCGCGCTTCTAAAAGAAGATGAAGAAAAATTCATAAAATTCTATAAACCAATAGATATAGTAAAAATAATATTAGATATGCATTTAAATAACGAAGTAAGCTACGAAGTTCTATGCTCAAGTTGCCACAAAAGAGAACATAACGAAAGAAAAATCAAAAAAGAAACCAAAAATAATCTATATGAATAATTTGAAATTTTTAAACGGTTTTATATGGATATTATTATGCAAAATTTTTCTTTTTATTTATAAAATAAAAATATATAGGAGGTGTAAAATGGTGGTGTCTACATACTACACTCCAACTATTATTATTAAAAAGGATAATAATTTTGATTATTTTTATGAAGGAAATAGGGAGGTTTGTAAAGATGATTTTATTTTTACAGATTTAAATTTTATCAATATTAACTGGGATATAAAATTTGCAATTGAAGAAATTAAGAAAAATATAAATATTGTTATATATAAGAATAAAGATAATATTGAATTTTATTTAAGTTTATTTAGAGAAAATAATGAAAGTTTAGTTTTTGAAGTAGTTAAAATAGCTAAGATTTATGATATTATCAAATCTTTAAATGAAGATAATTTTGATATCAAAAATATAGAAGAAAGTTTGGATTATAACAATGAGTATATTTCAAATTCATTTGAAAATTTTGTAGTTAAATACCCAAAAATAAGAGGAATTAAAAAGATAATTAAAAATATATTCAAAAGAGGAGTCGTTTATGATAAGGATTTATCAATAACATTTCATGAATTTGAAGGATATACAATATATACGATAAATTCAAATCCATTACATACAATTACATGTTTGAAAGAAGGTAATAATCCAGGTATAATAAGTTACTTTTTAAACAATATCAATGAAGGTGAAGTTAGAAATTATTACAATTTAATGTATGTATACAAGAAAGGAGATATTATATATATTATTGATAAAATTAAAAATGTATTTTCAAAAATTTCCTTATTTACAAAGACATACAAAATACCAGTAAGTATAAAAGGATTAAAAATAGATAAAGAAATTTTTGAAAAATTAATTAATATTTATAGTTAATTATAATTTATTTAAATTCTAAATAAAATAATTTAAGGAGGTATTAAAATGAGAATTTTAAATGAAAATGAAATTATTGCAGGATATTATAATAGAGGATATGAATCTGCAGAGAACATTTTGGTAGTTAAAAAAAATAATAATAACTATTTAGTTGGGGTTATAACACCCCAACCAAAGTATATAAAAGAAACCATAATAACACCAAATTGTAAAACTAATCATAAATTTATTAAAGAGTATAAATATATAAAAAATGGAGATTATAAAATAAAAATGAGTGAAGATGTAATTTTTTATACAAAATTAAATTATTTTGATGGAGTAGTAGGAAAATTAAGAATTAAGAATGATTGTTATCTCTTTGTAGTGAAAGGTGAAGGTTGCTTCTTATTAAAAATAGAAGATGAAAAATTTTATTTCATGTATATTGAAGAAGATATAATAGATGCAATTTTAAATCCTGAAGGATATATTGAAAAAGTAAAGAATAATTTAAATGAAATAAAGTTTTGTGGAATAAAAATTTATTCAAATGAATATGAAGAATATACAATTAAGATGTTTATAAAATGTTTATCAACCATGAATGAATTTAAACATGAGAGATATTTTTATGGTTATAAGAATGAAATTATTTTAACAAAAATTAATGATGTATATTTTATCATCAATAAATATTACAAAACCTATTTTGCTATAAAATGTAATGAAGATTATTCAAGTTTTGATGAATTTTTATATTACAAATTTGATGATATTAAAATCTCACATTTATTAAAATTTAAAGTTGGAGAAGTGAAAATTTTTATATTCAAAGAGAAAGGGCAATTTAATTTAATAGTTTTAAAGAAGAATAATAATAAAGTTATAAAAGAATTATTGTCAATTGAGAAGAATATTTTGTGTGTAAAAGATATTGAGAATATTGTAAATAATATGAAATAATTGGGGGTTTCTTCTCCCCCATTTTATGTTGTTTTATTTTTAAATTTTTATTTGAAAATAAAATAAAAAAATATAAAAGGAGGTGTTGTTATGAGAGTAGAAAATCATGTAAAGATTATTTCTTTAGCTGAAATACTTTATGAAGAAATTTCAACATTAAACAATTTAGATGGAGTTGAAAGAGATGATTTAAACAAACTAGAGAAGATTTTCAAAAACAACATAAAATTAATAAAGCAAATAAAGAAATTAATTAGAGAAGAGTACAAAAGAATGAAAGATATGCAAAATTTTTACGATGAGTTTGAAAACCTAATGTCAAGAATAGGAAGTAAATTTGTTGATTTAGGAATAGGAGCAGGCTGTGAACTTTTAATTAAGAAAAATATGTTAACAAACAAAATGAAGAAAGTATTAAAAGAGCTAGGTATTAACAATGAAGGAGATATATTGATTGAGATAGGTCTATCAACCGCAGATGATAACTCTCCATTTATTCAAATTATGGATTTAGAAACGAATGATTTTTGGAGCATATCTATTCCACATTTGGAATTGAAAAAGACTAAAGTTTACAAATTAAATAGAAGAAAATTTCAGAATTATGAGTTTTACCCGGAATATTTATGGAATTTATATTATTATGAAGCAAATAAATCAAATTATGAAGAATTTAAAAAGAAAAAGAGAATTCTTTATGAATTGTTTAATGAATTGAAGAAAACTTTTTATAAAAGAAATTATTTTAAGTATTATAAAGAAGAGAAAAAATAAACAAAATTAAAAATATAAGGAGGTGTAAAAATGGGTAAGAAAGTATCTGTATGTTTATATGTTATAGGAAAATATCAAGGAAAAGTATTAAGTGTTATATCAGCAAATGGTAAATTCTATAAGTTAATTACAGATGAGGATAATAAGATATTATCAATTAAATGGTTGGACTATGTTCTAGACAGATGGAATTATGAACCTAAGATGTATACAAGGTTAACAAGAGTGTTTGATGAAGAAGATATCAAATTATTAAAGGAAAAATTAGGTAATAATATTAAAAACAATGTTATAATATTTACTAAATAAGCGCGGGTTTTTCGCCCGCCTTTCTTTTTCAATATTTTTATTTATTATAAAATTTTCAAAAATAAAAATAGGAGGTAATAACTATGAGTGTAAAAGAAAAACTAAATGAAATTATTAACGAGTATAAAAACTATACCGTATTTCAAAAGATAACAAGAAGAGACTCTGATATAACTGAAGAAGCATATAATATATTAACTAAATTAAACAAAATAAAATTAATTGAACTTGAAACTGGGAAAGAACATTATTTAGACAATATAAAAGATATCAATATATATGCTAGTGGTATTAATGAAATATACAATCTAAAACACGATGGACAAACATCACTTTGTGGAGAGAATATTAAATTTATGACAAATGAAAATAATACATTTTATCAAGTTTCAGATGGTATTGTTGAAATAATTAACAACAACATAGATTTAGCGTTACTATTACAACAATTAAAATATCCAGAAGATGTAGAAGATATTATCAATGCAGAAGATATATTTGAGTTATACAAACAAGATGAATTTATACAAAAAGCTACTAACTATTATAAAGGTTTAACTAAATTAATTAATTCTAATTTACCAGTAATTGTAGTGTATAAGTTTAAAAATTGGGAAATATTGATATAATTTTGTTTTTTGTTTTAGATGAAGCGCGCTGTTTTGTGATTTTGGCGCGCTTTTTTCTTATTAATAAAAATAAAAACCTATATAAAAGGAGGTTATAAATATGAATAAAAATATAAATGTATTAGATATAGTAAACTATTTAAAACAATATGTAATTGGACAAGATGAAGCTATCAAACAAGTAGCTGTAGCTATTATAAATAAAATTCGTAGAGATAAAATACAAGATATAGAAACAAAAAATATGATTCAACCTTTTAATATTTTAGTTATAGGTTCTTCTGGTTCTGGAAAATCTTATATGTTTCAAATATTATCAAAACTATTAAATGTTGCATTTTGTAAAGTAGATATTTCTAATTTTACAAAAACAGGATATGTTGGAGAAAGTGTTGATAATATAATTAAAGTGTATTTATACAATGCCGCTAAAAAGCGCGCGGTTGAAGAGTTATTTAAAGAATATAAAGAAAAATATAAAGATGAAATTGCAGAAGAATTAGCAATTGAGTATTACAAGCAATATATACAAAAAGATAAATTAAAAGACAAAATCAAAAAGCAATCTGGAATGATGATGTTTTTCACCGACGAAAATTCCGCACCTTCTAAAAAAGAAATAGAAAATCAACTTCAAGAAATAAATAACATCAAACAAAAAATATTAAAAGGTGATAAAGAAATATTAGAAAAAGAACTAACAATAAAATATAAAAAATATGATATACCTCAAAATATTGTAGTTCCAGAATCTGAAAAAGAACATTTTGCAAAAACAATAACTATAAAAGATAAAATTAAAAATTTAATAGATGTTTTAATAAAAGTAAAACTTGAAAATAATAACGATGCAGACTTTAATAAACGAGTAAAAGAATATATGGAAAATGGAATTGTTTTTATAGATGAGATAGATAAGATTGCAGGTAAAGATGCAGATAGAATAGAGTCAGCTGGAGTTCAAAAGGAATTATTAACATTAGTTGAGGGTAAGGAAGTGAATACTGAAGTCGGAATAATAAACACAGAAGGTATATTATTCATAGCCGCCGGAGCATTTCATGTATCAAAACCCACCGATTTATTACCAGAGCTACAAGGTAGATTTCCAATAAGAATTGTATTAAATAAACTTGGTAAAAAGGAATTAAAAGATATATTACACAAACCTAAAAATAATCTAATTCAAAAGATAAAAACTATATACTCTGTAGATAACATTGATTTAGAATTTACTGAAGATGCAATTGAGTTCATTGCAGATTATGCATACAAGTTAAATAAAGAAGATGTTGATATCGGAGCTAGAAGACTATTTACTTTAATTCAGCTTGTAATAGAAGATATAGATTTTGAAATATTAGAAGGTAAGTTTGAAAATAATAAGGTAATTATTGATAAAGAATATGCTAAGAGTAAAATTGAAAGTAAGATAGAAAAGATGAAAAAGAAATTAGAGTATACAGAAGGAGGTAAGAAAAATGAAGGTAATAAGAAAAGAATAGGATTTGTGTTATAATTGATGAGTAAGCGCGGGGTTTTTCGCCGCGCCTCTTTTATTTTTAATTTCAAAAATTTTAAAAGGAGGAATTCAAAATGTTAGAATTTAAAAAATTTAATATAAATGATAATTTTATACAATCTCTTGAAAGAACAGCTGATTTATTTGAATATTTAATAAATTCACTAATAAAAGATGAAATTAAAAAAAATATGGATATTGAATTATATGAATATTTCTTAAGATTTATGAGAAGTGAATTAGAAAAAGTATATTTTACATATCAAATATATAACACAAATATATATAGTGCATTTTATTTTGATGTTATATTTTCTGCTTCATATGATACTGAAACAAATTCACTTAATATGTATGGGACATATCTTATACCATTAACTCCACAGGACAAATCATTTAGTGAAAGATACAGAAATTATATATTAGATAAATTTTCATCAAACCCAAAAATACCTGAATTATTAGATAAACTTTTTAAAATGGGAGATGCCTCCTGTGGTATATATTTCACAAAAGATGAGATTGGATATTTAAGTATTTTAAACATTAATGAACTTATTTTTTATAAGTTATATTCCTTCCTTGTTCCAATTATTGATACATATTTTAATATCTATGATAAAAACAAAATAAGTGGCATGTATCTAGGCTTGGTATTTGATTGTTTAAAGAGTATTGGTAGTGATGTTATTGAAGAAGTTAATGAAGTTGTTTTTGGTGTCAATATAAAGGGTGGTATACTTGAAAAATATAATTTTAATTTTTTAAATATCAATGTTGATAATATTGAAGACAAAATAATAAACTATTATGAAATTATTAACGAGCTATTATTAAAATATTTCAGAAATAAAATTGAAAAGTATGTTTATTTATTGTATGAATTAAAATTTTTATATGATATAAGGACATATAAAATACCTGGAAGCTACTTTATGAGATACAACAAATTTAATATATTTAAATATGTTGAATTTGATAGTGAATTATTTGAAGAAAGTATTTTTGGTTTTAATAAATTTGTAGAAAAAGTAATTGATTTAATTTCATTTATTACCGCAATGAAACTTTCAAACATCGCCGCGCTTCCTAATCCTCATACAAAACTTGTTATAAAAAATAACAAATTAGAAATTTATGATATAATTGAATACAAAGATATTTTTTATCCAGTATTTAAAAAGTCATTAGAATTTAAAGATTATAAAGAGTTAATAAAGTATGTAATAAATATGGTTGTATTTAATGATATGTTATAATTAAAAAAAATAAATATAGGAGGTGTTAAAAGTTGAATGTATATAGAAAACTATATGATGCACAACTTGAATTTTTTACAGAATTATATAAGAAACTGTATGAAATATATAAAGATTTAATTATAATAGACGAACAAGATAGTAATAATAAAAAATTAGGTAAATATAAAGAAAAAATTAAATTCAAGTCATATGTAATAGATAGTATTGTGAGTAAACTTGATAAGATATTATCAATGATTTTCAATAAATCATACTTTAAAGGAATAAATAGTAAGTTAGTTAATATTTCTGAGGATTTTGATATTATAGATGAAGTATATCAGAGCAAAATAAATTTTATTTATTGTGTTGAAAATGTTGATAGAGTAATATCATCACATTGTTGGTGTGAATATATCATAGATGAAAATAAAGATGATATATTTATTTTTTCGTTAATATTAAATGTTGATTTTATTAGACTAACATCAAATAATTTATTTTTATTACTTAATAATATAGTTAAGAAATATAAAAAGATTTTGATGTATACTCCTTTATTTGAGAAAATAATTGAATATGTAAAAAAAGATGTATGTGAGATAAAGGATATTAATGAGTTTATTGATAAGGTTGAAAGTAGAAAAATATATAAATATCCTTTTGATTTGAAAAGCATTAATAAAGTATTTGTTAGTATGTATCCTAAATTTATTTTAAAGTATGAAGGTGAAAATGAAAAAGCGCGCCCTTTTAATTTTAAATCCTTTATCCAAAGAACAAAATATTCTCAATATATAAATAGTATTTATATATACCCAGAACAGAAGATGTTTCCAACTCATAAATCTATATCTAGGTTTATAAATGATATTTTCAAAATGTGCTACCTATTTGATATAAATAAATTTAAAATAAACATATATAATAAAGAAAATAACTATGGTTATGGTAAAATGTTGAATATAAAATTTGATTACAACTTACTTTATGATTATAAACTATTTTATGATATTATGTACGAACTTATTACCTCTGTTAATTTTAGTGTAATTGAAAATGAAATGTATATTGATATTAATAATAAAGGTAATGAATTTTTGGTAAAATATAAAGGTAGAGAATATAAATTTAAAAATGCAAAAGAAATAAATGATATGATTTTAAATGTATATGTTTTAGATGATATAATATAAAAAGTTTTTATGTGATGAAGCGCGCGGTTTTAAGTTTTGCGCGTTTATAAATGTTAAATAAAAAATAAAAAATAGGAGGTATTTAAAAATGATAAGTGTAACAAAAGTAGTAAATGAAATAATCCCAAGAATTATAAAATCTAATAAAAATATTATTCCTTTCCTAGTAGGTAAACCTGGAATTTCCAAAACATCTCAATTACATTCACTATGTAATAAAAATAACTGGGCTTTAATTCCAATTCATTTAGGATTAATCCCAATGGAAATGCTTTCTGGTATTCCAGAAATTAGAAGAGATAAAGAAAATGAAAACATATCAAAAACATATTGGTCTATTCCAGAAATTATTCACAAAGCTAATGAGCTATCTAAAACTCACGAATATGTTATACTATTTTTTGATGATATTCACCTTGCAGATAAAAGTAAACAATCATACTTTTTTGAACTTGCTTCTGAAAGAAGTTTACAAGGATATAAATTAAATGACAATGTTAAAATAGTATGCGCCGGAAATGATAGTGCAAAAGCTGGAGCTAAAGCATTTATGTCAGCTATAATAAATAGATTTGTATTAATACCTGTTTATTTACCAGTTGAAGAGTGGATTAAGTGGGCTATAGAAAATAATATTCATAATAGTGTTATTTCTTTTATAATAGCTAACAAAGACAATGAAAACTTTTTATGTGGAGAAGAAGATGTAAAACCATTTCCTTCTCCAAGAGCATATGAAAGGCTTTCTGATATGTTATATCTATTTGAAGATATATATGGTTCAATAGATAAGATGTTTAGTGATAGTAATTTGGAAACAGAACTTATTGATATTATAAATGGAACTATTGGTTCTCAGGTAGGTTCAGAATTTCTAAACTTCATAAAATATACACAAGGAGTAGATTTCCTTAAACTTGCTGAAAATCCTGAAAAGATTATGGAGTATCCAGAAGAAAGAAGAATACCAATTTATTATAGCTTGGTTAACAAAGTAATTACTGATAAAAAGTTAAATAAGTATATTTATAGACTTTTAGACTTTGCATTTACAATACTAGGAGATAATGGAAATCAATTACATCACACAATTGTTATTTTAGATTTACTTAAAAGTGTTGATAAGGAGCTTTATGATAAAGTTGTATCTTGTTCTGAGCTTTATATAAATGATTTTGTTGATACTAAATATGTAAATAAAAAGGTTATTATTAATAAAATTAGGGAAGAGTTAATGAAGTTATATAAATAGCTTTTTAGATGAAGCGCGCGGTTTTGTGGTTTTTGGCGCGCTTTTATTTTTATTTATTTAAAAAATAAAAAAAATACGAGGTTGAAGTTATGAAAAATTCATATCTTATCCAAAACTTCCCTTCCTTTATTGAAACTTCCATCGTTAATATGTCCAAAACAAATAATAAACCTATCAGATTATACATAGACAAATTGTTAGATTTAAATTCAGTTTTATTTGAAGATATGGAATATGATATGTTACAAAATTCATTTGAAAATTATATTCAAGAAAAAAGTAAATATGAATTATTAGTATTAGAGCTAGAAAATTTTGAGTATAGTATTATGGAAAGTTTAACTACTATCCTCTCCTATAATAAAGAACAAAATTATGTATTTTTAAGTTTTAATGATATTTCAAAGTTATATAACGATGTTATGGAAAACTTTCCAAAAATAAAAGAAAGTATATTAAAATGTTCTAAAAATACATATATTTCCTATTATGCTAGGTTATATAACACTTTGCGCGCCTTTAAAATGCAAAATATAATACCTAAAGAAAATATTCCTTTCAACATAACAATACCACTATCACTAGATATTACCATGTATTCCTATAACAACAAATTAACTGATATAAAACTTAAACATTCAAAAATAACAATTGATGATTTTTATTCAATTAGTTTTGGAGATATTGAAACCAAAACTTCAACTTATTCACTAACTACAACTTTAAAAGAATATTCTTATTATATTGAACTTTACACCTTATTAAACTTTATTATTGGATTTGATGTTCTTGTGATATATATCTTTTATGAATCCATAGTTGTAAGAATGCTTGTTATTTTTGAGGAAGGTAGTGATATATATAAAGAAATTAAATTTAAGTCATTAAACCTCATAACCGATGGAAAGTTTTTAAATTCTAAATATAACCAATTTATCAAAGAATTTAAATCATTTTTGTATAATTACTTGAGATTTATTAAAAAGAACTATAGTAGTAGTTTTATATCTTATGTTGATGTTATTATAAAATTTAACAAGGAAGGTGTATATGAATTTTTATATAACGATGGTGAAGATAAAAGTAGTGTGAAGGTAAAAAATTTATATGAGTTAATTACATTTATTAACAATAGAAATGTTTTAAATGATTTACTTTAATACATTTTAAAAATTAATTTTAGGAGGTGTATAAAGAGATGGTAGTAATTGAGATATCCGGTAGAAAAGGTGCGGGAAAAACTACTTTAGCTTCAATTCTTACTCAAAAATTTAAAAATCTTGGTTTAAGTGTAATAAATCTTTCCTTTGCAGAACCTATAAAGAAAATACTTTTAAAAATGTATATAACGAAAGATGGGTTGTATGAAATATTATTTGATAACTACTTTAATGTATATAAAAAGAACTTTGACAACTTTTATAACGATTATTTTAAACCAAAACTTATTGAGAAAATATATCACGAATGTATAAAAAATGATATAGATAAAATTATCTTCTTTACAGGAGATTTGAAAAAATCAATACTTAAAGGATATGAAAGAAATGAAAGTTTAATTATAACAGGTATTAAAAAGTATTTAAATTGTGAATTTGAAAAAGGATATAGAATTCTAGCACAAACAATTGGAACTGAAATTCTTAGAAATCATCTTTTTGAAGATATATTTGTGTATATTGTAAAGAGGAAAATATTAAAACTAGTTGGAAATGTTGATTTAGTTATAATTGATGATTTTAGATTTCCAAATGAAGATTTAAGTGATTTTGTTAATTTTAATGTTTTAAATGAAAAAAGTGCTTGTATAAAGATACTTGTTAGTAATGTAGAAGATAGTGAAGATAGTAGTAGTTTAGATTTAACAAGTAGACATATAAGTGAGAATAGTTATAAGAAAATAAATTTTGATTATAAGATAGTTAGAAAGAAAGATAAGTATTTGAATTTTGATATGAATGAATTTATTGGGTTTGTATGTGATTATATTTTTTAAAACTTTTAGAAGCGCGCGGTTTTTTGCCGCGCTTCTTTAATATGATAAAATAAAAATTAATAAAAAAGGAGGTTCTAAATCATGAATACAAATAATTATAAAAAACTAGATGATAGCATATTTAATAAAGCTATCTTATTCTTAGCCGCAAAATTTAAAAATAATAGTAAATACTCAAAACCAAAACACTTACAAGTATTAGATAAATTTATTTTTACAATAGCTTCATTTTTAAAAAATGATATATATTTGTATGATAAATACATTCCTCAATTATTTATTCGTAGAAATGGTAGCTTTTATGAAATTCACGGTTTTGTTCCAAATTTTTATGATTTTAGAGATATTGGATATGCAATTAGAGAAACTGTTTTAAGATATTTAAACTCTCAATATTTAAGACTTAAAAATATTCATAATAAAGACGAAAAGGCGCGCTTTTTAAATTCACTATTTATATTTAATAATCACTTTTATGTAAATGGATTATTTTTTGAAAACTTAATTGAAAATAGAGATGACTTACCAAAAACATTACAATTTCCAAATAAACTAGAAGAATATTATAGGGAAAGTTATCACGAGGAATATAAATTTTTATATGCTTTAATGTTTAAAGATTATAAAGATATCTTAAGAAAAAATAATATAAAAGTTGATAAATATTACAATATAGATGGAAAAATATATGCAATATTAAGTTCTGCTGGTATTGATGGTGAAGATGGTGAAAAAGATTTAAACTTTATTAAGGAGCTAAATATTACTCCATCAGAAGCCCGCGCCTTTTTAGAAAACTTTAACTTCAATGAATATCAATATTATCAAATAAATAAAAAGATTGATGAAAAAAGAAAATCAAAATGTAGTTCATGTAGTATAGATGATAAATTCTATCCAGACTATTTAATCAAACATGAAGATGAACTTATTAATAAAAATATAGATAAATTTGTAAAGGAAACTTTAAGGCAAAATTATCAAAGATTTAGAGGAGAATTACCAAATCATCTACAAGAAATACTTGATGAAATATTTGAAATGAAAATAAATTGGACTGATATATTAAGAAGAAGATTATTTACTAAACTTGAAAATATAAGCGCGCGCATTTGGAATTACCCAAATATCTTCTATTTAAATTCAGTAGGATATTTACCTTCAAATGATAAAGAACCAACAATAAGAAATATAACTGTATTTGTAGATACATCTGGTTCAATAGATTTAAATGAACTTAAAAAATTTTATGGAATTATATATGATTTAATTAACGAACAAAATATTGAATATATAACAATCGTTCAACACGATGCTGAAATAGAGGATATTAAAATTTTAAATAGAGATGAAATTATAGATGTAGATACATTTTTAGAATATACTAAAATGATTATAGGTAGAGGTGGAACATCACACGAAGTTCCAGTTAAAGATTACCTAGATATGATAGATAGTGGAGAAATTATTGAAACAGATTTTATTATATTTTTAAGTGATTTTTATACAGACAATATAAATATGATTGATAAGTATTTAAATGATAGAGGAATAGATTGTTTTTATATTTCTACTACTGAAGCTATTAAGAATTATAATATTGATATGGATAAGTATTTGATTATTAGATAAATGTTGTTTTTAGAGGCGCGCAAAAATCAACATTTTTCCGCGCGCCTTTTTCATTTCAAATATTCTATTTCATAGCTATCATAACATATCCCACACAGAATAATCCAAATCAGCGTGCCTATCTAAAAAATAATAAAAAAACAAATAAAAAGAGAGGTGAAACAAAAATGTCATATATACAAAATAACCTATACAAAGAAATCCAAGAAATAAAAACTCAATTAAAATATTTAAAAGAAGAAATTACAAATATAAAAGAAAATCAAGCTCATATCCAAGAAGAATTATTAAAAATAAATACCAAACTAGATAAAGATTGTATATCAACCTCAAAACTACTTTTTGAAAAATATAGAAAACTTAAAAATGATTTTATTGAATTTAAGCAAACAGTTTATTCATATGTTTACAATTCAGTAAATAGAATAGCAACATTTGGAATACTAAGTTTCTTAATAATCATAGTATTACTTTATTTTATTCTTAAGTAATTTTGTATGGGTTATAACTATATAAAACAGTGAATAATTATAAATTTTTCATTGTTATGTTGTATGGATAGTTGTTGTTAAAAAATTTGATATGGAGGTTTTCTTATGTTCCAAGTTGTATATAGAAATAATAAATATTTAATATTTTACAATGGAATGTTATATTATATTGCGAACTCCATATATGAAGTATCACAGATACTATCGGAGGTAGATAGTGCTTGAATTGTTGTTATCTGTATTGGTTCTAAAGGTTATAAGGTAGGGGGCTCTGCCCCTCCTTTTTTATTTGTCAAAAAAAATTTTTCAACCAATCCTTTCAAAATTTTTCTTTTTTACAATCTCACATTTCACATTTCCAAAAAAATAATGATATAGCCTTTCCATTTTTTTCTGTTTTATAATATCAATAATCAAAAAATAAGAAAAAATAACCACTTTATTTCAATTTTTTTGTTATAATTTTTTTATCATTAAAAATAACACAAGGAGGTAATGTAAAAGATGATAGGATTTGAAGTTATTAAGCGTGATGGTAGAAAAGAACCATTTAATATGAATAAGATTATTAAAATGTTTAAATTCTGTTCTTATGGACTCAATATTGATGAGAAAAAGTTTTGGGACGAATTTAAGTTTAATTTAAGAAATAATATAACAACTAAAGAAATACAGGAGGTATTAATAAGCACCGCAAACAAACTTTCCGCGCTTGATACAAATAGGGTAAAAGATTATTCAATATTAGCTGGTAGATTTTATTTACTTGACTTTATAAAAGATTTAAAAATAGCAAGAGAAAAAGAATATAATACCTTAACAGATGATGCAGGATTTTTCAAAAATACATTTGATTGGATAAATCATTTAGAGAATTATATTGAAAAAGGTATATATGATGAAAGAATTTTGAAAATATCTAAAGATACTTTAAGACAGCTTTATGTATATGCTAAAAAGATACAATTAGACTATGATTATAATTTTACTTATTTTATGT
>Ga0256838_1000868_pt1 | contig 15825 bp, 27 predicted proteins | sample 4571419metaG_FD_185978 | JGI IMG/M metagenome (GOLD analysis project Ga0256838, IMG submission 185978) | Hydrothermal vent microbial communities from Guaymas Basin, Mexico - 4571-419 | ecosystem: Environmental > Aquatic > Marine > Hydrothermal vents | place: Mexico: Guaymas Basin | collected...
GCATCGCTACCAAACACTGCTACATTAGGAGCAATTCCACCGGCTTTTACCCTCTCTCTTCTCCACTCTCTCATCATTGCAATCGGGTCAACGTCATCATTGTCCCAAGTGTTATCCGTAAGAGCTACGAACTGATTTGCATCAAATCCAAAATCTATTACCTCTTCAACTCCTTCGCCTTTTACTTCAACTTTACCGGTAGTAAGCACTTGAGCCGCCATCCATTCAATTCTTCTTACAAGATTTTCTTTGTGTTCCTGTGTTTCTCTTGCTACCTTTTCAGCTACAACTTCGGCAATGGATTTGTTTTCGGCATAGAAAACGTTATTGCTTTTTCCGATAATATCAGTAGCTTCAGTAACCCATTTTTCTTTAATATATGCAGGTTTATAGCTTCTAACGCTTTGTGTAGAAGTGTTTACGATTTTTCCCTGCACTTTAGGCGATACAAAAGGCGCTAACGTTCTTTTGCCTTTTCTTACAACAATATCAACATATTCGCTTGGCGCTACCTCTTCTTTACCAAAAAAAGTATCTTGCAAAAATGTCCCGGCAGTCGGAACTTGATTTGCAACCGCTATTAATTCCCTTGTTTCAAACAAACTTACTAACTCTTCCATTCATTCCTCCTTACTTTGCAAAAATTCCGATATTTCTTAACTCTCTTGCAACGCTTTCAATGTCCCATCCGTTACCAAAACTAAGCTTACTTTTTACAACTTCGCCAAAAAGCAAAATAGGCACATTTTTATTTGTATCTGTGCTTACATCTTCAAGCAAAATCGCATAAGGTTTTTCGCTTCCATCTGTAATAGCTTTTCCCTCACTATCTTTTGTAGCAGATAGTTTTAATGTGCCTGTATCGGTAACTTTTCCAAGCACTGCACCGGCTTTATAGCTCCCAGCCTCAATTACTCCGCTATCCGTAACAATAGTATCCCCAATTACCACACCCATAATTAGCTCCTTTTAGTAAATTTTTCAAGCACTTTTGCATAAGGGCTTGATTTTTCTTTCATTTTCCCATCAGCAACCACTGCTCCGACCCCGGCTTCAGCTAAAAGCGCAGCAGCTTTTATCCCGTCTTTAGTGAAATCCTCAGCAACTTTTGTTTTTTTCTCTCTTTCAGCTCTAAATACGGCAAGTTCTACCATTTCAGCCGTGCTTTTTCCATCAAATTTAAGTTCTTTAACTAAATCCTCATAGCCTTTAAATTCTCCTAAATCTTCAATTGCTTTAATTCTTTCTCTCTCAGCCTTAGCTCCAGACTGAAAAATTTCTTCATAAACTTGAGGATACTTTTCTTTAATTACATCAGCCGTAATTTGAACGTTCTCTTCCATTTTTGCTCCTTTTTTGTAGTTTGTTTTTTTATTTAAAGTTTTGATTAACTTCTCAAACGTCATAATCCCATCAATCATTTTCACGTCTTTTGCCTTATCGGCTATCAATAAATCGCCCTGTCCAAAATTGTTAAGCACATAATCAACGCTCACTCCCCTGTAAGCAGCAACTGCTTTTATAAATTTATCAGCCAAATCGTTTGCCCAGACTTGAATCTGCTTAACTCCTTCTTCGCTTTTAATGTCAGGGCGTTTTTTAGGAGATTGAACGCTTACAATTTCAACCTTTTCAATTCCTTCTTTTTTTAACTTTTCTGTATCATCCATTACCGTAAAAACCACCCCAATACTTCCAACAAATGCCGTTTGAGATGCGTAAATTTCTTTTGCCGCACTTGCTATCCAATAAGCAGCACTTGCCGCCAAATCATCTACATACGCCACCACTTTTTTAGGAGAGTTTCTAATATATGTCGCAAATTGACTAATCCCTGCCGCTTCTCCCCCGGGGCTATCTATATTTAAAACAATAACTTCAATGCTCGGGTCTTCTTCAAGGACTTTAAATTCCCTTGCATAACTCTCAAGGCTTCTAACTTCTGCACTAAGTTCCATCATTCCGCCATATCTAACAATAGGACCTCTGATATTTAAAATACCGATATTTCCTCTTTTTTCTACAAACTTAAGCTCTTGCTTTTTACCATCCCCAAGGCTTAAAGCCCTTTTTTCGATTCTTTCTTTAAATTCGCCGCTTAAACCAAGAGTTGGCGGATTTCTGCTTACTATATTTAAAGCAACTCTCATCCAATTTGGCTCCATAAGCCAAGGCTGAGATGAGAGTTTTGCAATTAAGTTAATCATTTCTCCTCCTTAAATCCGGCTTTAATCATTGCTTCGTTTTCTTTTTTTGCTTTTCTGATATTTTCAAAAAAGTCGGTTCCGTTCATCTCGGCCGCTTCTTTTGTTCTAGTTGAAAATCCTTCTGCTACTCTTTGTGCCGCAGCTGCTGTTTCAACTTTTTCATTAATTTGTCCAGGCGTAGGACCATACCAAGTTGTTTTTAAATAAGCCGCTCTAACAAACGGGTCTTCTAAAAATCCGGGAGCTTCCAAATAGCCTTTTAATACCGCTTCGGTTATTACCATCTCATAAATTGGCTGACAAAAACCATTTACAAACCAAGCCCTTCTTGTCTTAAACGCTCTCCAAGCTTCTAAAAAAGAAGCTCTTGCCGCAGTATAAGAAGAAGTAAAATGTTTCATTAAAATTTCATAAGGAATATTTAGCCCAACCCCAATTTGCTCTAAAATCCCTTTAACAAAAGCATCATATGCGCTATTTGGGCGTTTCGGGTCGGCAACTGCTATATCTTCCATAGGATTAAGTGCTACAATCGCCCCTGGACCAAGCTTTAGTTCTTCATCTTCAAAAGGCTCGGCATCTGGATTTTCGTTTTTTAAAAATACGGTAAAAAGTCCGTTTATAAGTGCTGCCGTAAGCTCGGCTTCTGTGTAGTCTCCAAGAAGTTTAAGGTGTTTAATTACGGGGGAAAGATAAGGTATTCCTCTTCTCTGCCCTGGTCTTACTTGCTTAAATAGATGAATTACAAGCCTTCTGCCGCTTTCTCCAAAAGCCGGGATTTTTACCCATTTCAAATTTAAATTGTAGCCGCCAGGATGAGATTTTAAAATATGATACTCAATAGGTTCTCCGTATTCATTTACTCTAATTCCTCCAGCAAGTTCATTGCTGTCAGGAACAAAATTTTCATTACACACTCTATCGGCTTCAATAAGACTAATAGCAGTCTCAAACGGCCAAAATTCTCTTTTTATTGCAGGAGTTATCGCAAAAACGTCTCCACTAAGCAATGCACTAGCAAGTGCTACGGCTTGTAATTCATAAAAATTTTTTTGCCTACTCGCATCGGCATTTACGCTTTTTGCCCAGTTGTTAAAAATCCTCTCAGCTTTATTTTCCCACTCACTCGCTTCATCCTCACTCATTCCAAGATATTCAAAATCAATCTGACTTTGAACTCTAAGACCAGCACCTACAACACTATCAAGATTTGTCTCAATCGCACCAACAACTACCGGGTCGTTTCTAAAAAGATCTCTACTTCTTGCTCTAAGGAGCTTTAAAGAAGGCAGGTCGTCTCTATCCGCACTCTTTGAAGTTCCTCTCCAATATTTAAGAGATTTTTTCTCAGTAGAAGCTCCCTCGTAACTTCTTGCATAATACTCAAATGCAGTCTTTGCTTTAAGTCTTTTAACAGCTCTCTCAGGCGAAAAAATAGCAATAGCCTTATCAAGTAAAGACGGTTTAACCAATTTTTGCCTTTTTGTTAATAAATTTAATTAACATAATTTTTTTACCCTCTAAAAACACCATATCCAACATTTAACCCTTTTTTGCCGCTTGCAATTTTTTCAAGTCTCTCAACCTCTTTTCTCCAAAAAGCAATATCAGCGTTTATCTGCTCTAATTCAGCCCTTTTTGTTTTTTTATCGCCAATACCGTATTCCTGCGCTCTTAAAATCCTGCTTCTTGCTTCAAGCGCTTCTTTTAAATACTGCTTTGCTTCATCTAAACTCCAAGCGGCCAAATGTATCCTTTTTTATGTAAGTGTAGAGAAAATTTGATAAAATGTAAGGGAGTAAAATTCGGTGATATTAAGGAATGAAAAAATGTTAAGTAATATAAAACAAATTATTTTTGACAATATAAAAACAATCTATATATTATTATTAGTAATAGCATCTTATTCTTTATCGTTATGGCCCTCAATTATTAATTATATAAAAAATTTGGAAAGTTATAATATTTTACAATTAGAAATTTTTATTGTTCTGTCATTTTTTATCTCTTTAATAATTTTTTATTCTCTTTTAAAAAAGATGGCTAACGAAAAAATATTAAAATTAATTTCATTAATTGAATCTATTATGATAATGGATACATTTTTTATTTCTTTGTATTCAAAAGTATCTGAACAAAATTTTTACTTTTTAACAATTATTGGATATTTATCTATATTTTCTTTATCCATAACAAGTGGAATATTAACTAGTTTTATAATTCAAATAATTCGACAAAAAACATTTCATTTTAATATTTTAATAAAAGCTCTATTCACAGGTCTTTATTTTATGTCTATTTTTGTAATTTATTACAAAATTGTTAATATAAAAGAAGATTTTCTTCTCAAACCGTATAAATATATGCTTATATTTTGCGGTGTTATATACTTCTTAATTGTCTTTTCCCAAATAAAAAATAAAATCTATAATTCATAAATTTTCTTCTTAATCATTTTAAACTTTTCACTCTCTTTTAGTATTTCCTCTAAAACAACTCCGAGAGGCTTTTTTTCTTTTTCTGCTAAAATCTGCAAAACCATAGCCGTTTCAATTGTTACAGAAGGTCTGATTTGTGTTGTAGGTAGTTTCTTTCTCATTTTAATCCTTTACTTAAAAATCTTGAACGTTTTTTTTGCGTATTGATTTTGTTGTGTGAAGTTTTGTAAAACATAAACCTGTCCTGTTTGGCCAGTTCGCTCGGGTCTATTCCTGCAATCTCCAAAGCAGCTCTTGCATAAACCCTGACATCCAGCGCTTCGTTTCTTTTACCGCTTTTGTTAACCCATCTGCCTTTAACCTTCTTCTCAGCTGTAAACTGCTTAAAATATTTTTCATCGTAAATATCCTTATTCGGCCAGTGCATATAAAACGGTCCCGGCTCTTCAATCATCAAAGCCGAATAAATTTCATCTTTTGCAGTGTTAACCCCTATGCTAAACAATGGAACTTTACCTTTGTTTTTAAGAGAAAATCTTCCGGTTGCTATCGGTGCATTTACATCTCTCGCTCCTTTTATTGCAAATATTTTTCTTAAATATCTTTTTTTACAAAAGTCATATACCGCCTGAGTTCTGTGTCCTCCGGTATCAAGAGCGGCAGCGTATATTTTCATTTTATTGCCGCTTTCGTGTTCGAAAACCTTTTGCAGATACAAATCAAGCGCTTTTCTTGTTTCAGGAAGTTTCGGATCGCCGTTTATAATCGCATAATCAATGCTCCAGCTCTCCATTCCGTCACCCCATCCGACAACTTCAACCTCAAATCTGTCATCCTGGGTATCTATACCTGCGGTCAATACCCTGACTTCTCCCGGAACTTCCGCCGGATACTCCTCTTTTCTTTCAAGAAGTTTCCCTATCTCTACATCTACGCTTTCAAATATTTCCTCATACGGAAATGCTTCTCTTGTATTAACCCATGTTTTCATAAGTTTGTCGTTTCTGTCTTTTTCAAGCGCCCTTTTTGCTTTTAAATATTCCCTGAATATTTTTTCCCAGCTTAAAAAACCGAGCGGTGAGTAAAAACTCGGCAATCTGTATCCTTTATACGGATGTCCTGGATTTTGAGGAATCCATTTTCCTTTTTTAAGCATTTCGTTTTTGTAAAACTCATCTATTAAACTTCCGCATTTAGGACATGCGTATTTCACATCGCTTGTAAGCTCATATTTTTCCTCATCCCATTCATATACAAAATTTTCGGTTTCAAACTTTATATATTCCCCGCAGTAAGGACACGGCATAAAATATTCCCTCTGGTCGCTGTCTTCGTATTCTTTTTCTATATTGCTTGCGCCTTTTATGGTAGGTGTGGAATTAATATAAATTTTTCTGTTAGGAAAACTGTCCGCCCTATTTTTTGCAAGAGAAATCGGACTTCCCTCATCGTTTACATCTTCCGGAAACCCGTCCACATCATCAAGACAAACCACCCGGCAGCTTAAACTTCTGAAATTCGCCGTTGAATTCGAATAAGCATACACAAGACTACCACCCGGAAATTCCATCATCGAATTATCGCCCAGGTCGTTTTTCGTTTTCCCTGGTTTAATCTTTTTAGCGAGTCTTTTAACGGCTCTTATTGAAGGTATCAGTTTCATCTGTCTGTGTTTTTTCAAAAGCGCCTCTGTCGGCAGCATTAAAAGCATAGGTGACGGATACAGATCCATATAAGCCATCAAGAAGTTGTTTCCGACTTCCGTCCCGCCTATTTGCGTCCCTTTTATCAGCTTGACTTCGTGAGTCGGGTCTTGCGGTGAGAGTGCATCCATTATCTCTTTTAAAAATGGAAATCTATCTGTCCTCCATTTTCCGGGCTCAGCACTCGACTCTTTCGGTAAAAATCTGTATCTGTCGGCCCATTCGCTTATGGTTAAAAGCGGATCAGGTTCAAGACCTTTTAAAAACGCTTCCTTATAAATTCCCATTTTCAGCCTTTAAAATTTCAAGTGCGTGTCTCAGTTCATTGTTTAACAGCTCTTTGATTGCATTTGAATCGCTCATTGAAGCCACAATGGAAGCAACCCTGTCCGGAACGCTTAAAACTGCATCTCTAACTCTTCGTCCGAGTTCAAAAGCTTCTTTCTCGACTTCTTTTTTTTCTACTAACTCACCCGTTTCTTTTTTGTATTGAATCTCTTTAAGTTTAGCAGTTAATATTTCGCTTACTGTCTTCGCCTGGTTGAGATTCATCGTCCCAAGCAGTTCCTCAAAACTTCCGTCAATTTTTACACCGCTTTTTTTAACCTCTTCAAGCACCTCTTTTGCTTTTTGTTTTTCCTCTTCCAGTTTTCTGAAATACTGATTTTTTTCTTCTTCACTTAAATCCTCAATACTTGGATATTCACCCTCATAAGCAAATATGTCTTTTTCCTGCCTTCTTCTCTCGTTTGCTTCCCTCTGCGCGTCACGGGAAGGGTCTTTGTATTCTTCAAGCATCTTTTTTGCTTCATCGACTTTTATTTTTCCGCCGTCATACGTAGGAATCACCCCTCTTTTAACAAGTTTGTTTATATACGTATGAGATCTGTTTACAATCTGAGCAAATTTTCTCTGGCTTACAAGCATTTCCCCTCCTGTATTTCTTTCAAATCCATAAGCAAATTAATACATTCACTCCAATTCCCTTTAAAAACATACTCAACCGCACATTTGTAATTTTTCAAAACAACATAATCCCCTTCCGAATTGCTTAAGGCGTTAAACACCGGACGTGGTATTGTCTTGATTAACTCTTTCATTCTTTCAGGCGTTCTTTCTAACGTTATCATTCCGCCTCCTCAAAAAGTTCTTCAACTTCAAAGAGCATTCTCTCTCTTAAATATTTTTGTCCTTTTTCCGGGTGGAACATAAATACTCTTTGCCCTATCTGCTTTGCTATTGCTTTTTCTAACGCTTCTAACCTGTCCCGATACTTTTTAGGCAAATAAAGCAGTTCGTATTTACTCGCATTTACGCAAGGCATACAACCAACTCTTCTAAATCCTTTACGATATAAAGGATTAACTTTAATCCCTTTTTCCTCTATATACGCAAATACTTTTTCTGTATTCCAAAATGCAATAGGAAACAATGTAGGGATAAAAAATTTCTCGCCCGGCAAAATGCTTTTGATTAATTCAAAAACTTCCGTATCTCTTCTTGTTTCACTTTCTTCTCTTCTTAAGCCTTGGATCACCATAAAATCTTCTTTACCGACAAAATTTTCTTTAAGCCACTTTTGGAATGGCTTAATTTTCAATTCTGTAGTGCAACTTTTAAAATGTCTGTTAACAACAAATCCTTTTCTCTCACATAAAGCCCACATCCCCTCGCTTTCAATTCTTGTTATTTTGATATTTAAAACATTTTCAAGATAATCAAGATACTCATAAGTTTCGTCTGCTTCCCACTTCGTATCGCAGAAAACAGGGATGATGTCTTCTTTTTTCACTCTCTCAAGCATATACAAAAGACAGACGGTTGAATCTTTACCGCCCGAAATGCTTACGATGTATTTCATTTTTCATTCTCCAAAAGCCCCGGATCTTCAAAAACGTTGCCGATTACTTCAAGCCCAAGATGTTCAATTATATATTTACTTAAATGCGACTCTATTGTCCTAATAGGCTGCTTAGGTATTTTTTGCATTTTAAAGCCGGCGTGTTCCCAAACGATAACAACTTTTTCTAATTTATTTTTCGGTGCTTTAAACCTGTCAATCGTAACAGCTACAATATCCCCTTCATAAATTTCTTTGCCGTTTTTGTCTTTAAGCCCTGTAAACTGCATAATCTCCACATCTTCGAAATTGAACAATCTGCCTCTTCTTGTAGCCACTTCATCCCCTCTGTCGCTAAACAGGTCGGCGTCAGGCTTTTTACATTCCCACTTCCCTGCAAACTGTGCTGCAAAATTTATGAAATCAACATCATCCATTCTTTTTTCTTTCTTAATCCACGCGCGAAACTTAATCTTTCTCATCTCTTTTTCCTTTTCACGCTTTTAGCGATTTTCAATTTTAAATCACCGATTTCTGTCTTTAAAGCTTCATTCTCTTCTTCAAGACTTCTGCATTTGTGCATATACACCATAAGCCTCGCATCAATCGCTTTAACGTAAAGTTTTTCTGTTCTTATCTGTCTTGCAGTATATAATCCGATTCTGTTTAAAAACTTAATTATCATTTTCATCCCCTTTAAATTTAAACCCTTTCATATGTAAAGTTCCAAAGAGTGCATAACTTTCTTTAATTTCAAGTTCGCCTTTTTCCCTCATTCTTAAACACGCATCTCTGACTAACACTGGACTTTTATTTAATTTTTTCGCTATTTTCGAATAGCTTATAACTTTGTAACCTTCAATATCTTTACCGTATTTTTTTATTGCATCCGTAACAATCTTTTCATTTTTCAACGCTTCTTTTCTGATCTTCCTAATTCTGTTTTCTGAATAGTTCATAATTTATCCTTTTTGTAGTAGTGTAAACGATTACACTTTATTATTTGTCAACCAAGCTGAAACACCCAAAACTACGCGTTTTTTGCGGTTGGCGACCACCGCATTAGATAAATTCCTGGAAGGACCCATTACTTTATTTTCCCCAAGTAATAATTGAGATTATGTTCGAACTCTTTTGGATAGAATTCCTCTATATCTTTTAAAGCCGCTTTGACTATCTGCTCGTTAAACATTTGCGGAACTGATATTGTTCTCTTGATTTCAAGCGGCAATCTTTCTTTTCCGACACGCTGAAATACTTGATTGTTTTTTGCTATAAACGTGCGAGATAAAACTTTTCTTCCTTCGTCTTTTCTAATCAAAACACTTACGCCTTTTTTTGTCTGTTTAGGATTGAAGTGTGATAATGAAAGCCTCCTGCTCTTAACATTCATCTTCCATGCGTAAGAACCATCTATCTTTATCAAATTACTTCTCATATATTTTTTAAGCTCTTTTGCTTTTATGTTGTAAGTTTCCCTCACATCTTTTACAACTGTCTTCCTGAATCTTGAACCCGCTCTTGTAGTGGTTCTTTTTTGTGTTTTATACCAGGTGTCTGTATTTAAAAAATCTTTGAATTTATCCAAGCCTTTGACTTCTACTTTTAGATCCACACTCACTCCTTTATAAATTCAAGCTCTTTATTTGCAAACAGCTCTGCGAGTCTTTGCGGGACCAATACGCCTTTAAAGCCGTTATCCCCTACAAACATCTGTTCATTGTCTTTATATTCTCCCTCAATCCATTCGCCGTTTATTTTTAATCTCATTTTTTTAGGTATGTAGGATAAATATATTTCGTTTTTCAGAAAATTTGTGAGATTGTATTTTTTAGAGATATTCGGATCTCTTAAATATAAGACGGCCGCTCTTATTAATTTATCGTGAGATACTTCATCTTTTATTTTTAAATATTCTTTTAGAGCTTCTTCTTTTTTACCTGCATATTTAGTATTCATCCTGTAAATGAAATACAAGTCGTTAAATTTAGCTCTGTCTTTGTTTGAAATTTTTACGGCATCTCTATCATCATCATATATATTAAATTCTTTGTCCCGTTCAGTGTCCCATTTTGTTTTTTCAATGTTTAGATTTTCTCGCTTTTTAGGTAATTCCTGACTTTCGTCTCCGGTTCTTTGGTGTCCCAGATTTTTTTTGACAGATTTATAGTGTGTATCGTTTTTAAGCGACCAAAAAGCAAAGAATCTTTCTATCTCATCACGAAACTCCTGAATCCATCTCATAGCACTTGATTTACTTATTTGCCAACACTCGGCATAAAACCTTACAGAATTAATTTCATCCATCTGCATATCGTGCCAGTAAGACATAAAGGCCATTGCTTTACGCCTGCCTTTTAGCCCTTTCCGGTTAAGTTCCTCAACATAATCAACCGGATACATCTTATAATTCATCCTATAACTCATTATATTCCTTTAACAATGATTTGAACTCCTGAATCCAAACTGCAGAAGTAGTATGAGACACTGCCCAGCACTCAGCGTAAAATCTGACACTTTCGACGGTTTTCATTTTTACATCGCTTGTATATTCTAAAAAAGCCCTTGCTTTATCTCTTCTCTTTTTTCTTTTATATTCCCTCACTATACTTAGGATGTTTTCATTCATTTTCTCTCCTTATATCACCGGTATATCAACGGGCATAGCTTTATCTTCTTTGATATTAATTTCCCCATAGTTTTGAAACCTTGCAAGAGGTCCGTTAAAAAAGCATTTAGCTACGCCTGCCTGACCGTCTCTGTTTTTTAGAACTATAAGCTCTGCTTCGTTTACCGGAGGTTCTGTTTGTGTTTCGTTTCTTTTGTAGTAGCTCTCACGGTGCAGACCGATTACAATATCAGCGTCTTCTTCCACCGCTCCGCTCTCTCTTATCCCTGCAAGTGTAGGTTTTTTGTTTGCAGACTTTTCGTTTTCCCTGTTTAACTGGGAAAGAAGCACGACTACAATCCCGTGCTCTTTTGCAATCTTTTTGAATTCTTTTGTAATTTCGCTTATTTCGTTTGCGATATTCTGCCCAGGTTTTTTAATGTATCTCAGATGATCTATTATCCAAAATTTAATATTTTTCTTTTCACGTATAACTTTAAAAGCTTTTGCTTTTAATTTATGAATAGTCAAATAGCTTTCGTCATGCAAAACAAGCTCGGAATTTTTATAAAATTCGACTGCCTCTTTGTAGGCACTGTAATTGCTTAAAGCCCCTCTTTTTATATCGTTAAGGGTATTACCGCTGTATGAAGCTATAAGCCTTTGCATAATCTTCTCTCCCGGCATTTCCAAACTGTCGAACAATACACCGTGCCCTAGTTTCAGATTATGCTCGATTAGTGTAGTAGCAAAGCTTGTTTTACCCATGCTCGGTCTTGCGGCTATTATTACCAAGTCACCTGGTGCAAACGCTCCTATCAATGTATCAAGCGTATGAATACCGCTTTTATACCCTACAATCCCACCGAACTCTTTTGCTTTTTGTATTTGCTCTTCCATTTTTTGTATATAAAAGTTAATGCTTTTTTCATTACTTTTTGCAGTCTTTGAAGCAATCTCTTCCAAATCTTTTGAAATTTTTGATATAATATCCTCCGAATCATCGTTTAGAATCGTTTTGATTTGATTCGAGAGGTGTAGAAGTTCTCTTTTTTGTGAGAGGGAAAGCAGAGCTTCTGCATACTCTTCTATCGTTTCTATCGGTGCGGTAGCCAACAGTTCAAAAAACATCTCTTCATCAAATTGATTCATTTTCACAAGTTCATCTTTTAAAAACACTTCATCAATAGGCATATCACGAGAATCAAGTTCAACCATAGCTTTAAACACATTTTGGTGAAACGGCATATAAAACGATTCCGGATACAACACGCCTTTTAAAAGATCTATTTTGCTTCCGTCATATATTATTGCACTTAAAATTCCTCTTTCTATATCAACGTTATGATACATTTCTGCTCTCCATCAAGTTTTTTACACGTTTTATCTCTTCATCGCTCATCCAGTATTCGTTCCAGTGAATCAGTTTTCCGTTTGCGGCTTTTTTTACGTGCGTTTTTCTTTCTATTTTAATTCCAAATTTTTTCTCCAACACGCTTATGTGATTAGGAAGTCTTAGCATAGCCCATCTTTCAATCCCGTCCCATGCTGTTAAATGCTCTTTATTAAGAAGTGCGTCAAGAACCGTTCTTGCCTGAGAATTTTTTCGTGGAAATCTTAACTGTCTCATTTCAGATCCTTTTGAATTTGTTTCAACTGATCCTGAACTTTGTTTATTACAAGGTGATACACATCTTTTAATATTTCCCTATCCAAAACAACCACACCCTCAATTACAACGCTTACCGCCGGGTCTTGCGGACACTGTTGCATTCTCTCAAGTTTTTCTTTAAACATTTCGTATTTTTCAAGAGTTTCTTTTTTCATTTTTCCTCCTCTTTGGTGCAAGTGCAACTTTTACACGCCTCAACACATCTTCCCTTTTTTCCGGACAATCATAAATATGAGGGTTAAGTTCACGTCTTATAATTTCCTCAATTTTGTCAAGATACACATCAAATAATTTCGAACTCATAATCATCCACCTTCCAGATTTTTTTCTTATTTTTCTGAACCTTATATATTTCCATTGTTTTCAGAACTGCATAAGGCAGTATCAATGCTATTCCTACAACGATCCCGTAAATCATTGCTCAACACCTAACGCTTTTTTTAATTTTTCATAATCGCTTTTACTATTTTCTTCAAATTTTTTTCTCTCTTTTTCGAAGAGTTCGCAAAGCGTAAGCCCAAAATCATTTTCTGTTAAAATCCTTTGTGCAAGTTCAGCTTCTTCTGTAATAAAATGTGCAATATAGCGTTTGCCGCCTTTTATCGTTTCTCCAGCCTCTGTAATAATGCCTTCAACTACTCTCCATTCCTCTATAAAATAGACTTTTTTACCAAGCATTTCATCTCCTTTTCCAAAATAATTACTCGGATATTCCCATCCGTCAGCCCACTCTTTTGAGTTTTTCGATTTCTTTTCGCATCTGTTTGATTTTTCCATCTTGCAGCCTTATGTAGTATTTTAAAGTTACCGGACTTTTCATCCTTAAGATTGTTTTATTCATATCTCATCCTTATGCTTTTCCGCCCAGGCGATTATTTCCGCTTTATCCCAGACGTTTTTGTGATTATTGAATTTCGGTTTTGGAAAGTCGTCAAATTTATTCATATATCTGTTCACCGTGCTTTTGCCTTTTCTCAGATACCGTGCTACCTGTGCCTTATCCCAGGTTAGCTCTTCAGAGTTTGCGGCAACCGCAATTTTTGCTTTAAGTTCTGCAAGTTCGTCTGCCAAAGGTTTAACAGCGGCTTCCACGGCTTTTCTTAGCTCATTAACAAAGCTCTCATCCATTTCAAGTTGAAGTTTTCCCACCATTTTTTCTCCTTTTTTCCAAATGCTCTCTCATCAGTCTTTCAACCTCTTCTCTTATAGTCTTACCTCTTCTAATTGCATCCGCTTTAAATTCTCTCAATACTTCACGATCAATTTCCGTAAGCATTTTTTGTCTTCCAGATAACATGCTTTTCCTTTCATTTAGCTTTAAGTGAGGGCAAGGAGAAAGGATGAAAAAGGAAATATACAACCACATTTTTGCCCTCGCTTAAAGCTAAAACTTCATAATATGCTATAATGCACCGATATAGGTTTATATATTTGTGTTATAATTTCAAAAATAAATGTATATGGAGTTAAGAGAAGTCAAGAAGGAGTTGAAATGGTAAAAAAAGACGTATTTGGTGACTAATGAATACAGTTTCGGTTGTAATAGGTATAGTAATAGGTATCGCCAGCAATTATATATTTAGGATTGTTACTTATTTTTTTGGAAAACCGAAGTTGGAAATATGTAATTATTTAATTAAAAGTGTTAATAAAAACAATGTTCCGTCGCTTCAATTTAAGCTAATTAATCATTCATATTTTCCAGCAATAGATATAGAATTAACCTTGCATGCCGTAAAATACAGAAATGATGACAGATCATTAAAAGACATAACATTTTTAAGTAAATATAAAATTGATTTTCTACAAGGCAAACCGTTTGGCAAAAACAAATATTTTCATAATGCTTTTAGAGGCAACTTCATACATTTAACACATAACATCCACGAACTTGTAGATGACGAAAAAATTGATGAAGTTGAAATCTTTTTAAAAGCATATAACAGTTTTAACAATTCCCTCACCATCTCTTACAATGTTATACTGAAAGAGAATATTAAAGACTTTAGTTATGAATTTAATATCGGGGACAAATGCCAATCGCCAAGTGAAATAAGCAACAAAACTTTACCTCAATGCGATTTATCAAAAAAAGAACTTCTTAATAATTGTCCATTTCTTAATTCATAACCTCTCTTAACTCCATACACTCAACAACAAACTGTCAAAAATCTCGACCTTTACACTTTTTGATATAATCCGATATATATTTATAAAGGTCGTATGGTGTAATTATAGTTCAAAATGAAAATATTGTCAAGGTCATTTTGAATATTTTAATAAATTTTTACAAAAAAAGGTCTAAAATGAACCATTTAAAAGAGATATTGGAAAGATTAAAAAAATATTATAAGGTTGAAAACAATAGACAATTAGCCGAAAAATTGGGAATTAACTATCAAACTTTAAATACATGGCTTAAAAGAAACAAAATTCCTTACGATTTATTGTTTAAAATAGGACAAAATGAAAACATATCTTATGATTGGCTCCTCACAGGCGAAGGAAATATGTATTCCGGAAGATGGGGACTGCAAACTTCCGGCAATGCAATACTCGACAATCTGCTTAGAGAGCTAAATTTAAAAGACGAAAACGAACTGATAGAATATTTGGAAAAAAACTATGATTATAAAATCACAAAAGACGACATTGAAAAATGGAAGCAAAGCGGCGAAGAACCATATCCACTTCTTACAAAAATTGCAATAAAAGAAAAAATCAACCTTGAGAATCTATTATTTAAACCAAAAACGGTAAAAATAAACTTTTTCGAAGACGTATATGCCGCCGCCGGAGCAGGCGCAATCAATCATTCCATTAAACCTGTTATTTTGGAAACAGATTTGAGGATCGTAGAAAAGATCTTCAATATCAAAAACCCAGCATACGGTATAGATATTATTACGGTCGTAGGCGACAGCATGGAACCGTATATTTCCAACGGGGAAATAATAGTAATAGAAAGAAACAATAACCCTCATAATGGAGATATAGTAATAGCAAACATTAACGGAAACGTTTATGTTAAAAAACTTGAAAAAGATCCGTTCGGGAAGTGGGTTAAACTTATAAGCGAAAACCCGGCTTACGAAACTATAAAAATAGAAGGTGAAGAACTGAACGACTTGCAGTTTGTTGGAATCGTAAGAGCTAAGATTAGACCGTTGTGAACTACCCTGACTAAATCAAAGATTATAGTCAGGGCTTCCTGCTTCAACGGTTGCCTTTTGGCACACATCCACAGGCTCAACGGGCTGTTCCGTCCCTGATAATGCAAATTTTAGTATATTCTTTGCCGCATTTATATCTCTATCGTGAGTGGTATTGCAATAAGGACAAGTCCATTTTCTTTTT
>Ga0256838_1000869_pt1 | contig 15811 bp, 20 predicted proteins | sample 4571419metaG_FD_185978 | JGI IMG/M metagenome (GOLD analysis project Ga0256838, IMG submission 185978) | Hydrothermal vent microbial communities from Guaymas Basin, Mexico - 4571-419 | ecosystem: Environmental > Aquatic > Marine > Hydrothermal vents | place: Mexico: Guaymas Basin | collected...
AGTATACCGCAAGGAGCCCTTTTAGATGTAAACGCTATAGAAAAGATTTACAAAAGTAGGTTCATGGCAGTTGCATAGCATATATGCTCTTCTCTTTGCGAGAAATTGGTTTTGTTGTTGAATGTTAATATATAGTATGGCATAATACTTTTGCGCCGCACTAGGCGGGGGGTCGGCGGTCCCCTGAACCCGAAATCCGCCATATGCGGGGCTGAATTCCCACCTGAGGCTTCTCAGGTCGGGAAACGGCCTTCCGGAAGGGCAGTGAAGGTCGGGTCCCACGCGACGGGAGCCCGTGAACCTGGTCAGGCCCGGGAGGGAGCAGCCATAAGCGGGATTCCCCGGGTGCCGTGGGCCAGCCCGGCCGGAGCCTGGAAGGAGGGTACGCCCCGGTCTGGGAAAGTCGAGGGTGGGTGTGCGGCGCATTTTATTTTTTGCGGAAATTATGTAACTTGGCTTTGACCTTGTATAGCCTCACTTTCTAAGAATCTGGAGAATTCCTCTATATCTTTCTTTTTCCCGAGAACCACCAATCTGTCTCCAACTTCCACCACGGTGTCACCGGTTGGATTGAATATGTGAGAACCCCTTTTCCTTATCGATATAACTATAAGATTATGGGATTGGGGCAATTTTATCTCTGATAACTTCTTGTTGGCAAGGTAGCTATTTTTTTTAACAACAAATTCTTCAAGTCTTAGGCTTTCTTCACCGGAGAAAGTTACGACATCGAGAAAGGAAATAAGGCCAGGGTTTGTAGCCATCATAGCCATTCTTATTCCTGTAAGTTCTGCCGTTGCTACTACACTGGTGGCGCCAGCGTAGAGTAGTTTTCTCATGGTTTCTATATCGGATGCTCTGGAGATTACGTTCAGTGCTGGGTTCAAGGTTCTTGCGCTTAAAACAACGAATACGTTTTTTGTGTCATCGGGAAGAGTTGTTATGAGGGATTTTGCTCTATCTATACCCGCTTGAAGAAGGATGTCTTCCTCTGTGGCATCGCCAACTATGTATAGGAATTCTTTATCGAAAAACTCCTCCAACTTCTTTATATTGGATTCATCTCTATCTATTACAACGAAAGGATTGTTTCTCTTTATGAATTCCGAGATAATGTGTTTCCCAGTTTTTCCAGCACCAACTATTATGTGATGGTTCCTGAGCTTTTCTATCATCTTCAATCTCCTCCTTGCTTGAAGATACTTGTTAATCTCTCCCTCAACTATAAACTGGGTAAGGGCGGAAATTCCGTAAAGTACAACACTTATACCCGCAAATATTAGAAGCATGCTAAAGACTTTTGTTGCAGGTTTTATGTCATCTGGTATACCGTATCCTACGGTAGAGATTGTTATGGCGCTTTCGAGCATACAATCGAGAAAGGGCCAACCTTCAAGAATCCAATAACCTATGGCTCCCGATATGAAAACAACTCCCACAAGAACACCAGTGATGACGAATTTTCTTATAAGTCTTCTGTATTCTTCCACCTACTTTCTCCTCCTTGCTCTTTATTTTATCACTTCTATTTTCTTTGAGAGGTATCTATTTAACATAAAAACAGCTAGTATTATTATTACATTGATAAAGGCACCAGCACCGAAGAGATTCCATTCGGGGTATTTGTCCCATACACTGCCAACATAGTCGAAAAGCTTGACAGAGGTGGGGTATTTATTTTCTGAGAATATGAGTATGAGTGGTGCCAGGAAGGCGTTCCATCCACCGGTAAAGCCTATGAGCGATGTGACAAGGATTATGGGTATGGAGTATCGAAGCACGATTCTGTAAAGGAGCTTTTTTCCTCCGAGTAGTATGGAAAGATCTTTAAGTTCTTCCGGAAAGTCCAATATAAAGGATCTTTGTATGATGATAATTTGAGGGATCACGTTGGCAGTTATAAGGGGCACAACAGCTAGGAGTGAATCGAGAAGATTCAATTTGGAATATATGCTAAATATCTGAACAAGAAGATGAAAACCGGATATCGCTTGAAGGAGAATGAAAAACTGCATGATCCATTCTCTGCCTTTGGATAGCCAGAATGAGACAGGAAGAGAAATGAATGGAGAAATTATGGATACGAGGGAGGCTAGGATAAAGGAATTTTTTAGGTAGGATAGGTACCCATCGTCTATTACATCTTTTATAGGTTTGAGGGAAAACTGGGTTACCGATAGCATGTCTGGATAATCGGTGAAAGCGGTCAGGAATAATGAAACTACCACCGCAAGTGAAAAAAGAGATATATAAACGAATACCGCATAGAACGAAGGTTTAAGAATACCTCTAAGATGCCAAAGTTTTTCTTTTTTGAGCGGTTTTATTCTCGTTAAAAGCCAAATGAGAGCAATTCCTGATGGTATGGATTTGAACTGTGATAATATGAACGCTGCAGAATAAATTAGGGCAAGGAGAAGGTCGTTTCTGAGCAGTAAAAATGCGAAGCTGAGGACAATTTCTAAGGGATTTTTGTCTATAAGATACCAGAACATGAAAAAGAGAAAACCGATAACTCTTATGATTTTTTCTTTATCCCTAAAGAACCAAAAAGAGGTGATAAAGAATACGATAAGAACGCTTACTATCGAGTAAGCGACGACGGTTTCAAGATTTTGAGAGAGTGAGAATACTTTGTAGTTTAGAACGCCGAGCGTGTATAAGTTTCCGAAGCCTCCCCATTTCGTTACTGCGTTCATTATAGGCGCTCCTCCATCAGCGAATAAGAATGGAACGGTGAAGGAATGGAAGAATTTGACAAAATACATTAAAAACCAGCCAGAAATTGCTGGCGTAAGGTGAGGGAGAGCTATGCTAAATAGAAGGTCGTTTTCTTTGGCACCATCCAGTTTTGCTGCTTCGAAGATTTCGCCGGGTATCTCATCGATCGTTGCAAGGAAAGATAGGGTTATTATGGGAAGATATATCCAGTTGTTTACAAAAAGTGTCCATAAGAATGAAGCAATGTGATCTGTTGTTATGTTGACGTTTAATTTTAAAATTTGTGAAACTATGGATTCTCCACCAATTCCATATATTGAAAATCTTAAAGATAGAGTTGCTAGATACATTGGAATTGCCCAAGGTATGAATATTACAAAGTAAAGGAGCTTCCTTTTATTTCTCAAGTACCATGAGATTAAAAGCGCAGAAAATATCAAAAGTGTCGATGAAGCTATAGCCCACAAGAAGCTTATCTGAGATGAGTATATGAAAGCAGGATCACTTATAGCAAGTGCCATTTCCTTTGGGGATGTGTAAAATGCTGCCCAGATTAAAGGAACGAATTTGTAGAAAAGGACAAGGGAGAGGGAAACCCCTCCCAATATCAACCATATTAGCGCCATTGTTCTATTACTTTTTCCGCAGCATCGGTAAGCTTGTCTATATCCTCTTCACCACTTATAAGCCTTGAGAGCATTGTATGAACCGCTTCGTAGAATGGTCCTGTTAGCTTGGTTACTGGAAGAGGCTGAGCATATTTGTTGTATTCGTAGATCTTTTCAAATATTTCGTCGTAGTCTTTCAAGGTTTCGAAAGCTTTTTCATTGGATGGGAATTTGTAAAGTCCACTGCAAAATTCCTCTTGAATGCTCTTTCTACTTAGAAATTCCAAGAATTTCTTGACTTCCTCTGAAAGTTTCCCTTTTGGTACAGCAAATCCTTTGTAATCGAGATTTGCTGATAGATATTCCCCAGCAGCTTCTATATATGGAACGTCGACTATACCCACGTTTATCTTCTTTTTCTTCATAACTGGTATCATGAAGCTTCCTATCATTATTATTCCGGATTCTCTTCTCATGAATGCGGATGTTAAACCCTTTCTATCAAGAGGGAGGTTTCTAATTTCATGGAAGAGCTTTATATAAAATTCCAAAGTCTTTCTTGTGGCTTTATCTTTAAATGTGAAGTTTTTATCCAGAACGAGTTGATTGTGGTTAAAAGCTCTGTAGAATATTGGATAAAAGTATGTACCATATATTGGTACTAAAAATCCTCGTTTTACCTTGGCATCGTTAGCTATTCTTACAAGTTGCTCGAAGGAGGCATTTTTTGGTACGTTAACGATATCTTTGTTGTAAAGTATCACTCCACCGACGTCGAAGTAGAATGGCAAGGCGTAAATTTTCCCTTCATATGTGAAAGCTTTCTTTGATTTGTCGGATATTTCTGAGAGGAAATCTCCATTGATAGGCTGCAAGTAGTTTATTATGGACATGAGGTTATCGCTCTTTATCAACACGAGATCTGGAAGGAATTTGGAAGAGCTTCTTGCGGTTGTCATAAGCTTTTCTTCCGTTTTTCTCACGTAGTTTACTTCCACTTTAATTCCTGTTTCTTTTGTGAACTCTTTAGCTAGTTTTTTGAATGCATCTTCTCCCTCCCAGGAGAACCAGATCTTTATGGTGGAGAGCGACAAAACGGTTACTAGAAGTACGACTGCCAACGTTAAAACTTTTTTCACCAAAGATCCCTCCTTTGCTGTATTAATATAGGCTTCTTTTTAGGATTTTATGATATCATATAAGACAAAAGCAGTTCAAATTTAACAGGAGGGGGGATAAAAGGTGGAGATCATTAGAGATCTCGAGAATTATCTGGATAAACTTGTGAATGATTATCAAAGTTTGAAGGAGGAGAACGAGAAGCTTTGGCAGGAGCTTGAAGATGCTCAAGCAAAGATAGAAAAGCTTGAGGAGGAAAAGAGCAGACTTGAGGAGCTTCTTGAAGAGCAGCAAAGGTCCCTTAACAGAATGGTGGAGAGGCTACAGAATCTTCTTTCTTCAACATCTGAGCTTCCGACAAATCAGGAGATGATGTGGGGTGGCGACCAAGTTAACGGTTGAATTCGCAGGTAAGGTCTATTCATTAAAATCAGATGAACCACCAGAGGTTGTTAGTGAGGTTGAAAAGAGGATTAAGGAGCTCCTTGAAGATTATGAGGAGCTAACAGAGGAGTTTACGTTGGACGAAGTTCTTTTTGCTGCTTTGGCAAATGTTGTTCTCCAGCAGATAGAGATGGAAAGTAAGATGGAGGAAATCGTTCAAAGGCTTAAAGGGTGGTCCTATGAAGGTAGGACTCTTTGATTCTGGGGTGGGAGGAATTTCTGTTTTAAGGAAGCTTGTATCTTCTTTTCCATATTTTGATTATATTTATTTTGGAGATATTGCAAATTCACCGTATGGAATAAAGAGCGACCAAGAGCTTTCTGTTATCGTAAGTAGAATACTAAATTTTCTTGAATCTAAAGAGGTGGATGTCATAGTAGCAGCATGTAATACAGCAGATTCCGTAGCTAAGAGGTGTCTTGAAGGTGGATCAGATATACCCTATGTGGGTATTGTGGAGAATGTTAAGAGGGTTGTGAAAACAGATAGAATAGGCGTTGTGGCAACTGAAAGCACTGTAAGATCCAGAATTTACGATAGTGTTCTTGGAAAAAGGATTGTTTATAAAAGATCATTGCAACCTCTGGTTTTGGCGATTGAGAAGGATTTTGAGAATAAAGATTTGATAACGAGCATAATAAGAAAAGGTCTCAAGGATGTCGAAGGGTATGGAGTAAGAGAGTTGATTTTAGGATGCACTCATTTTTCGCTTGTGTATAGCGTATTTAAAAAGGTTCTTCCAATGCTTGATATAGTTGATCCCGCTGATGGTGTGGTTGAGCTTATGGAAGGGATGTTTGAGAAGAAGATTGATGATTATAAAAAGAAGGTGAGGGTTGAGTTTTATACATCAGGTGAACCGGAGGATTTTGAAAGAAGAATAAGAAACTTTATAGATTTGGAAAATCTTGTTTTTTCTATTTCGAAGGTTGAGTTTGGTGGTGTTGAGGGTGAAACAAGTATTCATAATTTCTGGGTTGTCCGGTGCGGGAAAGAGTAGCGCTTTAGGATTTTTCGAAGATACGGGATTTTTCTGCATGGATAACGTACCTCCGAGGATTCTCACCGATGTTATTTCCTTAATAATGCAGTCTGGGATAAACAAGGCGGCGATGGTGGTTGATGCAAGGTCGGAGGTTTTTGGAGATCCCATTGGAAAAACTAGGGAACTAAAATCTCTTTATGAAGACGTAATAAAAATAGTATTTCTTGAAGCCAGTGAAAAATCGATATATGAGAGATATGCTCTTACCAGAAGGACTCATCCTCTTGGTATGAATATAGAGGAAGCTGTTAAGAAGGAAAGAGAGATACTTGCACCAATAAGAGAAGAAGCGGATGTGATAATAGATACGACGAATCTTTCTCCGAGGCAACTTCGAGATAAGTTAAGGAAAATTCTTGAGGAAAGTTATGGGGAAGAGTTCGTTTTTACCTATAGGCTCCAAAGTTTTGGGTTTAAATATGGTGCCCCGTTAGATAGTGACTTCATCTTTGATGTGAGATTTTTTCCGAACCCTTATTATGTTCCTGAGCTGTCCAAAAAGACAGGATTAGATATAGAGGTTGCGAAATACCTTGCAAGATATGAGGATATTGAGACGTACGTGAATGATGTAGTGGAGATTCTTCAGGTTGCGAAAAAGTGGTATTTAAGGGAGGGCAGAACCGGCATATCTGCGGCGGTTGGGTGTAGTGGGGGAAGGCATAGGTCTGTCTATGTAGTGGAGAAGATTAAGAGCAAGCTCCAAAGTTTTGGCGAGAAGGTGGTGGTGGAACATAGGGACATCGATAGACAAACCTAAAGTTGTGGCAATAGGCGGCGGTACTGGGATGTCCACCTTGCTTAAGGGTCTTAAGAAGTACGATGTTGATATAACCGCCGTGGTTTCTGTGACGGATGAGGGGGGAAGTTCGGGGATACTTAGAAAAGAGCTTAATATCCCACCACCTGGTGATGTTAGGAACAATTTTGTAGCTTTGTCTGAGAATGAAGAGGCTCTTGAGAGGTTTTTTAACTATAGGTTTAGAGATGGATTTTTAAATGGTCATACGGTTGGAAACATAATTCTTGCGGCACTTTCCAAAATTCATGATGGAAGTTTGACAACTGCTGTTAAGTATTTATCGGATATTTTAGCTATAAAGGGTAGGATTCTTCCAGTCAGTGATGATCTGATAAGGCTTGTAGCTATAATGAATGATGGAACAGAAGTTGTAGGAGAGGTGAATATAGTTAAATGCAAGAAGAGAATAGTAAAAGTTAGCCTTGATAAAAAAGTAAGAGCTCAGCCAGAAGTTTTAGAAGCGTTGAGAGAAGCTGATATCATTGCCATAGGTCCGGGAAGTCTTTATACAAGCATAATAACAAACTTTTTAGTGGAAGGTGTTAAGGAAGCGATAGCCAAGTCAAGGGCAAGGGTGTTTTATATAGCTAACCTAATGACTCAACCGGGAGAGACCGATGGGATGGGACTTTCTGATCATATAAAGGAAGTGGAAAAGTACATGGGGAGGCAAATCGATGTTGCTATAGTGAATAGTGAAAAGCCTCCGACAAGTATCCTCGAAAGGTATGAAAAGGAAGGATATCATCCTTTAAAGCTTGATGTTGAAAATGTAAAGAGAATAATCGTTATGGAACCAATGATAAAGCTTGAGAAGGATATATTCGATGGGAAGGTTAAGCTTCGTCATGATCCTGATAAATTGGCGGCAGTTTTAGTGAATCTCTTCAGATGAGGTGGAATAATGAAGGGGGTTTCCTTCTCTGAAAGGGTAAAAGAAGAGCTCTCCACCCTTCCGATTGAAAGCAAAGAGGCCTCTCTCTCTGAAATTCTTGGCTTTCTTAAAACACGGGGAAATTTTGATATAAAGAGGAAAAAATTCACTGTTAATTTGGGAAATATTGCTGCTGCAAGGAGATTCATAGAGCTTTTAGAATTTTTGTCTGGTAAAAGAACAGATTCTATGTACGTCGGTGTGAGAGATTTGGATAGAAGACGAAGAGTAACCATTACTGTGCCTGAAGGAATAGTAGATTTTTCTTGGAAAGAATGGTCGAATTATGAGACTATCCATAGTGTGGTCGGGGATGATGTCATAAATTTTTCTCACTTTTTTAGAGGGATATTTCTTGCGGGGGGATCAGTAGCTAATCCTAGAAAACACTATCATCTTGAAGTTGTTATGTTTGATGAGAGATTCTTGCAAAACCTTAAAGAAAATGTAGCAAGGCTTTTGGGGGTAAAAGGAAACGTTGTTAGGCTTAGATACAGCTATAGGTTGTATTTTAAGAGTTCTCAGGGGATTTTAGAGCTTCTTCATTTCATGGAGGCGAAGAATTCTGCATTTGAATTTGAAAGAGTTATAAGGGAGAAGGCAGCAAAAGGTGATACCAACAGGAGTATAAACTTTATAACTGCCAATGCTATAAGGTCTGGCACAAGTATTGCGAAGCAGATTGAAGCGATAAGAAAAATTGATAAAATATTGGGCATAGATAAACTGCCAGAGGATCTTAGAAAGGTAGCACGTGCGAGACTGGAAAATGAGGATATGAGTTTAAGGGAACTTGGGGAACTTTTAAACATGTCTAAAATGATGGTGTATAATAGGTTGAAAAAAATTTTAAAGATCTCGGAGGAGTTGTTATGAGATGCCCATTTTGTGGCTATCAAGACACAAGGGTTATAGAATCAAGAACACTTCAAGACGGTTTTGTGGTTAGAAGGAGGAGGGAATGCCCGAGGTGTGGAAGCAGATTTACTACGTATGAGAGATATGAATTGGGACCAACTTGGGTTGTGAAGAGGGACGGTAGAAGGGAGAAGTTTTCGAGGGAGAAAATTTTAAAAGGGATAATGAAAGCTTGTGAAAAAAGGCCAATATCTTATGATGAGATGGAAAGAATTGTGGATAGAGTAGTTTCCTACCTTCAAAAGAACGCTGGTAAGGAAGTTGAGAGTGTATTTATAGGGAAGATTGTGATGGAAGAGCTTAAAAAGGTGGATCAAGTGGCGTATGTAAGGTTTGCTTCTGTGTATAAAGATTTCAGGGAAATAGATCAGTTTTTGGACATAATAAACGAATTGAAAGGGGGAGAAGGAAAGTGAGCGGAAGGAAAGTGAGAAAAGGATCAAACAGGAGGGTTAGATTAACTAGAGAAGGTTATGAAAAACTTAAGAAAGAATTAGATGAGCTTAGGCACAAACTCATATATGAAATTTCCGAAAGAATAAAAGAAGCTAGGGAACTGGGAGATATTTCTGAGAATTCAGAATACGAAGCCGCGAAGGATGAGCAAGGAAGGATAAGCAGTAGAATCATGGAAATAGAGCGGCTTCTCAATTCGGCGGAGATCATTGATAGTACAGATACAAGTCATGTAGATGTAGGTAGCTGGGTTATATTAAAGAATCTCTCTACAGGGGAAGAAATGAAGATAAGACTCGTAACCCCACAAGAGGCTGATATATTCCATGGAAAGATCAGCGTAGATTCCCCTATAGGAAAGAGTATACTTGGAAGGAAAGTTGGGGAAAAGGTAAAAGTTAATGCTCCAAAAGGAATAGTAGAATATGAAATAGTTACTATTGAGGCTTCTTAGCTTCTTTTTCCTTTGCTTTTATCCAGATTTTTGCAGCCTCATCAAGGGTTGGCTTTTTCCCCTCAAATATATAAGGTTTTCTGCTTCTCATTTTTTGTTCTAATAACTCAATGACTTCTCCACCATCGATGTCAAAATTTTTCTTTACAGATAAAAATACCATAAAGGCGGTCCATAGAAGATCGCCCAATTCTTCTTTTATATTGTCCATATCCTTCTTCTCTACAGCTTGACTGAGTTCCTCTATCTCTTCTTTTACGGTATTGAGTACTTCTTGGATGCTTACTTCGTCGATCCAGGGGTCATATTTATCGTTCCGCTCCAGAAGCTCTGCTAGTTTTCTTAGCCATTTTTCCAAAGCTGTATACCTCCAACATATCCATGAGATGCTTTTTAAAATCTTCATCGATACTTATAGCTATAACTGTGCTACCAACCCCTGCGAATGAGTCGAGTTCTTCTACATCACGGTTCAACATCCTGATGCAACCATGGGATATTCTCCTTCCTATCTCCCATGGTTTTGATGTTCCATGGATTCCATACTCAGGGTTGGAAAGCTGAAGATACCGTGTTCCTAAGCCGTTTACAGGGGAGGGAGCTATGTATTCTCCGTACCAGTATAGAGCTGGATTTATCTCTTTTCTTAATATCCAATATTTTCCTGGTGGAGTGGAATCTCCTCTTCCTATCGCAATAGGATACACCTTTAATAATTCACCATCATAGTAAAGCCCCATTCTTGCTGTTCTGAGGTTGACCACTATTACGGTAGGGTTATCAATGAATTTCACTCTTCCAATCTTTAGGCGCTGACCTGCGTATATTACCTTAGGGTCTTTTATATCGTTTATGAGTATCAGATCTCCAACCCTCACGCCAAACCGGTGTGCAATTTCCCACAATGTTTCGCCTGATTTGACTCTGTATTCGTAGGGTTTTACATCTTCAACTATATAAGGCATAACATCTCCTCTATATTTCACGATTACATCATTTAATGAGAACAGTTCCCATGTCATAGATTTTTTTCCACCGTAAGGTAAGTTAAAGGTTGCGTTGAGCCTGTGAATACCATTTTTGAAGTTCTCTTTGGTGAAAGCCACTATGTGTCCATCTCTTTCAAACCATACAATGGGTGTTCCATCGATATTCAAGCTGGTTAGTTCCCACGCTTTTCCGATATCCAGCTTTATATACTTGTATACTACATTCTTTTTTATATCAGACATCACAGTTATTTGAGGGCTGTGGTATAAAAGGTCGATATCTATAACTGTGTGGTTGGCTTTTGTCATAACACGCCCATAATAATTCTTAGCGTACAGGAGCGGTATAAGGAAGTCATGTTCTCTGACATTGAATTCGTAAATATTCGTAGTTGAACTTGATGGTTTAACAAATCCAGTGGGACCATAAAAGTAGAACGAGGGAGTTCCAATAGGGGTAAACAAAACATCTATGGAAACTGTCAATTTTCCTTCTTCAAAATTCACAACTGTTAACTTGTAGTCAAAGGATAATGCAACAAATGCAAATGCTATGGATAATATTAAAACAGCTTTCTTCTTCACTTTACCTTCGGAAGAAGAGCTTTTAGAATTTCTTCATTTCTGATTCTGATATATCCCAGTTCTAGCTCTTTAAAGGCTATCGATACGGGATTCTTATCTGGTGTTACAACGTAGGGTTTCGCATATTCGTTTATGCTCTCTGCCCTTTTGGCAACAGCTATAGGAATAGCGTATTTGTATGGATATCTTTCCAGAAATTCCGTGTAGTTGATCATGTTGTCAACTTTTTTGATTTTTTCATCCATTCTTTAATACCTCCTCTTCATATCTTTTCACGTCTTCCTCGAGTCTTCTAACTTTTATTGATTCCGCCGTTATTATGCTATCAAGACTGTGAATGGCTTCGTCCAGATCTTCATTGATTATAAGATACTGGAATTTATCGATATTCTTAAGCTCCCATAGAGCATCCTCAAGCCTTTTCCTTATTTTTTCTTCATCCTCTGTTTTTCTCTTCTTAAGTCTCTCTTCAAGAGCTTCTATGCTCGGTGGTGCTATAAAAATAAAAACACCATCTTCGAAAGTTTCCATAACTTTCATGGCACCTTGAACATCTATATCAAGAAGTACACTTTTATTGTTAGAGAAAGCTTCATCGATGAATCTTCTTGGCGTTCCATAAAGGTATCCGTGAACATGAGCCCATTCTAGAAATTCGTTATTTTTAACCATTTTTTGGAATTCTTTCTCGGTAATAAAGAAATAATCCTTTCCATGAACCTCCCCTGGCCTTTTTGGTCGCGTGGTGCAAGACACGGAAAATATTATATCTCTCCTTTTGGCCAATACCGCCTTTATTATGGTTGTTTTACCAACACCCGATGGGCCACTAACAACAACCAATATGGGCTTTTTAATCATCCCTTTATCTCTCTCCTCATCTCCTCAAGTGATTTTTCTATCTCTATTAAGGATGACCTGAATCTTTGAGCAATTGTTTCTGGTTGTATCGCACTCAATATAACATGATTGCTGTCCGTTATCAAGATGGCTCTGGTTTTCCTCCCGTATGTTGCGTCTATAAGCTTACCTGCGGCTTTTGCTTCATCTTTTAGTCTTTTCACAGGTGAACTCTCCGGATTCACAATAGCTATAACCCTATCCCCAGCGATAACATTACCAAAACCTATATTTATAAGACCGTACATAAGCCCCCTCCTTTGCTTCCTTTAAGATGGTTAGTGTTTTAAAAATATAGATTCATCTATATTTTGTACAACGTCACTTTTACTCACAAAAAGCTTTTTAAGATCGTTTATTTTCTCAACAACTTCCTTTGCATCCTCTGGCACATCGCCAAATCGGGCTTCGAGGATTTCTAATATATCGTTTCTTTTCTCTTCAAGGCGCCCTTTAATCCTTCCCTCCTCAAGCATTGATCCTAAAAGCCTTGATAGCATTCCTCCCATCTACCTTTCTTTTGTCGAACAAACTATTACCTATCTGTTTTTTAATTACTCCACATTCTGAACCTGCTCTCTGAAAGAGTTCACAATTGTCTTTCCTTCTATCGCCCAGTTTGAGATGTCAACGAGTTTTGATTTCGACAGTATTGTGTTGAACTCCCTTAGCATCTCTTGTGCGAGAAAATCAAGCGTGGATCCTACAGGATTAGTAGTTTCCAGAAGTTCTCTGGCTCTTTCTATATGAGATTTCAATCTATCTATTTCCTCCTTTATATCAGCTTTTTCGACAAGGACAGCTATTGCTGTTTCAAGAAGGTTAGCGTCGGGCTCCATACCATTGGACAAAAGATTTTTAACTCCTTCTTCAAGCTTTTCTTTATAATAACTTACCATATCAGAGGCTTTTTCTTCTATTTTTTTAAGTCTTACCTCCATTTCATCTAAGAAGCCTTCGAGGAAAGTCTTTAACCTTTCTCCTTCTTTCTCCCTTTCTTCTATAAGACTTTCCAAAGCTTTTGAGAGAGTCTCTTTAACATGGCTACATATCACTTCTGCTTCATCTTCGTCCATCTCAAATGTTACTATTTCGCGGAATTTCAATATGTGGTCAAGGTTTATTGGTTCTGGAATCCCCAATTTCGAGGATATCTCATCAAGGGCCTCATAATAGGCTTGAGCTAATCCTTCATTCACTTTAATCGCTTGAGGAGGTTTTATAAACCTTACATAGATTTTTACATTGATCTTTCCCCTTTTTATTTTCTCAGATATCAACTGATTCAGTTCAAGTTCACAGAAGTTCAGATAAGATGGAAGCGATATAGAAAGGTTCAGATATTTTGAATTGAGGCTCTTCATCTCTATCGAGATTTCATATCCATCGGTTGTTTCAACTACTTTTGAATATCCTGTCATGCTTTTCACTTTTTCTTCCTCCTTTTGTACACCCATTCCTCTTTGTTGACTTGCCGCGCTCTTCCAAGAGCTAAAGCCCCTGCAGGAACATCCTTTGTGATTACAGAGCCCGCACCTATGAGCGCGTCTTTTCCTATCCTGACGGGAGCAACAAGGGCTGTGTTGCTGCCAACAAATACATTTTCTTCTATGAATGTTGGATTTTTCTTCTCTCCATCGTAGTTGCAGGTTATCGTTCCAGCACCTATGTTGGTGTTCCTTCCAACAAAAGCATCCCCAATATAGGATAGATGCTGAGCTGCAACATTTTCCTCAAGAGTTGATTTTTTAACCTCAACGTAATTCCCAACTCTAACTTTTCTTTTAAGGACGGCACCTTCTCTGAGTCTTGAGTAGGGTCCTACTGAGACATCATCCTCTATAGTTGCGCCATAGACTTCTGATATTAAAACTTTCACTCTATTTCCTATAGTGCTATCTTTTATCCTTGTCATTGGGCCTATTTCGCAATCTTCACCTATTACGGTGCTTCCTTCTATAAATGTCATTGGATAAATGATGGAATCTTTCCCTATCTTTACCGTTGGATGAATGTAAGTTGTTTCAGGATCGATGATTGTCACACCTTCATCAAGGAGTCTTTCTATAATTCTCATTCTCATCTCTCTTTCAAGTTCTATTAGTTGTTTTCTTGTGTTAACTCCGCTCACTTCAAAAGTGTCTTCTATAGCATAGGTACTCACCTTTTCTAAAAGAGCAGGGGCATCGGTTAAGTAGTATTCTTTTTGGGCGTTGTCATTCTTAATTTTTGGCAGAGCTTCAAGAAGTTTCTTGCCTTTGAAGATATAAAACCCCATATTGGCTTCTTTTATCTTTCTTTGCTCTTCTGTAAGATCTTTCTCCTCTATTATCTTGACGAACTTTCCGTTTTCATCTCTTATTATCCTTCCATAGCCTGTAGGATCGTCCATGAAGGCAGTGAGGATTGTTACATCGGCATCGCTTTCTTTATGAACTTTCCACATTTCCTTCAGGGTTTCTTCCCTTATGAAGGGAACATCTCCATAGAGTATTAAAAGATCCTGATCTGGATCGATGAATTCCTTCGCACTCATCACAGCATGGGCCGTTCCAAGCTGCTTTTCTTGTATGTAAACCTTTACATAAGCTGGAATGACTTTTTTAACTATATCGGCTTTGTGCCCCAAAACAACTCCTATCTCACTACCTATTTTGGATGCGGTATCAATCACCCAGTTTATCATCTCTTTTCCCATTATTTTATGTACCACCTTGGGGTATTTTGATTTCATTCTTTTTCCAAGTCCTGCAGCTAAAATCAGAACTTTCACGATAGCACCTCCTCAGCTATATGATGCTACCTGTTTGCATTCTCAAACAATTCTTTTGCAGCAAGTTCGTCAAGGCGGGTTTGGAATTTTACTACTCTATTTATTGGGTCATAAAAGAGTATTTCCTTTTCAGCTAGTTCCTTTACCTTATCTATCTCTTCATCAGCATAATATAGATTTTCTCCATTAACAGCTCTCTTTAGCAGTTTCTTTAAATCATTTCTGTTCCTTATGGACTCGTAAACCTTGGATAATGTAGATTCATATAACTCATTTAATGTTTTCAACGGATCGTCGCTTTGTACAACTTCTTCAAGTATCCAAGGTACTCCACCGGCTCTTTCAACAATTTTTTTTGCTACTTCTTTATCTAAACCTTCTTCTGTAAGAATCTTTATCGCAGTTTCATCCTCAAAGAAATCTACCAAATAGTAGCGAGAGGTGTTTTTGAGTGTTGAATTGCTGTATACTTCTTCAATGAAGAAAGTATCAGAGCTCATTACTATTACATGGGCAAGATGTGTTACTTTCGTAAGCCTCACAAAGAAGTTAAAGAACGACTCCACCACTTTTCTTTGCCCATTGATGTATATTTCCTTAAGTCTTTGAAGCTCATCAAAGACTATCACCGTTTTTTTCTTTGACTTTCTTATCTCATCTTCCATGTATTCAAATGGATCAATCTCTTTATCCTTTATCTCTTTATATGTTGATGCTGATACTTTGAACGATTTAAATATCGGCTCTTGCACTTCCACAGACGTTCCTTTTTGCTTTTTTGTGCTCTTCTTCTTTGAGAAAAATACCTCCATAACGCTTTCATAGTTTGGAAGGAATTTTCCCCGCAGGTCGAACCAGTAAACTTGGTATTTTTTTGAGAATAAATTCTTCTTTTCTTTTTTTATTTCTTTTATCACATAATCAAGCAGAGTGGATTTTCCAGATGATTTTGGCCCATATACAAACAAAATAGCATTCGGCTCTGATTCAATGTATCTTTTTAAATCCATGACTTCCTTCTCTCTGTTCCAAAATTTCATAACCGGGTCACCCCTTTTTAAT
>Ga0256838_1000870_pt1 | contig 15783 bp, 12 predicted proteins | sample 4571419metaG_FD_185978 | JGI IMG/M metagenome (GOLD analysis project Ga0256838, IMG submission 185978) | Hydrothermal vent microbial communities from Guaymas Basin, Mexico - 4571-419 | ecosystem: Environmental > Aquatic > Marine > Hydrothermal vents | place: Mexico: Guaymas Basin | collected...
GAGTCAAGTTTATATTTCCAGTGTGCCGCTATTCCGAATTCGGCGTTTTTATCCATATCAAACGTTCTGATTTGAACTTCAATAATTGAATTTTTATCATATACGGTCGTATGAATAGTCTGATATCCGTTTTCTTTAGGTATTGCTATATAATCCTTAAATCTCGATATAAGCGGTCTGAAATTCAGGTGAATTATTCCAAGAGTTTTGTAACAATCAAGAGGTTTTGATACTATAACCCTGACTGCCAGCAAATCCAGGACTTCTTCAATTGAGATACCTTTTCGTTGCATTTTAAGAAAAATAGAATAATAATGTTTTATTCTGCTTTTTATTTCAAATTCGCTCTCTTTAAATCCGTTTTTTAACATCAGTTTGTCTATTTCCTGGATAAAAGAGTTTAATTTTAGGTGAAATTTTTCTTTGTTTTTTTGAATATATTCATCTATTTTTTTATATTCTTCCGGTAAAAGATATTTAAATGCCAAATCTTCTAAAAGGTTTTTTATTGTGGCGATTCCGAGTCTGTGTGCTATGGGAGCATATACCACTAGCGTCTCTTCGGCTATTCTTTTTTGTTTATGCGACGGCAGGGCGTCGAGAGTTAGCATATTGTGCAATCTGTCACACAGTTTAATTACTAAAACTCTAATATCTTTAATAGAACTTAACAGCATTTTTCTAAAAGTCAGTGCCGATTTTGCAAGTTTTTCGTTTGAATGTGAAGGAATTAAAGAGTTGTCTCTAATTTCTACAATTTTTGTCAAACCTTCTACAAGATTTGCCACTTCTTCACCGAATTCATCTTTTATATAGTAAATAGTATAAGGGGTATCTTCCACCACGTCATGTAAAATCGCAGCGGTAATTACGTCTTCATTGTCATTGAAATAACTAGTAATAGTCGCTACTAAAATCGGATGAACGACATAATCTTCCCCGCTTTTTCTTTTTTGTCCTTCATGTGCTTTTATGGCAAAATTAAGAGCTTTTTTAATTTTAGGGGTATTGGTGCGGGATAAAAGTAAAGAGGAAGCCTCTTTAATCGAATGAATATTTTTTATTTTTTGAATAAGTTCTAAAAAATCGTTTTTCAAATTTCTTTAACCTTAATTAAACCTTCTGCAATTTCCATAATAGCTATTTCAGTTAGTTGCATATTTTTTTTAGGTAAATCTATAAGAGGTTTTGCTCCGTTTAGAAGTTCGTTTACTCTTTTTGCTACCGCTTGGCTTAATAGATATCTGTCATAATTTACTCTCTCAAGAGCTTTTGCGTTTACTTGTTCAATTCTCATTATTTCTCCTTTACGATTGAATATTTGGCATCAGGGTCATTTTTAAGTATTTTTAAAAGATTTCCTTTTTTAAACATGTTACATACGATAATAGGTAGTTTGTTTTCTCTTGCTAGAGCAATTGCCGTATCGTCCATGACTCTGATATTGTCTTTTAGGGCTTCTTCATATGATAATTCTTTTAAAAGTTTGGCATCCGGATATTTGTTCGGGTCTTTATCGTAAATTCCGTCTACTTTTGTTGCTTTGATTATTTTGCTGGCTCCGATTTCACTGGCTCTAAGAACTCCAGCCGTATCAGTTGTAAAAAACGGATTTCCGGTACCTGCAGCGAATATTACGACTCTTCCTTTTTCAAGATGTCTGATAGCACGTCTTACGATAAAGTTTTCGGCAATTTCTTCCATTTTTATAGCGCTTTGAACTCGTACTTGAAGACCGTCGTTTTCAAGAGCTTCTTGCATGGCTACGGCATTTATAACGGTTGCCAGCATTCCCATATAATCACCAGAAGTTCTTTTTATTATACCGTCTTTAGCTGCGCTTACTCCTCTTATGAAGTTACCTCCACCAATTACCACAGCCACTTCGTATCCGGCATCTACGACCGATTTTATTTCGTCAGCTAAATATTTTAAAGTTTTAGTGTCAATTCCAAAACCGTTTTCACCGGCAAGTGCTTCACCTGAAAATTTGATTAAAATCCTATTTTCTTTTCTTTTCATAAAAGCCCTTTTTAAAATGGTATTTTACCAAAATTATTTGATAGAAATCACTTTTAGAGGGTTTATAGGTTTTTCTTTGTAAGTTACTTCAAATTCAAGAGTATCTTCGACTCTAGCTATTATTTGGCCTCTTTTTACATAGGAGCCTTTTTTTATTAACGGAGAAATTTTTGAAAGATTTGCATAAATACTGAAAATGTTTCCTTTGTGTTTGATTACGATTATCTTTTTACCGCCATTTTCTCCTATATATACTACTCTTCCACTCATAATACTTCTAATAGTCGCGTTTTTTTGATAAGGTTTAATAGTGATAGAGTCGTTATAGACTTTTATTTTGTATATCGGATCGATATAGCTTCCAAATTTTTTAATAACTTTTCCTCTAACAGGCGCCGTGGTTCTCATTCCTTTATATACAAAAGTGGAAGGAGTGTATTTTTTTTCATTTCTTTTTTTAATGATAGCTAGTTTTGCGAGTTTATCTTGAAGGGTTTTTTGCCTGTTAATCATAGCTGTTAATCTTTTTTTATACTCTCTTTTTTGGGCTTTAAGTTTTGCTATCTCTTTTTTCTGTTTTTCCATGGTTTTTTTAAGCTCGTTTTTTTTGGCTTGTAGGAGCTTTTGTCTGTTTATTATTTCTTCTATTTTTTTGTTGGTTGAAATAATCTCTTTTTGTAAGGAATTTTTTTTGTTAATAAGTTTTTCTATTTTTTTAGAATATTCTTCCAGTGCTTTTTTAGTAATTTCATTGTATATTAAGTCGTTTATATTGTCTATTTCCTGGGAATTTAAATAATAATTCGTAGATAAAAAATCGTTTATTTCATTTTGAATCTCTTCTAATTGCTTTTGATGTCCTCTTTGTAAATCTTTTAGTTCGTTTATCGTTTGATTTGAGTTTTTAAGTTCTGTTTGTAATATTTTTATATCTTTTGAGAGTTTGTTTATTTTGTATTGGAGGTTGTTGATATTTTTTTGTTTTTTAGAAATTTCACGCGCTAAGCGATCCATTTTTTCATTCATTTTAGAAATAACGATTTTTGTTTTATAAAGTTCTTTTTTTATGTTTGCACCGCTTAAAAGCATAGCGGTTATTAAAATAAATATTAATCCTCTCATTTTTTAGACATCACCACCAAAATAGAAGATATTAACGATATAGTAAAAGAGACGACAAATAAAATCATAAACTCTTTAAAATAATCTATTTGAAAATTTATATTAAGCTCACTTATAATGTTTTGATAAAGTGCGGAATTGGTTATTAAATAAATAATCCCCATTGTAGAGATAATCGCAATAAAAGAATCTACAAATGCTATTTTAAAAAGTGCCGCTCCTTTTAGCCAAAAAGGCGCTCCGAAAAGCTCCATAATGTACATTCTCTCACTGTGTGAGAGTTTCCATACCTCAAGCTGTTTTATGATAAGTAAAAATCCGAGTACTCCGGTAATTACCATAAATGTTTTAGTAATAATTTTTAAAAGCATTAAAAGATTGTAGATTTTGGTTTGGGTGTTTGAATGTGTAAGCACTCTTTTTATATAGGGTTCTTGTTTTAGTTTTTCTTTTAGTCTGTTTAACTCTTTTGGAGTGGGAAGAGAGTTTAGTTTCAGTTTGTAAAAATAGGGTAGGGTAATTTTATTAAAATCAATATTTTTATATTTTTTTTGAAGACTTTTTATCTGTTTTTGAATATCAATTTCTTCTATTGATGAAATTTCTTTCATATTTAGACTCTCTATTTTAGAACTTGATACCACTACGATAGAATAGTTATTTACAATACTTTTTTCATAAAGTTCCAAAATCTGATTAAAAACCCTGAATAAAAATATACTCAAAAGAATAGATATAAGTGCTAGAATAAGTGTTATATGACTTTTAAGATAATTCATAAACCCTACCTTTTTCGATATGTAGATGTTTATATTGGACGTTGAATTCCTGTGGTAGTGAATGTGATGCTATTAAAACTGTTATACCCATTTTATTTGCCATAATAAATAAATCCATAACAAGAGATGCCGAATATTCATCAAGACCGCTTATAGGTTCGTCTGCTAAAATCATAGCAGGCTTATGGATAATAGCTCTGGCAATTGCTGCTCTTTGTTGCTCTCCGCCGCTAAGTTCTGCCGGAAATTTATCTAATTTGTGAGAGAGTTTTACTTTTTTCAAAAGTTCCATTGCTTTTTTTTCAGATTCGTTTTTATCATATCCCATTATAAAAAGAGGCAGCATAACGTTTCTTAAAATATTCCATTCAGGTATGAGTTTATAATCCTGAAATACAATTCCAAGCCTTTTTCTAAGCTTAGCAAGAGAACCTCTTTTTATTTTAGCCATATTAAAAGGTCCGATATAAAGCTCACCCTCGGGTCTTACTTCTCCGTAAAATGATTTTATAAGAGACGTTTTGCCGCTACCGCTTATTCCTGTTAAAAATACGAAATCCCCTTCTTCTATTGAAAAATTAGAATCTTTTATAATGTATTGCGAGTTATAAGCAATTTTCAGATTGTTTGCTTTAACTAACGCCATTAAAAAGCCTTTTTAGTTCGAGATGAGCTAAATAGTTCTCTTTTATCGGTGCCGGTTTTTTAAAATATACCGGTTTTTCATCATTTAATATATAAATGTGTTCTGGTCTATTGAAATTTCCGATAGTTGCTCTTATAAGTTCTTTTGTATCGTCAATTTTAAAAACTTTTTCAATATGTATGACGAAATTATCATAAATTTTCGGTGTAAAATCTAAATTTTCAAGTTTTTTTTCAAAACTAAAATCAAAATTTTCTTTAAGTTCAGGCGAAATTTCATGATTTATCATATAGATATCGTATATGTCTTTATTGAGTTTTTTCCATCTGTCTTCATATTTACTCGAAACAATATAAGGCATGTTTTTTTTCACTTTTAAATCTATTTTATCAAATCCTAAAAATTCGTTTAAAGAATAATTAAAATAGTTATCACTATCAGTTCTTAAATGTAAAAAGCCTTCTTTTTTTAAAGTTCTCTGAGATTCCTTGATAAAGTCTTTATTTATCACGCGTCTGTGAGGTTTTTTATCCCAAGGTACCGGAAAATGAACGTATATTGCGCTCAGTTTGTTTGACGGAATTTTACTGAGGATGATTCTTGCGTCGTGATTTAGGACTCTTACGTTTGTTATTTTTTCGTGTTCCAATCTTTTTAATACCTGTTCGATTGAAGGTTTATGAATTTCTATTCCAAGAATAATTTTATTAGGGTTTTCTTTTGCCAAATGTATAAGATGTCTGCCGCTACCGAATCCGACTTCCACTATGTCGATGTTGCTTAAATCATCCTCTATATTTAAAAGATTTTTATTGGGCAGTTTTTCTTTAATTCCTTTTATGTTTTCAAAAATTACGTTTGCTTCGTGTAGTTTTATAAATGCTTCATACGCTTTTTTGATTTCACTGATAATAGGTCTAGTTATTTTGTCGTATTTTACTAAATAATTTTCGTCTTCTTTTTTTAAAACTTTTAGTAAAAACTTTCCGTTAGGAGTTTTAACTCCTATGAGCTCGTCCGCTTTAAATAAAAACTCTACATCGTTTACTTTTTGAGGATATTTTACATCTATTAAATTATCAACTACAATATGAGGCATCTATTAATCTCCCACTTCAACTTTAGCCGGTTTTTTTGAAATAAGTCCGTATTTATCCACTTCGTAAATGTAATAAGTATAATTTTTTTTAGGGTTAATTGTATCACGGAAATTATTTTTGTTTGTTACGAATTTTGATTCTTTTTTCTTAAAAAGTCCTTCGTGTTCTACTTTTACAATAAGATATTTTGCCGCTCTATTATCAGGAGACGTGAAAATAAACTCAATTGTATTTCCGTTTATATTGGTAGATACTATAGGAATAGCGGGTGCTGGCAGAGTTTGGCCCATTACCACCGGGCTTTCATCAAGCAGTGATTCCGTACCGTGTTTTGAAACGGCTGTAACTTTATAATATTTTGTAACTCCGTCTTTGTTGATTTTGTCAATAAAATATGTGTTTTTTGTTTTAGCATAAAAACTAAAAGGTCCGCTAGCACTATCACTTCTGTAGATTTTGTAATAAACGGCTCCATCTACCGGCGACCAGGTGATTTTTATCTGTTTTGCTAAATCTACACTTGCTTTAACATTTAAAACCACAGGTGGTTTCGGGTATGTCGATACTACGATAGGATTTGAAGGATATGATTTAATATCATCAAAACTGACAGCAATGATTCTGTATTTATATATTTTCCCGTCTTTTAGGCCTGAGTCGATGTATTCTACATTTAGTCTTGGTTTTAATGTATCAATCTTTTCCCATTTTGCTTTTTCATCATTAAATCTTTCTACTATATATTTTTTCACTCTCTCGTTTTGATGAGGTCTGAAAATTATTTTAACCGTTCCTTTTTTAAGAGGTTTTGATTCAAGCGGTATTACGGGAGAAAGTTTCGGTAATGTTTTTTGTGCTGTTTCTACGGCAAGTGAAGGGGTACCTGTTTTATCGAATGTAGCTATCCTGTATTTATATATCGTATTCGGTTTTAGTTTAGTATCGACATATATTGATTTAAAAGGGTCGTTGATTGTAGCTATTTGAATCCATTTGTGTTTTTTGGGATAATATCTTTGAATGTAATATCCGCTCATACTTGGTACCGGTTTCCAAAAAAGCGCCATTGCATTTCTGTCGGGATAAGCTTTAAATTCTTTTACCGTAGGTAAATTAGGATTTGATTTCGGTGCCGGTTTGTTAAAATTAGTCGCACATCCTGTTATAAGGAATAAAAATATCACTGAGATTATTAATTTTTTCATTTTCGAATCCTTTTGGAATTAATTTAACGAAGTCGTCAAACAGTGGTGCTATTATACTAAGTTTTTTGCCGTTTGGATGAGTGAAATAGATTTCACGTGCGTGAAGCATTACTCTTGGTATGTTTTGATTCTTTTTGCCGTATGTTTCATCCCCCAAGATATATCTCCCGAGCTTTCCCAAATGAACTCTTATCTGGTGGGTTCTTCCGGTATAAAGTTTTGCTGCTGAGAGGTTTTTGTAAATAGGCACGAACAGGGTTTTTGCCTCTTTTCCTCCTTTTACTATTCCCATTTTCAGTCTGTTTTTAGGGTTTCTGCCGATAGGCGCCTCTACACATTTCGTTTCTTTTAAAGGTTCGTTTAGAAGCATAAGATAATATCTTCCCATTGATTTGTCTTTTAACTGATTGCTTAAAAATTCATGGGTTTTGTTGTTTTTGGCAATTACCAAAGCTCCGCTGGTTTCTTTATCTATTCTGTGGACTATACCGAACCTTTCTTCTCCAGCAAGAGTTGAGAGAGAATAACCTTTTTGTTTTAGCCAATCCACAAGAGTGGCTTCTTTATAGCTTGGTGCCGGATGGACTACGACTCCCGGAGGTTTGTTAATAACAAGCAGATCTTCATCTTCATAAAGAATAGGTACGTCAAACTCGGCTTTTTTTGTCTCTTTTTTTTCAGGTTTTGGATAATTTATTTCAATAATGTCGCCGGGAATTAGTTTAATCCCTCCTTTTTTCGCTTCTTTTTGATTTATTTTAACGTGGCCTTTTTTTATGAGTTGTTCTACCTGATTTCTGGAAACATTAAGCTTTTTTGATAGAAATTTATCGAGTCTTTCATTTGTATCACTTGTGATTTTTTCCATTTTTACCTTTTTTATGAAATTTTAACAAATCTTGACAAAAAAAATTTATTTAACTAAAATCGCAAAAAAACTTCTTACACTCCAAACTTCGCAAAGGATAAAATCATATGGAAAAAGAAAAAAACAATACTGCTCAAAATAATTCTCAGGAAGAGACCCAAAAAGAAGAAACTCAAAACGCAGTAGTTCAAACTGAAAAAAAATCTGAAAAAAAAGAAGATAAAAAACAAAGAACTCATATTCCGGTTGAAGGTTATACTATTGAAGATCTTCGTAAAATGCCGACAGACGAGCTTATTGAAATAGCAAAAAAATTAGGAGTTGAAAACCCTCAGGAATACAAACGTCAGGATTTGATGTTTGAAATTCTAAAAGCTCAGGTACAACAGGGAGGCTATTTGTTATTTACCGGTATTTTGGAAATTATGCCTGATGGATACGGATTTTTAAGAAGTATCGGAGGAAACTTTGAAAACTCAGTAAACGACGTATATGTGTCACAAACTCAAATCAGAAGATTTGCGCTAAGGACGGGTGATATCGTAACAGGGCAGGTAAGACCTCCAAAAGACCAGGAAAAATATTATGCTCTACTTAAAATAGAAGCGGTAAATTATCTTCCGCCTGAAGAAGCGAAAAAAAGACCTCTTTTTGATAACTTAACACCTCTTTATCCTCAGGAGAAACTAAAACTCGAATATGAACCGAGCAAACTCACAGGAAGAGTGCTTGATTTATTCGCTCCTATCGGAAAAGGCCAAAGAGGACTGATAGTTGCTCCTCCAAGAAGCGGAAAAACCGTGTTTTTAAAAGAAATTGCCCATGGAATTACCAAAAATCATCCTGAAGTTGAATTGATGGTGCTTTTGGTTGATGAGAGACCCGAAGAAGTTACGGACATGCAACGAAGCGTAAAGGGAGAAGTATATTCTTCTACATTTGATAAACCGGCTCAAAATCACGTAAGAGTGGCGGAACTTGTAATAGAAAAAGCCAAAAGAATGGTGGAAATGGGTAAAGATGTTGTGATTTTACTTGATTCCATCACAAGACTTGCGCGTGCTTACAATACTGTAACTCCGGCAAGCGGTAAAGTACTAAGCGGTGGGGTTGACGCAAACGCTTTACATAAACCGAAAAGATTTTTCGGAGCTGCCAGAAACATAGAAGAGGGCGGAAGTTTAACGATAATCGCTACTGCTTTAATCGATACCGGAAGTAAAATGGATGAAGTTATTTTTGAAGAGTTCAAAGGTACGGGTAATATGGAAGCGGTATTAAGCAGAAGAATAGCGGATAGAAGAATTTATCCGGCAATTGACCTGCTTAAATCCGGAACAAGAAAAGAAGAGCTTTTATTAACGCCTGAAGAATTGGCAAAAGTATATTTGATTAGAAATATTATAAGTGAAATGGATGAGGTCGAAGCGTTAAAACTTATCTATTCGAAAATGTTAAAAACTAAAAATAATAAGGAATTTTTAAGCATTATTAATGAATAGATGCGGAATATTTGACAGCGGTATAGGTGGGCTTAGTGTCGCTAAAGAGATTTTAAAATCAAGGCTTTTTGATGAAATTATATATTTTGGCGATACGGCCCGAGTTCCTTACGGTAACAAAAACGAATCTACAATAATAAGGTATTCCCTTGAAGCTCTTGAATTTTTAAAAAATTTCGATATCGATTTTTTAGTCGTCGCCTGTAATTCGGCAAGTTCTGTGGCTATTGAAGATCTTAGACGTGAAGCATCTTTTCCTGTGGTGGGAGTTATTGAAGCGGGTGTAAAAGCTCTTGATGGTGAAAAAAAAGATTCGAATATACTTCTTGTGGGAACAAGAAGAACAATCGCTTCAAATAAATATCAGACTCTACTACACGAAAAAGGATTTAAAAACATAATTTCTATACCTACCCCTCTTTTTGTGCCTTTGGTTGAGGAAGGGATTACGGAGGGTAAAATCGTCGATGAGGTGTTTAATCTTTATTTTGGAAATATTAACAAAGATAAAATCGATATTATTATTTTAGGCTGTACCCATTATCCTTTTTTGGAAAAATCCTTTAAAAAACATTTTAAAAACGCAAAACTGATACACTCTGGTCAGGCAATCGTTTCGATGCTGAAAAACGATTTTTCTATTACTGAGAAAGAGAATTCTTCAATAAAACTTTTTGCTTCCGATAATCCTGAAGAGCTTAGAAAAAAGGCCGAAATCTGGCTCGGTTAATTTTTTTCAAGTTTAAAAAATTGAGGTTTTATGACAATTTCTTGTAAAACTAAATGCCTTGGAGCGTTTAAAATTTCATTTACAATTTTAGCGATGTCTTTTGGTCTTAGATGAGAAAGTTCATCGGATGAGGGTCTAAAATAGCTGTGTTTATGAAAGTTTGTGAGTGTCAAATCGGGAATTATAGTACATACTTTGACTCCGCTTTTTCTCACTTCTTCAAAAAGTGAAGTTCCGAAATGTCTAAGAGCGGCTTTTGTGGCTGCGTATACGACTCCATGACGCGCGGGATGGATTGCTGAGGTGGATGAGATATTGATTATGAAGCCTCTGTTTTTTTTAATATCTTTTAAATGGTTTTTTGTAAGTATCATGGGGGAGAGGAAATTTACGTTTATCATCTCTTGAATTTTTTCTATTTTAATATCTTCGAACGGTCCAAAATATCCGACCCCCGCATTGTGGATTATTCCGCAGACATCTTTGAATTTAAGATTTTTTACTATCTCAATATCGTTTAAATCTACTTTTGTTTCACAGTTTCTACAAATTTCGATTATTTCGTAGTTTTTGAGTTCCTCTTTTATAGCAGCCCCGATCCCGCTGCTAGCTCCTGTGAGTATTATTTTCATGTTAAACCTTTAACATATTCAATAATCTCTTTTTCATCTTTATATCTTGCTTCTTTGTCTTTTATTTCGTAAGGATACCAGGTGATTTCGCTTAAGTGAATTTTGCGAAGGCGTTTTAAAAAATCTTTATTCATTCTAAAAGCGCCTATTTCAATATTTATTTTACTTAAATCAATTTCATTTTTTAAATATTCAATAAAATTTTTATAAATCTCTTTAAAATTATCCGTTTTTATTATAGGGTCTATTGCTATTTCTATGTTGTATCCTTTTTTCATGGCAAGTTTGAGGGCTTTTATACGTTTTTCAAGTGGAGGGGCTTTTTTTTCAAATTTATTTATTTCAATTGGTGAGAGCGAAAATCCGAGTAGAAGATTTGGCGGCGGATTATCGGGAAGTTTATCGACGTTTGCTGATTTTGTTCGGCTTTCTATAAGTAAATCGGGTCTTTTTCTTGCCAAGTCTATCCATTTTTTATGAAAAGGATAGATTCCCTCAAACGCCAATAGATCCGTTTCGTAGCTTATGGGTATATAAGCGTTTTTTAATCTCTCCGCTTCATTTAAAAAATCATCTTCATTTACGAAAATAACAGGATAGCCGCAGGGATACATTCCTCCGATGTAGCAGTATTCGCAGTTGTAAAGACATCCCAAAATCTGTGTTGAATAGTAGAAATTTTCAAATCCTCTGGAATTACAGAACTTACTTCCTTTATAAAAGGAAACATCATCTTTTACGGCCAGAATAAATGTGTTTTGGTTTTTTTGCCGGTTGAAATTTTGATGGGAACGGTTAAAGATGTCTTTATAATGGGTGATAGGTACAATTTCAGGGGAAAATTTGTCGATGATATATTGTGTTATAGGATAAGAAAACGCTTTTTTTTCTATGTAACAGACCACCAAAAACCTTTTTTGTAAGTGTATCAAATTTTGAAAAATGAAAAAAAAGTGATAAAATTAAAAATAGATTAAAAAAGGGTAGATATGAGAAAGATAATTTTTATTATATTTTTTATAAATTTATTGTTAGGGGATGTTCAACCTGTTTGTGGTGTTTTCAGTAATGTTTTGCAAACTAGATTACCGGATAGTGAAATTGATGCTGATGGTAGTGGATGTATAAAGAATTCTCCCTCTTGTATTTTAAATACTCCTAAAATAGAACAAAGTCAAAACGGAGGCAATGCTTTGCATTGCGGGGACGGGCTTGCAAAAGCCAGTGGCAGGACGGGTAGAAGTTTGAGTATAAATTATGATTTTAACACCGAAACTGTAGATATTGACGATGATCCGGCAGATACCGATAAAGATGTTAATGTCCATTATGACTGGGATAGTTTAAAATGTAAAAATACTCATTTAAATGAGAGTGAATATGATGAAATAACTCAAAATGATGATGATATAATGAGTTGTAATTTTGAACTGAATTATAACGGGGATAAAAAAATAAATAAATTTAATGAGGTTTTTCATACAATTACGATAAAAAATTTAGATAATCATAATTTACAAATCGGACAGTTTATTACAAAGGAGTATGATGACACAAATTTAATTCTTGAGGGAATTCCGAAAAAAATAGAAATAAATAAAATAAATGTTAACGGTAGTAATAGATTTACTACAACATTGGAAGCAAAAGAAAAAATCAATATAAATGAATTTAATTTAAAAAGCAGTGTCGAAAATAATGTGATTATTAAATCTCCTACTGTAGTAATTAAGAAACTTGATATGGAAAACGATAACAATCGTGTAACTATATATGCCGATAAAATTTATATTGATGAAATAGTCTTTGGGCAGGTTAATAGGTTAGAAATTCATCCGTATACTTCAAATAACAAAGTTGAATTTTATTCCAAAAAAATTAATTTTTCTTCAAATTTTCAAATGATAGTTGACAGCGGAGATTATCATATAAAAGAATTTAACTTAAATAATGATGGTGGAAGTGGTGATAATATATCTATTTTAAATGCTAGTGATCCGAATCAGGTTGTAAATGTTTATTTTGTCGATGGTTTTAACCTTGGAAGTAATGTTGGTATAAACAGTAAAGGAGCTAATAAAGATTTTGGAGATAATCCTCCGGCTAATTTTAGAATTTTTGTAAATGGTGATTTTACAACAAGTAGTGGAGGAAGTGGAGAAAATTCTTTTACAACCATTAATGCTTTAATTTATGTAGAAGATGATGTTGAATTAGGAAGTCATACATATGTGAGAGGGGCAATATCATCAAACGGTGATATCAAGATAGGAGACGGTAGTAAGTTTTATTGGGACTCATCTATAGATGACAGCGGCTTTGGAAAATGCAGTGAATTTTTCCAAAACAATTATGCTTGTGGGATATTTCCAAGCGCTTTAACCTCTTATACAAGTATTGAAGGTAAAAACAATACGGTTTATCATTCTTGTACTATTTCGGTAAAAAATTATAATTTTAATGCAGATAAAAATTTTAGATGTGTAGATGAAAATGATAATCCTTGTGAATGTAGCGGTGATAATTGCTTTAATAATTGTAAAATTATAGATGCTCCGAAAAACAAATTAAATTATACTGTTTATGAAACAGATAAAAACGATGACAATACAATAAAAGATAACTTTTTTAAATTTGATGAAGTAAAATACGGAAATTATGATTTACAGACAAACCGGGTGTATTTCGAACCAAGTGTGACTTATGAAGATAATGACAGAAAAATAATGCTTTTAGGTGATGTTGTTTTTGATAAAAATAATCAAAAAATATTTATGCTAGAGGGTGATTATTATTTTAAATCTTTAAATATTAAGAAAAATAATATAAAAATTTGTGCTGACGGAAACGTGAGAATTTTTGTGAAAAATGATTTTACAATTTCAGGCAATAATTTTTCGGGAGATCCTTCATGCAACGGAAAGGTTTTTGTTTATACCGAAGGTAATGCGGTTTTATTAGGAAACGGTGGAGGAAATAATAATATTCCGATTATTTTGTACGCAAAAGGCGATGTTACGATAAATAATAATTCCAATGCCGCTCAATGGTTCGGGGCTATAACCGCCGAAGGAAAAATACAGATAAACGGCAACAATTTTAACTTTACATATGATAAAAACGCGGCCGATTCATTTGGATACGGTGAGTGCCAGTTATGTTATGCGTTAAATAACGGGGGGAATTGGATCAATTTTTTTAACTTTTTTAATATGAATTTTAATTTTCCTAGAACTATGGGGATAATAAATAACAGTGGTGAAGAATTAAAAAATTTAAATGTTTCTCAAATTGAAACAAATCCGAGTTGGTTTTCTATGGGGTCACCTGAACATTACAGGGTAGTTGATGAAAATAAAAAAACTTACAGAACACGTATTTCTAATACGATTACATACACTGCAAAAATTCCTATTATAGGTAAAGTCAGTGTTTCACAAACAAAAAGTAGCAATACAGGTGAAATAACGAGATGGGCTCCAAGTGTAAATATATTGAAACTTTTTTACACCGAGTTAAATACAACTGCTGATTTTGGAAATTATGAAAGTGGAGGATATGATGATTATTTAGCTATTGAAACATATAATATAGATGCAAATTTTATAGGGAGCGAAAATTTAAAATATTTTGCTAGTTATTATGATTCTCAGGGAAGACGTTATTCCAATGTCGAATTAAGTTATTGTGATATACCTGAGAATAACAATAATTCATACAAAACAGGACCGTTTGACGCATGGGATACGGATCATAACATAAGTGACAGAAACATAACTACAAAAATAGTAGGTAAAGAATTTAATTTAACTATAGCTTCTATAAACAAAGACAATAATGCTACCGAAAAAAAAACAGGTATTGTTGTAAAATATGCTCTTGTGTCCAATGAGGATAATTTGGAAATTAGTGGTTGGAGAGACTTTAACGCAACAAATAAGGAAACTGAAACGGCTACTTATACTATTACTAAAGCATATAAAAACGTTTCGGTAATGTTTAAAGTGTGTGCAAATTACGATGGAGAAAAATATATTTTAAAACCTTATAATGCTTGTAATAATGTTGAGTGTGTGCCAAATAATAAAGTTAATGAGGTATGTTTGAGAAAATTCAAGAGCAGCGATAATTTCGCGATTAGACCTTACGGATTTAGGGTATTTGGTCTTAATCAATATAAAAGGGCGGGTGAGGAATTTAATCTTACGATAAAAGCTGTTGATGAAGCGAATTTTAATAAAAGCAGCGGAAGGGTTAGTGATGTTACAGGTGTGAGCGATTATAATGAATCGGTAGGTAATATTAATATTACATCGGCTTTTTATGTACCGACAGATGATGAAACGAGGCAGATGAATATTGATGTATACAATATAAATGACACAAACCGCTCAAGGGTTGCTAACTGCCCTCATCCAGGTACATTTACTATTGTCAATAATACTGATAGATTCAATAATGGTGAAGTGAATGCTACAATTAAGTTTTCAGAGACTGGGGTCCTTACTTTAAATGTTTCGGAAATAAACGGCAGTGAATTTGCTATTGTTGATGCTGATGATACAAACGATTCTCAAAGATTAATAAGAGCAGCCACTAAAATATTTAATCAAGAAGATATTTCAAAAGAAAATTTGCTTATGTTTATTCCTTATAAATTTGTAACCACCGCAGAATATAACACGACTAAAAATTCAAACTGGGTGTATATGTCCAATGATGTAAAAAAATCAAACACCACTTACACCACTCCTAAAATGGCGGCATTTATTAAATATACAATAAAAGCATATAATAAAGACAATAATCCCGTAAATAATTATACAGGAACATGTTTTCCCGATATTGATAAATCGCATGCTCCAAAAGTTAACGGGTTAAAATTAAACACTACATTTGACTTGTTTTTAGATGCTAAATTATCTTCATCTAAAGACGTCAATATCAGTCTTTATACGGAGGATAGGTATTCGAATGCCATTTGGACATTAAACACAAATAAAACCTTAAATACCGGGATTAATTCTATTCAGGAATGGATTAGTCCTTTAAATTTTGAAAACGGTGAAGGAATTGCTAAAGTATATTTTAATATTGATAAAAATTATTCTGTTCCTATGTCAGAAGTAAATATTACAGTAATTGATGCCAATACTTCCACATCATGGATGAGTAAT
>Ga0256838_1000871_pt1 | contig 15767 bp, 17 predicted proteins | sample 4571419metaG_FD_185978 | JGI IMG/M metagenome (GOLD analysis project Ga0256838, IMG submission 185978) | Hydrothermal vent microbial communities from Guaymas Basin, Mexico - 4571-419 | ecosystem: Environmental > Aquatic > Marine > Hydrothermal vents | place: Mexico: Guaymas Basin | collected...
GAGAGAGTTATCTTTGCGTTTATGAATCGTTCTGTTAAGAATTTTTTTTACTGTAAGTAGCTCTTGTATATGGTTTTTTATATGTTCTTCTGTTAAGTAAGGGTTAACGTCTCGAACATTCATTGTAAGTAACTCTTCTTTTGTATAACCAAGAGCATCACAAGCTCCTTTGTTTACATAAAGATAGTTTAGCGTTTCAATGGAGAGAACATAGACTTCATTTGCTGAGTGCTCAATGAGTTCAGAGAGCTCTTTTATGTGCTCTTGTCCTCTCATCTGTTCGGTGATATCTTGAGTACTTCCTATTAACTTAATAGGATTCTTCTCTTCATCATAAATGACTTGAGCATTTATAACTATATGTAAAATACGACCACTTGAATGTTTGACTTTACAAAAAAACTCTGAAGACTTTCCTGTTTGCATCGCTTCTTGTAGCCTTCTTTGTGCCACTTCTTTATACTCAGGGAGTAAAAGAGAGAAAAATGTATCTAACTCTACTTCAGTATTTTCAGGTATTCCATAAATTTCAAAACTTCTAGAAGACCAGATAGACTTCTTTGTTATTAAGTCAATTTCCCAGCTTCCCAGTTTTGAAACTCTCTCTAGTTGTTTAAGATTATTCTCTCTGGCTTTAAGCTTTTTAAGTGCTATCTCTATAGTATCGTTTTCTACATCAATTGGCATATTTTATTACTCCTACAGGAAGTGTCCCATTTTATCCCGCTTTGTTGCTAAATAGCCACTGTTAAACTCGTTTGTTTGCATAATAATAGGAATACGTTCTATAATTTCAATACCTTCTATAGAATTAATTTTATCAGGGTTATTTGTGAGTAGTTTAATTTTTTTAATTTTGAAGTAGTCTAAAATAAATGTAACGACTTCATAGGTACGTTCATCAGCGGCAAAGCCGAGTTGATGGTTTGCTTCAATAGTATTGAGTCCTTTGTCTTGAAGGGCATACGCATTTATTTTATTTAAAAGACCAATGTTTCTTCCCTCTTGTCTCAGGTATATAACCATACCTGCTTTTTTATTTATAAGTTCTAGGGCATACTCGAGTTGATCACGGCAGTCACATTTTAAACTTCCAATGGCATCACCAGTGAGACACTCCGAGTGAACTCGTACAATTGGCTCATTGCTAAGCTCTTTAGCATAAATTACTAAATGCTCTTTTTCGCCTTGTTTAAAAGCTTTTACATTAAACTGGCCAAATCTCGATGGTAAGTTTGCTACGTCAGATATTTCTATGTTCATTAATTTAATCTTTAAAAGGGTAAAATATTTTTTTAGAAATAATTATAGCAAAAAAAAGGTTTAAGAATGTTTCAAAGATTTCGCCGTACACGTTTAAATAGACATCTTCGCTCACTTGTTCGTGAAACAGAGGTTAGAGTAGATGATTTTATCTATCCATTATTTATAAGAAGTGGAGAGGGGATTAAGAGAGAAGTGGCTTCTATGCCAGGTGTTTATCAGATGAGTATTGATGTTGTACTCAAAGAGTGTGAGGAGCTAAAAAGTTTAGGTATTTATTCTATTATTCTTTTTGGAATTCCTGATACAAAAGATTCTATAGGAAGTGACTCTTTATGTGATCATGGAATTATTGCCTCAAGTATTCGTGCTATAAAAGCAGCACATCCTGATATGTTTGTTGTGACTGACTTATGTTTTTGTGAGTATACTGATCATGGACACTGTGGGATTATAGATGAAGAACATGAAACTGTAAATAATGATGCAACATTAGAAATTTCAGGTGAGCAAGCACTTATTCATGCACGAGCAGGAGCCGATATGATAGCTCCTAGTGGTATGATGGATGGTATCATCGAAACTTTGAGAACTACTTTAGATGCCAATGGTTTTGAAAATCTTCCTATTATGGCTTACTCTACAAAATTTGCTTCTGGTTACTATGGACCATTTAGAGATGTAGCTGAGTCTACTCCTAGTTTTGGTGATCGTGCGAGTTATCAGATGGATCCTGCAAATCGCCGTGAAGCTATAGCCGAGTCAGTAAGTGATGAGATGCAAGGGGCGGATATACTAATGGTAAAACCAGCTTTAGCTTACTTAGACTTAGTACGTGAAATAAAAGATGCAACTTCTCTTCCTATGGCTGTATATAATGTAAGTGGTGAGTATGCGATGATAAAACATGCAGGATTAGCAAATTTAATAGACTATGATAGAGTTGTTATGGAGACTATGGTTGCGTTTAAACGTGCTGGTGCGAACATAATTATCTCATATCATGCTAAAGAAGTGGCAAAAATGCTTCAAGACAGTTAAATTAAAGAAAATTATAAGTAGAATATATATTAGATAATAAACATTAGGATAGAAAATTGAGACATTTTTTAACACTTAAAGATTTTACAAAAGAAGAGATTTTAGAGATTATAGAGATAGGTTTAGAAATTAAAAAGAACCTTCGTAGTGGCATTTACAAAAAAGAGCTTGAGATGCAGACACTTGGGATGATTTTTGAGAAGAGTTCTACTCGAACACGTGTAAGTTTTGAGACAGGTATGTTTCAACTTGGTGGTCATGCACTTTTTCTCTCAAACCGTGATATTCATCTTGGTCGTGGTGAACCTGTGAAAGATACAGCTCGTGTAATATCTTCTATGTGTGATATGGTAATGATACGTACCTTTGAGCATAGCATGATAGAAGAGTTTGCTGCAAACTCTTCTGTCCCTGTTGTAAATGGTCTAACTGACTCTTTTCACCCTGTACAACTCTTAGCAGACTATATGACGATGATAGAGCATGGTGTAGAGAAAGGTGCAGTAGTCGCTTACATCGGTGATGGAAACAATATGACACACTCATGGATGATGCTTGCTGCAAAGCTTGGCTTTGAACTTCGTATTGCAACGCCAAAGGGGTATGAAGTAGATGCAAGTATTTTAGAAGAAGCGCTGAGTGTTGCTAAAGAGAGTGGGGCAAAAATATCTATGATGAATGATCCAAAAGAGGCTGTGCATGGTGCGACTATTGTTACCACTGATACATGGACTTCTATGGGTCAAGAGGATGAAAAAGAGCAAAGAGTAGAAGATTTTAAAGGCTTTATGGTAGATAGTCTAATGATGTGTTTAGCGCAAAAAGATGCAAAATTTTTACACTGTCTTCCAGCTTATCGTGGCTATGAAGTTTCTGAAGAAATTATGGACTCTCATGCAAAAATAATCTTTGATGAAGCAGAAAATAGACTGCATGCTCAAAAAGGTCTAATGGTTTGGCTTGATAAACAGAGAGGATAATAGATGAAGTGTTTACTACTTGTTTTGTTAATGATCTCTTCACTTTACTCTAGTGCAAAAGTTGTAAAAGTTGATGAGAGATTTCAAGACTCACAAAGCTGCAAGGCATGTCACTTACGGATTGTGAGTGAGTGGGAAGAGTCTTGGCATGCTCGGAGTCATTACCAAAATGATGAGTACTTTAGAAAATCACTTGATTATGTAGCAAGAAAAACACGAAAGAGTGTAAACAGTGTAAAAGTGAAGTGTGCAACATGTCATAATCCCCGTATTTCAGTTACAAGTACCGATGAAGATTATGAAATTGCAGCTGTAATGGGACTAGATAAAGATTCTGAGGTCGATAAAGCTGTGAATGATACAGCTATTAGTGAAGGTATTAACTGTGTTGTTTGTCACAATATAGATAAAATTCATGATGAGTATGATGCAAGTAAGCGTGGTATAAATAGAGTAGAGTGGACGGCATCAGGGACAATGACAGGACCATATAAAGATGCAAAATCACCATACCATAAGACAGTATATCATAACTTTATGGATAAAAATCCAAATAAATTATGTTTTGTTTGTCATGCAAATGATAAAAGTGTCAAAGGTTTAGTTTTTACAAATATGCAAAATGAATATAAAAAAGGTTCAAAAAACTGTGTAGATTGTCATATGGGACAAAAACAGCGAGATGTTGCTGCAACCTATAAGATGTATAATGGAAAGGCAAAAATTCGAGATGTAAGAAATCATGGTTTTATGGGTGGACATGTGAGTTTAATGTGGGTGAATGCACTTAATCTCAAACTTTCTCAAGAGGGTAATAGTCTCTTTATTACTATTCACAATCCACAACCACATAATATTCCAAGTGGTTTTGGATCAAGGGAGATAGAGGTCTCTGTAGTTTATAAAGATGGTATGAAAATTATGAAAGAGCAGAGACTCTCTTTAACAAGCCACTATACAAGAAGAAAAAATAAAGTAACTATTGCACATTTAGCGAAAAAAGAGTCAAAAGATGTCTCTATTCCTGCCAAAGGAAAAAAAGTATTAAAAATTTCTACATTAGCTGGTGCAACTTCAGTTGAGGTAGAGCTAAACTATATTTTAGTAAATAAAGAGGTGAGATCACTTTTAAAACTTAAAGATGATAACTGGGCGAAAAAGAATTATATTACGAAAAAGAGACTTATTTTAAAATAGTCTCTTTTCTTAGTATCTTATTCCTGTAGCTACTCTTATCTTTTCCATCATTGGTGAAGCTATATCTCTTGCTTTTTGAGCTCCTGCATTTAGAATGTCTCTCACTTCATCTTGATTATTTATATAGTGTTCACGTTTTTCTCTAAATGGTTTAAAGTGCTCCCACATTACATCTGCAAGATAGAGTTTAAAGTGACCATGACCCTCTCCCCCTTTTGTGTATCTATTTTGAAGATCAATAAGTTCACCGTTATCTAAAAAGAGTTTTGCCATGTTGTAAACATTACAGTTTTCATACTCTTTTGGCTCTTCAAGTGCTACTTGTTGCGTAACAATTTTTTTAATGGTTTTAAGCTGTTTTTTCTCTTCACCAAAGATATTTATACAGTTGCCATAACTCTTAGACATTTTTTGTCCATCGGTTCCGGGAACAGTTTGTACTTCCTCTTGAACTTGAAACTCTGGAATAGTTAAAATATCTCCATACTTATTGTTAAACTTAGTCGCAATGTCACGAGCAATTTCAACATGTTGAATCTGATCTTTTCCAACGGGAATGATATCAGGAGAGTAGAGAAGAATATCTGCTGCCATTAAAACAGGGTAAGAGAAAAGTGAGTGGTTTGCACTGATGCCTTTTGCTGTTTTGTCCTTGTAGCTATGGGCACGTTCTAATAGTCCCATAGGTGTAAATGCAGAGAGTATCCAGTAGAGTTCAAGCACCTCTTTTACATCAGACTGAACCCAAAAAGTTGATTTTTGGGGGTCTATGCCGAGACTTAAAAAGTCTGTTGCTGTTTGGAGTGTAAGATTTGCCAGTTTCTCTCCACCATTTCCACTACTCATAGCGTGATAGTTTGCTATAAATGCAAATGTATCACCTTTTTCTTGTGCATCGACCATCTGTTTTATAGAACCAAAATAGTTTCCAATATGTAAATCACCTGATGGCTGAATACCTGTTAATACTCTCATCTGCTTTCCTAATATAAAATTTATAAATTTTGAGCCGTATTATACCAATCTCAGCTTTATTTTGTTATTATGTACAGATATAAAAAGAGCTTTAAAGCTCTTCTATTAAAAGGATTTATTATGAACTTACAAATTCGTTCAAAAGATATTACATTAACTGATGCTACTAAAGCACATATTGAGGGTGCTGTTGAAGCATTTAGAAAATACTCATTAGATATTACAAGTATTAACTGTATTGTTGCTGCTGAGAAAAAAGGTGTTATGGTAGAGTTTGATATTAAAATTGCTCATGCACAGCCTGTTATCATTACTCAAAAAGATGATGTTTTAGATGCTGCTATTGATTTAGCTATTGACAAAGGTTCAAAAGCACTACGTCGCCTACATGATAAAGTAGTGGATCATAAAAATGGATCTGTAAAAGATCTTGAAACTTTAGACGCTTAATAAAACTCACTTTTATAAATATGTCCTTTTTTGGACATATTTTCACCCCATAACACTTTTTATCTTAAGGATTTTTTTTGAAATTTCTTCTACTTCTTTTTATATCGCTAACTATTTTGGTACAGGCAGATGATAATAAGTACTCTTTACGAACTGGGTATGGACTCGCTAGTGAAAGTGACTTAAGTGAAATCCTAACAGGTGATTTTGGAAAACATCCTCGAGATTTAAGTGTTTACTTTTTAGATGCTGGATATCTTTTGGAAAAAGATTTTTATGATCTACCTATAGATGTCTATGCAAAAGGTGGCTTAGCTTACTTTAACGAGGATGAATTTAGTGATACAATGGAAGCAACTATTTACATAAAGTTTTATTGGAATATGGATTTTCTTGATAATAGAGTACGTTTTGGATTTGCAGAAGGGCTCTCTTATACTTTAAATACTTTAGAAACAGAGTATTTTGAAGCTAAAATGGATAGAGAGCCAACTTCTCAGTTTTTAAACTACTTAGATATCAGTCTTGATTTTGACTTAGGAAAATTAGTTCGCTATAAACCACTTTATGAGACCTATGTAGGGTATGCTATTAAACATCGTTCGGGTGTTTTTGGGCTTTTTAACGGTGTTCATGGTGGTTCTAACTATAATACTTTTTATTTAGAAAAAAACTTTTAAGGATTTTTAATTATGTATGAATGGGTACTCTGGTTTCATGTTATTTCGTTTATCTCTTGGTTTGCAGTGCTTTTTTATCTTCCTCGTTTGTATGTTTATCACTCTGAAAACATAGAGAACAAGGGTTTTGTAGAAGTTGTAAAAATTCAAGAGTATAAACTCTTTAAGTATATAGGTGTTCCCTCTATGTGGACAACTGTTCTGAGTGGTTCGTATCTTGCTTATGAGATAGGTTTTGCTGGAAACTCTTGGTTACATGTGAAGCTTCTTTTTGTAGCATTTTTAATTATCTACTTCTACTCTTTAGAAAAACTACGAAAAGAGTTTGCAGAAGATAGATGTGAGAGAAGTGGAAAGTTTTTTAGAATGTACAACGAAGTACCAACACTTTTAATGCTAGTTATTGTTGCTATGGTAGTATTAAAACCTTTTTAGTTAGCTTTTAAGTTTCATTTTTCTTTTAGCGAAGTACGATCCAGTAAGAAATGAAAATATAAGAGTGAGAAAAGCTAAGGTGATGTTGTAAGGAATATAACTTACTGACCTTTTATATAACTTTACTATTTCATCTGACTCTTGCATACTCTTTTTCAGTTTTATAGTTGTCTGTGATGGTATAAACTTTTGTAGAGTTTTATTACAATCATAGTAATCTATTTTTACACAGTAGTCTATATAAGCATTCCAAGCATCAGCACTAGTTTTTTGAGCTGTTAGTGTTCCTCTATACGAGGGCTCACTCTTAAATATACCTAGCATTTTTTCAGATATAAAACTAAAAGTGAGCAGTTTAAAGATGATTAGAGCGAGTAAAGATACACCAAATTGAAGTTGATACTCTTTAAGTTTATTTGTAGGCTTGAGTAAAAGAGAGTACTTCGCTTGTGCAATCACAAAAAAAAGTAAAACTAGACTACTGTAGAGTTTTATATAGCCGAGATAAAAGTCATAGTTGTAAGCTTTTTTATACTCAGTGACATAACTATCTAGCCACTCTGTGTTGATGAGTAGTAGAGATGTTATGAAGATGAGAAAAACGATGGCCATAAAAAAAGATAAAATGTATTTCAAGTAATAGCTCCTATAAGGGAGAGTATACTTGAAAGTAGTATAAAATAAACTTATATTATTATTTTTTTATTTTAAAAGTTAATGCCCACTCTTAAAACGAAAGTTAAGAGCTACAAGAAGAGGGCGAAGTTTCTCTTTTAGTTCCCCTTGAAACTCCATAAAACCATCTTTATATGCACCACCACATCCAAGCTTTTTCTTTAAAGTTTTCAGCACTGCATTTGCATCCTCTTTGGAGAGAAAGAACTCACCAACAAGAGTTACAGTTTTTCCTCGGCGTTTCTCTTTTGAGAAGTGTAGGAAGTGTTTGCTTGGCTCTTGTCTTTCATCTGATATTTTTGTTTTTCGTGGTGTTTGAACCTGTGCCCATGAGTCATCTATGTCTGCACCGATGAAGAGATCGAGTTTTTTTCCTCTACTCATGCTCTTTGCCATTAGAGTACTTTTTGAGCTAAGAGACTCATCTGTGGGAGATTGTAGTCTTTATTTTTGAGTGCAGTCACTATATCACCTATTTTGTAAGTGTTGTGATTATAAACAACTACTAAAACTTCATCTTGTGCTTGTAAAAAAGTTGTTTCACCATACTGAGTATAACGAGTTGCACCGATACTAATGAGTACATCTGTAGGATAATTAGAAGCTTGGATATATTCACTCAAAGGCTCTAGTGGTCCGAAGTTAACTTGAGTATTTGTTTGGTTTTTTATCCACTCTGTGAGTTTCGAGTAGAAGTAGCTATAACCGTTTAGCTCTACATCTTCACCATAAGCAGTTATATCCCCATCGCGTTTAAGAAAGCTACAGATACTAAAACTATCCATAACACCACCCTCAGCAAACTTATCTATAGGAAAGAGTGTTGCAGATACACCTTTAGAGTTAGCACCCCAGTTCTTCTTGTCACTAATCTTCTCTGCTCCTGCAACACGAATAGAACAGTCATTGTATGCTCCAAAATGTGTTGGAGTAATAGAGTTCACTTTTCCATCTTTGTAGTCAAATTTGCAAACAAGTCCCACTTCTGGTTCTGCTTGAACATTTACATCTTCATTTGGAAGTTTTATAGTGTCATGAGAGAGTGGAAAAGTAGTTAAAATCTCTTTAGGAGTTCTTGTAGTCTCTTGTGCCAAGGGAGTGTAAGAGGGAAGGTAAAAAGGAAACATCCCTTTAGGTGCAGCCTCATCAGCTGTGATGATGTCCTTAAAATCTTCCGCTTCACCCGCTTGATCGAGGTGAAGTGCGAAATTTCCAGCTATACCTAAACCTAAAAAGTTTTTATATTTAGGCATGGGTGTTATATGTTTCCAGCAGCACGTTGTTCTGCGAACTCTTCATAAGAACCTTTGAAATCAATGATGCTTCCATCATGTTGAATCTCAATGATACGTGAAGCAAATGCATCAAGTAACTCTCTATCGTGCGATACACAGATAACATTTCCTTTAAACTCTAAAAGACCCTCTCCAAGTGCAACAATAGCCTCAAGGTCAAGGTGATTTGATGGCTCATCGAGTACTAAAAAGTTTCCACCCTCTAGCATCATTTTAGAAAGCATCATACGGTGTTTTTCACCACCTGAAATACTTTTAACACCTTTCTCTTGCTGTTCACCATTAAAGAGCATACGACCAAGACAGTTTCTTATCTCAGCAATTTCACGTTTAGGATCATAAGCACGTAACCAGTCATAAAGAGTTCCGTCACCCTCTATAATGTCAGCTGTATCTTGTGGGAAGTAAGAGTTTTCAATAGTCGCTCCCCATACAACTTCACCAGCATTAGGTTTTAACTCTTCCATCATAATTTTACAAAGTGTTGATTTACCAACACCATTTCCACCGATAAGTGCAACTTTTTCACCCGGTTCAAACTTAAGTGAAAGATCTTTAAAAATTATATTATTACCATAAGAGTGAGAGATGTTTTTCAAATCAAGTGCTTCATCACCCATCTGGCGTTTGGCTTTAAATACAATGCTTGGGTCACGACGTGAAGATGGTTTGATGTCTTCTAGTTCCATTTTATCGAGTTTTCTTTGACGAGAAGTTGCCTGCTTTGCTTTAGAAGCATTTGCTGAGAAACGTCTTACAAAAGCTTCTAATTCATCTTTCTCTTTCATTTTTTTAGCATTATCTAGTTCAAGCTGTTTCGCAAGAACATTTGCCGCAATATACCAGTCATCATAAGTACCAGTAAATTCACGAATTTTTTGATAATCAACATCAAGAATGTTAGTAACAACAGAGTTAAGGAAGTGTCTATCGTGAGAGATAACTACAAGAGTTCCCTGATGGCGTTTAAGTTCGTTTTCTAACCAGCTAATAGTTTCGATGTCCTGATTATTTGTAGGCTCATCGAGGAAGAGTACATCTGGTTTAGGGTAGAGAACTTGTGCAAGTAAAACTTTGAATTTATCAGCACTATCGAGTGTAGACATAAGCTCGTTGTGTTGCTCAACTGGAATTCCAACATTTGCAAGAATTTTACCTATGTTTACATCATACTCGTAAGTAGGATCCTCTTCAACACAAATAACTTCTAAATCAGCTAAACGATTGTTTGTCGCATCATCTTCAAAGTCGCCTGTTACATAAAGCTCCTCTTTCTCTTTGATAGCATCATATAAACGCTTGTTCCCATAAAGAACTGCATCCATAATTGTAAAATTTTCAAATGCAAATTGATTCTGTCCAAGAACACCGACTTTATTTGCTTTAGGGATGATAACTTCACCCTCGAACTCATTGATTTCACCACTTAATATTTTTAAAAAAGTTGTTTTACCAGCACCATTCGCACCGATAAGACCGTAGCGTTTATGACGGTCTAGTTTAAGGTTTATATCTTGAAATAGGACTCTATTTCCATAACGCATTATAAGGTTTTGTACTGTTACCATGTATATTTCTCACTTAGGTATATTTTTCGCGATTATACCTAAGTGTTGTTTAAAAGATGTTGATTAGGGACTCTAGTGTTTTTAATTTTAGATATAATTCTCTTATGAATCTATTATCAGCAAAAAACTTATCGCATACTTTTGAGTATAAGCTCTTTAGTGAGGTCTCTTTAGAATTAAATGCAAAAGAGAGTATCGCCATTATTGGAATGAGTGGGAGCGGAAAGTCTACTTTACTGCATATTCTTTCTACATTATTGACCCCTGAAGAGGGGAGTGTTCTACTATTTGGTGAAGAAATTGCACAGATGAGTAAAAAAAGACTTGCCGAAATTAAACGCTATGATTTAGGGCTTATCTTTCAGTCTCACTACCTTTTTAATGGTTTTAGTGCTTATGAGAACTTAGAAGTTTCAGAGTTACTCTCTGGAGAGAAAATAGATGATACCCTTATAGAGAGGTTACAGATAAAAGAACCTATACATCAAAAAGTAACACAACTCTCCGGAGGACAGCAACAACGAGTCTCCATAGCAAGGGTACTTACAAAAAAACCGCGTATTATTTTTGCTGATGAACCTACGGGTAACCTTGATAAAGCGACTGCAGATGAAGTAATGAGTATCTTTTTTGAGTACTGCACACAACATGATGCCGGCATGATACTTGTGACTCATGACAATAGTTTAGCACATAAATGTGACAGAGTTTACAAACTAGAAAATAAACAACTTCACAAAATAAAGTAAGTAATCTATGGAGTGGCTAAGTATATTTGATGAAACAAATGTAGTAGGATTTATGCTACTTTTTTTTCGATTTGCTGCTCTTTTTATTGCTGTACCAATCTTTTCTCATAAAAATATACCGATGAAGATAAAGGCTGCAATGGCATTTTTTTTCACTATTGTTTTTTACTCCTCTATGCCACCTTTAGAAATATCTATAGATACAGCGACTATTATTTTAGCTATTCTCTCTGAGTTTATGCTTGGACTCGCTGTTGGAATAGTCTTACAACTTGCTTACAATGTTATTACTTTTGCGGGGGGAATGATATCGTTTATGATGGGATTTTCTATGGCAAGTGCTATTGACCCTCAAACAGGTGTTTCCATGCCTATAGTTTCACAGTTTCTCTCTTTAATGGGGCTTATGGTTTTACTAGAATTAAATCTACATCACTGGATGCTACTGTTTGTAGATAGATCTCTCTCTGCCGTTCCTCTTGGTGGGTTTATTATGAGTGAGGATCTTTTTCACTATATAATAATGGCCGCATCAAATATGTTTTTGGTAGGCTTTACTATAGCCTTTCCTATTATGGCTCTCTCTTGGCTTGCCGATGTAATATTTGGGATGCTTATGAAGACAATGCCTCAGTTTAATCTACTGGTAATAGGCTTTCCCATAAAGATTATGGTCTCTTTTGCTGTCCTTATTGCTACTTTTGTCTCTACTATGCTGATACTAAAAGGACAAATGCTTGAAGCTTTTAATAGCTTAGAGATGTTTTTTTAGTTTTTTTTAGGTACAATAATAGCAATTATACCTAACACACCACTATCCAAGGGATATTTATGAAAATACTACTTATAAATGATAATCCAGTAGTCAATAAACTTGTGACTCTTAGTGCTCAAAAAACTTCTGATGAACTTGAAGTTGTCAGTGACATAGAAGCTATTACACTCTCTGCTTATGATTTAGTTGTCATAGACGATACTCTCTATAGTGAGGAGCTTTTTTCAGCATTGAATGAGAAAGTAAAATACTCCACCTCTTTGTATATCTGTTCACGAGATGCTGAAGCAGTTCAGGGGATAGAAAAAACATTAAAAAAACCATTTTTACCTACAGATCTTGTAGAACTTTTCGCTAGAGTTGGAAAAGAGGTAGAAGATATGCCACCATTAGAGGATGATGTAGCACTTGATCACTCTTCTGAGTTTGAAGAGTTAGGTGATTTAGAAAATATGGAACTCCCTGATGAGCTTGAAGAACTTGACTCCTTAGATGATGATGGGGAAGATGACTCTTTTGTCCTTGAGTTGGATGATGAAATATCTTTAGATGATGCACTGGATGATTTAGATGCAGTGGATGAAAATGAAGATATAGGTGAGAGTGTTTTAGATGATGAAGAGGCTCAAAAAGTCAAAGATTTGCTAGATGAAACAGAGCCTGAAGATATGCTCAACTTAGATGCTGAACTAGACTTTTCTGATGAAGATGAAGAGATGGAACTAGATTTAGAAGATGCTTTGAGTGAGGATGATTTTGAGTTAGAATTGGATGAGACTTTAGGTGATGATGAGTCTGTTGCAAGTGAAGCAGATACATCTGAAGATGATTTTAGTTTGGATGCCCCTGTTTTAGATGGAGCGGCTGCTGCTGCATTAGGTATTGATTTATCAGAACTAGAAGAGAATCAGGAGTCAGAAGAAGAGGAAGATGATAGTAGTTTGGAAGAAGAGTTAGACTTAGATATGTTAGAAGTTGGTGATGAAAATTCTGAACTAGATGAAGATCTTGAACTAGAAGATGAAGTGGCACTTGATGAGAGTGTAGAAGAAGAACTACCAGTTGATGAATCCTTAGACTTAGAAGCACAGATAGAGAGTGCAGTTGATGGTTTAAGCGAATCTGAACTTGATAGTGAAGTAGATGAGGAGACCCTTTTGGATATAGTAACAAGTGATATTAACTCTCTTGATGGTTTAACAAGTCGTGATTTGAAGCTTGCCGTTGGAGAAGAAGTTACAGATAATATGGAAGTTGCAGAGATAGATGAGAGTGACAACTTGTCTAATACAATGGATACAGAAGATGAAAGTGGCTCTTCTGAAGGTGTAGAAGCTTTAAAAAATCTTTTAACAGCCTTGAGTGATAAAAATGTAGCGGCTTCTTTAAAAGGTATGAAAATTAGCATAAATATTACACTTGGTGATAAGTAAATGATTGAAAAAAATGGAGTAGTTCTTGTACTTTCTGGTCCAAGCGGTGCAGGAAAGAGTTCACTGATTAATAAAATTTCAGAGAAGATAGGGGAGTATTATTTTTCAATCTCTACTACGACTCGTACACCTCGTGAGGGTGAAGAAGAGGGTGTTCACTATCACTTTGTTAGCAAAGAAGAGTTTGTTCAAGATATAGAAAATGACAACTTTTTAGAGTATGCAACAGTACATGGAAACTACTATGGGACATCGCTAAAGCCTGTTAGAAAAGCTCTTAGTGAGGGTAAACTAGTTATTTTTGACATTGACGTGCAAGGAAATACTGCTGTTCAAAATAGACTTGGAGATATAACTACATCTGTATTTATAACACCACCAAGTTTAAGTGAGCTTGAGAAGCGACTGCATAATCGTTCTACTGATAGTGAAGAAGTTATAGCAGGAAGACTTAAAATGGCAAAACGTGAGATTCAAAGAACATCAGAGTATGATTATCTTATTATTAATGATGATTTAGATGTTGCGGCTGAAGTTTTAAGACAGGTTGCCGTTACAGCAAGACTAAAAATCCCACAAGATAGAATAAATGAATTTGTTCAGTCGTGGGAAGATAGATAAGAGAATTTACAGCAAAATGTTGTATAATTCGTGAATTAATTTTATAAGGAACAACTTATGGGTATGCCTAGCGGAACAGAACTACTAATTATTTTTGGAATTATCGTTTTATTATTTGGAGCGAAAAAGATACCTGACTTAGCAAAAGGTCTCGGTAAGGGAATCAAAAACTTCAAGTCAGAGATGAAAGATATAGATGAAGAGGTGGCTCAAGAAGCTCCTAAAAAAGTTGAAGGTAGCGAAGAAGTAGCATCTACTGAAGCTCCAAAAACTACTACACAAGCATAGTACTTTGAAACAACGTGTATCGGCGCTTTTGCGCGAAAAACTGGGTCGTGAGGTTGTTTTAGAAAAACCACGTGACCGCTCTTTTGGTCACTTTGCTACTCCTATAGCTTTTTCTCTTGCTAAAGAGCTTCGTAAATCTCCTATGGTAATTGCCGAAGAGATTGCTTCATCATTTGGTGATGTTGCAGAGTTCTCAAGTGTTGAGTCTGTAAAAGGGTACTTAAACTTTCGTTTGAGTGAGAACTTTTTAGCTGAGTATGCATCTTGGGCTTTAGATAATCCTAGTGACTTTGCAAAGCAAGAAAAAAATCAAAAAATACTTTTAGAATTTGTTTCAGCTAACCCTACTGGACCTCTTCATATTGGTCATGCTCGTGGAGCTGTTTATGGTGATACACTGTATCGTTTAGCGAAGCATCTCGGTTATGATATTACAGCTGAGTACTATGTAAATGATGCTGGAAATCAGATAGATTTACTTGGTCTCTCTATACAACTTTATGCTCGTGAGAATATCTTAAAAGAAGAAAATGTTGAATTCCCTGAGTCTTACTATAGAGGTGAGTACTTAGAAGCTTTAGCTACTGGTGCGATGGAGCATTTTGGTAAAGAGATTTTAAATGATGCATCTCGTCAAAAAGAGCTTGCTATGTGGGCTAAAGATAAGGTTATGGAAATCGTTGTTGATTCTTTGCACGAGATAAATATTCACTTTGATACTTTTGTAAATGAGTCTGGTCTTTATGAAGACTGGGATCGTGTTATGAAGAAGATGGGCGATAATGTTTATGAGAAAGAGAACAAACTTTGGATAAAGTCAGAATCTAAGGGCGATGACCACGATAGAGTTGTCGTTCGTGATGATGGTCGTCCTACTTACTTAGCAGGTGACATCGTTTACCATAATCAAAAGTTTGAACGCGGGTTTGATCATTACATTAACATCTGGGGAGCTGACCACCACGGCTACATCCCTCGTGTAAATGCAGCCATAGACTTTTTAGGGTATGACTCAAACAAGCTTGAAGTTCTTCTCGCTCAGATGGTAAGTTTACTTAAAGATGGCGAACCATACAAAATGAGTAAACGTGCTGGTAATGTAATACTTATGAGTGATATAGTTGAGGAGATAGGAAGTGATGCACTCCGTTTTATCTTTGCCTCTAAGAAGTCAGATACTGCCTTAGAGTTTGACCTTGCTGAGTTTAAAAAGCAAGATAGTTCAAACCCTATCTTTTACATTCAGTATGCTCATGCTCGTATTCAAACACTACTGAGTAAGGCTACTGTATCTCGTGAAGATATAAACGGGGCATCTCTTAAAAACTTAGGGGAGAATGCA
>Ga0256838_1000872_pt1 | contig 15739 bp, 17 predicted proteins | sample 4571419metaG_FD_185978 | JGI IMG/M metagenome (GOLD analysis project Ga0256838, IMG submission 185978) | Hydrothermal vent microbial communities from Guaymas Basin, Mexico - 4571-419 | ecosystem: Environmental > Aquatic > Marine > Hydrothermal vents | place: Mexico: Guaymas Basin | collected...
AAGCCCCCTTTTGTCTTCCACTATAATATCCGCCTTTTCTCTTGCCCAACCTTCATCAAAAGGTTTCCCGTGAAGATTTGCCGAAGTTGAATACATCCATTTAAATTTTTTTAAAAATTCAAGATGCCTTTTATTCCTTACAACCCTGAAACTCTCACCGTTTGGAAAAATAAAAGTCGTCTTTTTAGCCCTTCTTATTCTATTTTTATGTTTCTTTGGCACACGCACGAAGTTTTTAAGTGTTTCGAGGCTGTCAACTTCTCTTAATACCGGCCGGTTTAAGGGGCGGTTTTTTATTTTGTTAAGCTTTATTTTATCCTGCGACAAAAACCCGACGGTGGTATCGGTTTGGATTAAATATATTTTATTAGGATTCATTTTTCAGCTGATTTAGTTTTTTAAGGACAAACGGGAGGTAATGATTTTCTTCAATCATATATTCAAGCACTTCTTCCCTTTTGTCTTTATCAACATCCATAAATCTTTTAACAATCAAATCTTCAAGCCAGTCTAAATTTTCTTTTGCAATATTTAAAACTGCATCAGGATCAATACCAAAATATTTATGAGTCAAAATATTTCTAAAATCTATTACTTTCCTTTTATCTCTTTCATCCTCAAACAAACCAAACTGAATACAATATCTCATAGCTTCACCTACTATTTCAAATTCCCTTATTATCGCATCCCAATCCCTATAGCTGTATTGTATGTCATCTCCGTTTTCATATTCTTTTGCAATATCCCTGATTTTTTCTATAGCTATTAGAATATCTAGTAAAAAAAGTTCTTTTTCCCTGTCACACATTTATTAAGTCCTTTTTAATATGCTTTTTAAAAATAGGCCTAATTGCATCAAAATAACCTATATCAATTTCTTTGTGCAAACAATCTTTTAAAAAATATTTTACTTCCAATAAATCAAAATAATTTTTCTTTTTTGCTTTTATAATGGCAATATCAACATCACTGCTTTCGGTATCTTCCCCTCTTGCCACGCTTCCGAATATTGCAAATTCTTCTATACCGTATTTTTCTTTTAAAACAGGCTTTAATTTTCTCAGTTTTTTAAGAATTTCTTTATTCATTGCAAGCCTTTTTTATTTAATTTTACCATTTTTTAACAAAATTGCAATCTCGTCCATATCCCTGGCTTCTTTGAGTCTTTTTTCTTTTATCATTTTTTTAATTTCTTCGGCTTGGAGGTATTTCATTTTTTCATAATCTATATTGGCAGTTTTAAGCTCTTCAAGAAGTTCTTTTTTTCTACCCTCAAGCACCTGTATCTGGTTTTTAAGATTCTTTATTTCTTCCCTTAAAATATGCTGCTGGTGTTTAATCTGGTTAAGCAGTGCAAAACTCCCTTCTTTAGGAATAGAAAAAGAGAGCAGTGTTTTGTTGAGTTCTTCTATTTTATTATTAAGTTCGTTAATTGAAGCGTTTATTTTCTGAAGGTTTCTCTCGATTGTATCGACTTTTTGTTTTTTAACTTTTACGACACTGTCAAATTTTGTTTTCATCTATTTCGCTTTTTAAAAGCTCGTTTGCATCCTCATATCTTACAATATCCACAGGCAGAATAAAATCATTAAGCAAAAGAATTTTTAAAAATTTAATTTTTCTTTTTTCAAATTCTTCTTTACTGAAACCTTTTACGGCTATATCTATGTCTCCGCCTTTTTTGGATGAATCAGTCCGGCTTCCGAAAAATATAACTTCTCCCCCTTCAAACGCCTTAAGAGCCTCAAAAAGTATGGTTTTTGAAAATTTATCAAGCCTTAGCATAATCAAACACTTTTTTGACGATTTTTTCCATTTCATCAAATTTATCCACACAAAATTTCAAATCTTCAAGCGCATCTTCTAAATCATCGGGATAATCGTGTTCTAATTCATTTCTTACCTGTCTGAATTTAAGCCATATTTCCAAATCTATAATCCCTTCTTTTTCAACAATGGAAATAACCTCGCTCATTTTATTTGCAATTATCCCCTTATTTTCAAGAATCAATGGAAACACTTTCGAACCTAAATAATCCTGCAAAGAAGCAAATCTTTTAAGATATGCTTCTAAAACCGCTCTTTCTTGCAAATTTAGCTTCTCAAAATCTACAGGATTAAAAACATTTCCTAATTTTTCAATAAATTCCTTATACTCTTTCAAAGCAGTGTAATGCGAATTTACTTTTTCAAGCCTTTTATTTAAAACCGCTTTTAAATTATTCATTTTTCGATTTTAATCTCTAATTACCGTTGCGTTTCTCTCGGCCCCGGTTGAGATGTATTTGATTTTCGTACCTATTTTTTCTTCTATAAATTCTATATATTTTTGTGCGTTTTTAGGTAAATCTTCCCATTTTCTAACTAATGCGCTTTTATCCCATCCGTCAAGCTCCACGTAAATCGGCTTAACTACATCAAGCTCGCTTGGAAAATAGTCTATCTCACTTCCGTCTATTTCATAGCCTACACATACTTTAACTTTTTCAAACCCGTCAAGTACGTCAAGTTTCATAATCGCAACCTCATCACATCCGTTTAAAGTTACGGCGTATCTTGCCGCAACCACGTCAAACCAACCGCATCTTCTAGGTCTTCCCGTAGTAGTTCCGAATTCTGCGCCCTGTTCTCTTATTCTATCACCGGCTTTTCCTAAATCTTCGGTAGGGAAAGGCCCGTTTCCGACTCTTGTCGTATATGCTTTTGCAATTCCTGTGACTTTATTTAAATTTTTCGGTGCTATTCCGCTGCCCGTAAGTGCTCCGCTTGCAATTGTGTTTGAGCTTGTAACATACGGATACGTCCCGTGGTCGATATCAAGAAGTGTAGCCTGAGCACCTTCTAAAAGCATATTTTTATCCATATTGTCCCATAGATAGTTTGTGGTGTTTACTATCATATCCCCAAGCTCATCCTGCCATTCTTGAAGTTCAGTCCTTAAATCCTCGGCACTTGGAATATTTATGCCTAAATAATCAAAATAACCTTTATTCATTTCGTAATAGTGTGATAGTTTATCTACGAGTTTATCAATATTTTTAAGCTCACCCATCCTTACGCCAACACGTGCGATTTTATCCGCATACGCAGGTCCTATTCCTCTTCCGGTGGTACCTATTGCGTTTTTGCCTCTTAGTTTCTCCCTGGCCTGATCTATTGCTATATGGTGGTCTAAAATCATATGGGCTTTATCAGATATCAACAGTTTTTCTTTAATTCCGTGCCCGAAATTTTTAATCTCTTTAATTAACTGCGGAGGATATACCACAACCCCGTTTCCTATTACGTTTGTAGCGTTTGGATTTAATACACCGCTTGGAAGCAGATGAAGCGCATACTTTTTACCGTCCACAACTACGGTATGCCCGGCGTTATGCCCGCCTTGGCTTCTGATAACGATATCGTAGTTTTTTGCAACAAGATCTACAATTTTACCTTTTCCCTCATCTCCCCATTGAAGTCCTACTATCAAATCAACCATTTATATCCTTCTATGATTATTTTTAAGAAATTCTATCAAAAAAAGTAGAATTTCATTAAGCCTGTATTTATATCAAAGCCAAAGAGCTTGATAAGAAGAATAGGCATAACTTTACATCTTGGAGCATATTCTATGGCAGTAAGCCTGAATAGAAGGAAAGGAGTAAAAAATGAAAAATCCTAAAAGATTAAATATCGGTATAGATGTAAGTAAATTAAAATTAGATGTATGTCTTCTTGACGGAAATATAATCTGGTATAGTCTTTTATTCAATTTTAACTAGCAATTTGGGTTAATATAATTTTTATTATCAGAATTATCAGAAATGCTATAGAAAGCTGTAACATTTCGTAGCAGTTTTTATAATTGCGGTAAATTTAGCGATAAAAATTAAATCTAACTATTTAAAAGTGCCTGTTTACAAGAATTTTTAAGAAATAGTCCTGATGACACCCTATCCGCCATCAACATCCTACAAACCAGTGTCTGTCACTTATTATTTTACCTTCATTAAAAAAATTGTTATATCAATTCAATAATTTTTCTATTACTTTTTCAATATCTTTATATTCATAAATATTTCCATGCTTGACTCCGCTTATAACTACTTTTTTATGTAAATCAGGGATATTATTCAATAAATTGTCAATACTTTTTTGCGGTATAACGTCATCATTTTTAACAAGTAAAATACTAACCGGGACATTTGTTTGTTTTATCCATTCAGCTTCATTGAATTTATATTTGACTAAATTTTCCACAGGTAAAAAAGGGTACCTGCTTTTTGCGATATTGACAATCGAATCAAAAGGCGTAATTAATACAAGTTTTTTTATATCTCTTTTGGATGCCACATACGCCGCAACGGCGCTTCCTAAACTTCTCCCCATAACTATACCGGGCCTGTATGAATCAAAAACTTCAAGAGCGTATTTTAATATGCATTTTTCACAAGGTTTACCTTCGCTTCCGGCATACCCTGGATAATTAAACCCGATAAAATTATAATTTTTTATTTTTGGTGCCGTTTTTTCCAAAAATACTATTACATTGTTGGCGTTTCCGCTAAAATATAAAACCAGAGGCAAATTTTTTCCGTTTTCAGTAAATGCGCCTTCCAATTTAATTCCGTCACTTGTATAAAAATATACTTTTCTTGCAATTTTAGGTTCGTAAGGTTTTGCCCATTTACGGTTAAATATTTTATTATCCTGCGTTAAATACAAATATATAACAGCTCCGAAATAGCCAATAATTCCAAGCAACAGAAGATATACAAATTTTTTCATTATCTGCCTTTTAAGTTTTACAAAATTGTATCTTAATTTTCCGTTTATTATAAGTGTCTGTCACCATCGTAAATAAAAACGGGAAGTTCCCGCAACCTTAAAACTCGATAAGCCCTTCTAACGGTGAACTAGCGGTTGCATAAGGTTTTTTAGGTATTCTTCCCGCTTTATAAGCCATTCTCCCGGCAATTACCGCATGTTTCATAGCTTCAGCCATCGCAATCGGATTTTTTGCCTGTGCTATTGCAGTATTCGTTAGCACTCCGTCAGCCCCAAGTTCCATAGCAACAGCCGCGTCACTGGCCGTTCCTATCCCCGCATCAACAATTACCGGAACATTTACGGCATCTTTGATAAATACAACATTATATCTGTTTTGAATCCCAAGTCCACTACCAATAGGCGCTGCAAGCGGCATTACAGCATGCGCTCCTGCATTTTCAAGTCTTTTAGCCATAATCGGATCGTCATTTGTATACGCCATAATCGTAAAATCCTCTTTTGCCAACACTTCACAGGCTTTTAGCGTTTCCATTACATCAGGATAAAGTGTTTTAGCAGTGTCCCCGATTACTTCAAGTTTAATAATATCTATTCCCGTAGCTTCCCTTACAAGCCTAAAAAGCGTAATTGCTTCCTCAGCGGTAGTACATCCTGCCGAATTAGGCAGTATTTTAACATCAGTGTCTTTAAAATAATCCATTAAATTTTCTTCATTCGGATCCATTATATTCACTCTTCTTACAGCCACTGTAATCATCTCTGCACCGCTTGCGAGTGTAGCATCTCTTGTAGTCTGAAAATCCGGATATTTTCCGCTTCCTACAATCAATCTGCTTGTAAATTCATATTTTCCTATTTTTAAAATATCGCTCATTAATGCTCCTTTTATTTATGTAATTCGTAACAGTGTATTGGTGTATTTGTCCAGGAATTTGACCATTATACTGACATTTTTCATTTTTTTACTTTTATAAAATCCCAAATCTCTTTATCACCAAACAGCCCTTTTCTTGCAAACAGCATAATACCTAAAAGAATCAAACTAAACACTACCATTCTCAGCCCCGGAATACCATGTACGGGACCTATTGACCAGGTTGCATCGTCAAGCGGTCTTAACACCTCCATACCTCCGATAAATAAAAACGTTCCCAAAATTGCCCCGCTCATACTTCCAAGCCCGCCTAAAACTATAATAATCAGCAGCTGAAATGTCAGCATAAAAGTAAACTGATCCGGCGAAATAGAACCGATTGAACTTGCAAGAAGCCCGCCGCCTACGCCTTCAAAAAAAGCGCTTGTCATAAAAGCAATGGTTTTGGTTTTAAATGTATTGACACCCATGGCAAGGGCCGCGTCTTCGTCATCCCTTACCGCCTTCATCGCACGGCCGTATTTTGAATACACTATATTATAAACAAGAACAACGGTTACCAGGGCGGTAAAACCTATCCAAAAATAACTGGCAAACCCGGGAATTGAATCAAGCCCCATAGAACCGTTTGAAATTTCAGGATTGTTGATTAAAAATATTCTGATAATAAACCCAAAACCTAAAGTAACAATAGCCAAATAATCGCCCCTTACCCTGAAAACCGGAAAAGCAAGGCTCAAAGCGACAAGCGCCGAAACTATTCCGCTGATTATCAGTGTAAAGAAAGGGTTTGGTAAAAATATATCCCTGATAAAAGGATAAGGATCGGCAATCATATACATATCAGCTTTTATTTCGGGACTCAACATCAATAGAGCCGTTACATAAGCTCCAATTGCCACAAATCCGTTAGGCTCAAGCGAGAACTGCCCCGTTACCCCGTTTATGAGATTATAACTGACCGCCAAAATAATAAAAATATACACATTACCCAAAACGGTAATCGTATAATCGTTAAAAAGATCAGGAGATATATATAAAAACCCTAAAAACAATGCGGTAGTTACCGCAATAAGCCCAAAATATTTCAAAGGGGAATTTTCTATTTTCAATTTTCCATTCTCCATTCTCAATTCTCCATTCTCCATTTCTAAAACCTTTGTCTTTCAAAATCTATACCCATGATTCCCGTAGGTTTAAACAAAAGTACAAAAATTAAGAAAATAAATGCAAAGGCGTCTTTCCATCCGCCAAGTTCAGGAAGAAATCCGGGAATCGCAACTTCTGCAAACCCTAAAATAAATCCTCCTATCACCGCACCGGTAACACTACCGATACCGCCGACTACTGCAGCGGCAAAAGCTTTAAGACCTACAAGCATACCCATATAAGGGTCGATACTCGGATACGCCATGGCATAAGCAATACCTCCGATTGCCGCAAGAGCACTTCCTAAAGCAAAAACGAACGCAATAATTTTATTAGAATCCGCCCCCATAAGTTTTACTGTCTGAATATCAAAAGCAAGTGCCCTGATGGCTATACCTATTTTGGTTCTGTACAGTATATAAAGAACCGTTCCAAGCAGTAATAGTGTCAAAACAGGTACAATGATCGTCAGCACCGGCACCGTCAATGAACCGATGTGAATTATGTGGGAAAACCATTTAGGAAAATAAAAAGCCTGATACGTACCGCCTAGGTACTGATTGGCAATAACGTTAAAAAGCGATTCTAAAAAGAATGAAATACCAATAGCCGTAATTAAAAGAGAAATTTTCGGTGCGTCCTTATCCAACAGCGGCTTATATGCACTTGCATATGTTAAAATTCCCACACCGGCGGTAAATATAATGGCAAACAGTACCGAGACATAAAAATTAAGCCCCATAATCTTAAAAAAGATAAACGCCATAAAAGCGCCTACCATCATAATATCCCCGTGTGCAAAGTTGATAAGTCTAAGCACCCCATAAACAAGCGTATATCCTATAGCAATCAGGGCATACATACTCCCAAGAGAAAATCCGTTTACAATCTGTTGCAATACAAAACTGAAATCCATCGCTTTTTCCTTTAAATTTTACTCTAACCCGCATACAAACAATCTAGCCAATTATAACATTATTTTTTAGACTATATCCCTTAAAAGGGCTTATTTAATTTTAAATTTAATTTAACCACAAACGACTCTGTTTCTGCCGTTTTTTTTAGCATAATAGACATTTCTGTCGGCTTTTAAGATCAGTTCTTCCATATTTTCCTCTCCGGAAAATTCACTAACTCCCGCACTGATTGTAAGTTTTATATTTTTTTTCTCGCAAAAACAATGTTCCTCTACCAATTTTCTGAATTTTTCGAGTTTTTTACATGCATAATTTACATCTGTAAACGGCATTATTATAAATATTTCTTCCCCGCCGTATCTTGCTACAACATCAGAATCTCTGAAATTGTTTTTTAATAACACGGATAATTCTTTCAATACGCAATCCCCTATAAGATGTCCGTATGTATCATTGATTTTTTTAAAAAAATCAATATCTATCATAGCAACGCTCAGAGGCACTTTATATCTTTTAGACTCTTCAATTTTATTATACAAATACTCTTTCATATATTCTCTGTTGTAAAGACCTGTTAAAGCATCGGTAATAGCTTTTTTATACAGTTCTTTATTTTTATTTTCAAGTTCTCTTAGCATTAATTCCTTTTCCAAAGATATGGCAACCGGAACGGAGATTTTATTCAAAAGCACTTCAAGAAGTTTTTTCTCTTTTTTGTTCATTTTTTTATCTATAATTATATAAATATCTCCCACTTTCTTTTCATTCTGTTTTAATTCTTTCTTATACGAATAGTTTTTGTCCATTTGAGTGATTTCAATTATTTTATGATCTTCACCAAAAGAAAAACAGTGCTTTTCCTCGGATAAAGGGGATATTCCGCATATTTCAATTTTTTGAATTGACGGTAATACTTTTTTTATATTGTCAAAAAGATTTCTTAAAACCAAATCAAACGAACTAAGCGATACCGTGTCTTTAAAAAAGCGTTTTAAAACCTCATCGGTTTTACTTAAAATATATAAATCGCTTTCATAATCGTCAAGCAGATAAAGCCCGCATTCAAGGTCTTTTAATTTTTCTATAAGAGGGTCTATTAAATCCTTTTTTATGATCGAGCCGTGTTGAGGGGCTATCATTGAAGGATGTTTTTTTTCTATCTGCTTTAAAGCGTGATGAAGTACTTCACTGCTTGGCATGTAATGCTTATGAAACGGTTTTGCCGCTTCAAAATAATCATCCGCACTTTTGGCGAAAAGAGAAAATTCATCAGTAAGCCCTCCGAAAATATCACTTGAAAACAAAACTCCGGTTTTTTTATCATATGTACAAAAAGCACCCGGAAAATGTGCATAAGGCGTAAATACGAATTCAAGTTCCCTTTCACCAGCTTTTAATTTCCATTTATGTTCATCCACAAGGTAAAAAGGCGTCTTCCACATATAATGCTTTAAAAGCATTTCAGTCCGCCAATGGGTCACAATATATCTCTCCCCTTTTGGCATAATACTCTCAAGCGTAGAATAACATCCCACTATATCAGGGTCTTGATGGTGCATAATTATATATTTTATCTCTCTAAGTTTTACAAGAGAAGTTATTTTTTCAAGCACTACAGGAAAAGTTATCATACTTCCGGGGTCTATAAGTACAGATTCATCACCGTTTTTAATTAAATAAACATGGCATTGAAAAGGGTCGTTTGGTATGACATACCCTATCCAGTATATATCCGGTGCTATTTCTATCGGTTTAGTGTAATCCATTTGTATTCCTTATTAGTAAAAATATTAAATCACACTTAATGTAATCTAATATTTTTACTCCCCAAAGGGAGAAAAAATTAAGGCTTAATAAGTTCTTTAAATACTGCCTTACCATTTTGAATTTCTTCTACTACGGCAGGTTTGTTAATTGGATTTCCGGTTTTAGGATCAATTGTTAAATAACCTGTAACCGCTTCTACATTTTTAGAATGTCTGATAGCATTATTAATGCATTGTTTGAATTGTAAGTTTGTTTTATATGCTTTTGTATCACACTGTTTAATTGCGTTGTATATCAAGATATATCCGTCCGCTCCCGTTGCCGCAAATGCATTTGGAAGTTTACCGTATTTGGCTTTATATTCCCCGATAAATTTCTTAGAATATGGTGTCGGCGCTTTTGCCGGGTCGAAATGATCCGTATACATAACACCGTTGGCAGCTTTTCCGGCAAGTTTTGTCATTAAATTAATATCGGCAAGTCCATCTCCTCCCATTAAAGGAACTTTTACCCCGGCGGCTCTTAACTGTCTTACGAAAAGTCCACCCTCAGGCGCATAAATCGGAGCGTAAATAAAATCGGGATTCAATCTTTTAATCTGGGCCACCTGAGCGTTGAAATCCTTATCCCCGCTGTTTATATAAAGTTTTTTAATTATTTTTCCTCCGCCTTTTTTGTAGGCTTTTGCAAATTCTTTTGCAAGACCCACCGAATAATCCTGTTTCATATCAAATACAATAACAGCATTTTTAAGATTGTGTTTAAGGGCATAAGTCGCACCTACAACACCCTGAAAATCATCAGTAAAACATGTTCTTGTAATATATTTGCTTCCTTTTGTAACTCTTGGGTTTGTAGCGATTTGAGTAACTGTAGGAGTTTTGGTAGTACCTGCAAATCTTTTGATAGCCAATGCCATCGAACTTGCAAGAGGCCCCTCGATTGCCACTACCTTTTCACCGCTTGCAAGTCTTTTGTATCCGTTTACGTTTTGGACTTTATCAAACTGATTGTCAACTACAACCAATACGATTTTATCACCGTTTGGCAAAGTTTTGAAATTTTCATAAGCGACTTTTATCCCTTTTAAAGCATTTTGCCCGTAACTTGCTATAAGACCGGTTAATGGCTGAAGAATACCCACCTTAATTTCTTTTGCCACCAAAGTACTCGCAACTAACGCACTAAGTCCGAGTGCCAATAATTTCTTTTTCATTCATGCTCCTTTTTATGTTAAAATTACCCAAGTATTATACCAAAACAAATTGTAAAGTAGATAAGTTGTGAAGTAGTTAAGTTGTGAAGTAGTTAAGTTGTAAAGTAGATAAGTTGTGAAGTTGTGAAGGTATTAGAAGTTTTATCTGCTGTATAACATTAATTTATTTAAACAAAAGGATTGGAATGATAGATTTAAAACTGCTTGAAAAAGATTTCGAAAATATCGCAAACAGATTAAAATTAAAAGGCGTGGATGAAAAAAGCCTTGAAGAAATTAAAAATCTTTTTAAAGAAAAAAAAGAATTTAAAACTCAACTTGACAAACTTTTAGCTCAAAGAAACACATTGTCCAAACAAATCGGAACTCTCATGAAAAACGGAGAAAAAGAAAAAGCCGAAGAGGTTAAAAAAGAAGTAAATGCATTAAAAGAACAGATTTCCGAACTTGAAAACAAACTTAAAGCACTTGAAGAGATTTTAAGCCAAAAGGCTCTTGTTATTCCGAACATTCCGGATGAAGACGTCCCAGTAGGAAAAGATGAAGAAGACAACGTCGAAATAAAACGGGTAGGCGATATTCCCCAGTTTGATTTTGAACCGAAACCCCACGATGAGCTCGGCGAAAAACTTGACTGGCTCGATTTCGTAAGAGGCGTAAAACTCGCAAAAAGCCGTTTTACGGTTATGAAAAAGGACGCTGCAAGACTTGAAAGGGCTTTGATTAATTTCTTTTTAGACCACAACAGGGAATGGGGATTTGAGGAAGTTTATGTACCGTTTATTGTAAACCGGGAAACAATGACAGGAACCGGACAGCTTCCGAAATTCGAAGAAGACCTGTTTAAAATCGAAGATGAAAACCTTTATTTAATTCCGACTGCGGAAGTACCTTTGACAAACCTTTTCAGGGATGAAATTATTACGGATTTAGAAAAACCGATAAAACTTACCGCCTATACGCCATGTTTTAGAAAAGAGGCGGGAAGCTACGGTAAAGACACAAAAGGAATAATCAGACAGCACCAGTTTGATAAAGTGGAGCTTGTAGCCATTACAAAACCCGAAGATAGCGACAAAATGTTTGATGAGATGGTGGCGTGTGCGGGAGCGGCACTTGAAAAACTCGGACTTCCCTACAGACAGTTGATGCTGTGTACCGGGGATTTGGGATTCAGTGCGGCTAAAACGATAGACCTTGAAGTATGGATACCAAGCCAAAACAGATACAGGGAAATCAGCTCAATTTCAAACACAAGGGATTTTCAGGCCAGACGTGCAAAAATAAGATATAAAGACGGAAAGAAAAACAGATTCGTTCATACGTTAAACGGCAGTTCTTTAGCAGTAGGAAGAACCCTGGTCGCTATTATGGAAAATTACCAGACAAAAGACGGCAATGTCAGAATTCCGGAAGTTTTAAAAAAATATTTATAAGGTGATACGTGGCGGAAGAAAAAAATACAAACACCGAAGAAAATGTAATTGTTATAGAAGAAGGCGATGAAGAAAACAAAAAAAAGAAAAACAAATTTATACTTATAATCATCATATTATTGCTTATTACCATTATTCTTCTTCTGATTTTAGCCGCCGTTGTTATTACAAAAAAAAAGAAAAACACACCAAAAGTTTCTCCGGAAATCGCAAAAATTACAAAAAAACTTAAAAAAAAGCACATAGTCCGAAAAGACGAAATCAAACAGCTGATAAAAAGAGCTACAATACTTTACAATAAAGGAGAAAAAGAAAAAGCCCTGCGGATTTTAAATAAACTTTCAAGCTATTCCGAAGCTCTTTCGTATTACAACCTCGGAGTTATAAAACTGGAAGAAAAAAACTACAAAAAAGCCCTCGAATATTTTCAAAAAGCAATCAAAAACAAAGACAACCGCGCACTCAGCGCCATTAATGCCACATACGCATCTTTAATGTTAAACAATAAAAAACTTTATAACTATTACAGGCAGCTGGCTTACACCTTTCTTCCGGAAATCGCCAAACTCAAAAGTTACCCTTACTATTACGCGGTAGTAATGTACTATATGGGATATGAATACGAAGCCATTGCGGCTCTTAAACTAAAAACTCCTTACAAAAACGAATCCGAAAAACTTTTAAGCGCTATTTATGAATACTATCAGGACTTTGCCCATGCCCAAACTTATGAAACCGACCCTTTTTACAAAGGTCTTTCTCTTGCGAAAATAGGAGAATATTCCCTTGCCAGAACATATTTGTCGGGTTCCGGAAAAAAAGAAGCAAAATTCGCACTCTCTTTGATTGATTTAAAACTTTCTTATTTTAAAGAAAGCGGAAAGATTTTAAAAAACTTTGAAGAAAACAACATTTTTCCTATATATGTTTATTTAAAGCAGTCTCTTTTTGACACCAAAACCTCACAGCAATATTTTAAAGAAAATTTTTTACGCAAAAAAGAAGATTTTTATGATCTGTTTTTTTATTTCGCACCATACAAAGTCTTTAATATGAATCAGACCATTTCATATTTAAAAAAAGGAATTGCCGGAATTCCTATTGGAGCTATTGAAGAATCACAGTCATATTTAAGCAAAAGCGCGACTTATTCGGCTTTAAATATAAAAATCTCCCACGCTTTAAAACTCGCTTTAAACGGGCACATATATTTGGCAAACAAACAATTCAAAAAATTAATAAAACAAAAAGACACATCTTATATATTACACTACGACTTGGCCCTCACTTACGCACAGCTTGGGGATTATAAAAACGCTTATGTCCATTTTTTAAGGGCATATCACTTAAACCCATCGGATTTAAAAAGCGGGATATATGCCCTGATGGCACTCGGTAAAATAAAAAAAACCAACGAATACCTTGTAAGCTCCATTAAAGAAGATTTCAATGAAAAAACATCACTCGTAGAAGGTATGTTGGCCATCACTCAAAACAATACCGTGAAAATGGCGGCTTTCATTGAAAAACCGGATAAAAACACACCAATGTGGATTATCACCAAACTTGTATCCAAAGCATTGCTGGATAAGGATTATACGTACGAAGCGCTAAAACTTAAAAGCATGTATCCAAAAGAGATTATTGCCAACCTTTTATATTTTTATTCAAACAATAAAAATCTTCCGGTATATAAAATAGCACTTAATTATCAGTCACTCTTTTTCTCCCAAAAATTTAATATGAACGATTTTTATTACGGTGCAAAAATAGTCAAAGACTGGTATTTTACTTTTGCCAAAATTTCGGGTCTTTTAAATAAAGTCAGACTAAACCTTATCGATCAGGCTAAAAAAGAAAATTTTGATTTAATACCTATTTTAAAAAGAGTGGCTTTTGCAAATTTATACACTAAACACTTTGAAGAAGCATACGTTATCTATAACGATCTTATTAACAATAAAAACATAAACGATGCCGATACGCTTTATCACGCCGCAGTGGCAGCTATAGGTGCAAAACACCATTCAAACGCCGTTGCGTTAATGGAACTGGCAAAACTAAAAAATCCTTCTTATTATGAAGCCAGATACGGTCTTGGGCTGCTGTGGCAGGAAAGCGGAAATTTAAGAGCCGCTTCAATACAGTATCTAAAAATTCCGGACGGTTTTGAAAGCAGATTTTTTGATTTTAACATCAAACCTCCTTCCAAATAAATTATTAAATCCTTATTTAACGGTAATTTAACTATTTATGCTTATAATTCTTCAAAAACTAGGAGGAGGTTTTATGAAATTCAGTTCAAAAGATTTTGGGGGAAGTCCTAAAAATATAAACATAAATCCGCAACAAACAGCTAACTATGCCGAAACTCATGAAATTTCAGATATTAATGCTTTTGTAAAAAGAACATATCAGTTACTTGCCGGAAGTTTAATAGCGGGTGCTGTAGGTGCTTATGTAGGTATGGGATTTGTCGGTAATATGGTTGATTATGCGACAGGTTCACTGACATTTACTTATTGGGGTGCGGTAATTTTAGAATTTATCCTTTTATTTGGAATATACGCAGCTAAAAATAAAACTCCTCTGAATTTAGTTTTACTTTTTGCTTTTACATTTATGACAGGATTTACATTAGCCCCAACACTGGCAATGTTTATAGCGGCTAATATGGGTTACGTTATAGGAGAAGCATTCGGTCTTACTGCGGTGGCTTTTGGCGCCTTAACGATTTTTGCCATGAATACAAAAAGAGATTTTACCACTATGGGCAAAATGCTGTTTATTGCATTAATCATTATGATTGTTGCAAGTATCGCAAACATTTTCTTACATCTTCCGATGCTGCAACTTGCAATTGCAAGCGTCGGTGCTGTTTTATTCAGCTTTTTTATTCTGTATGACACTCAAAACATTATCAGAGGAAACGTATCGAGTGAAATTGAAGCTGCAGTTGCATTATATCTTGATTTTCTGAATCTTTTTATTTCACTTCTTCAAATATTAGGATTTCTTAATAATGAAGAGTAATCCTCTCCTTTCCCGAACTATTGACGCAAATATAAACAGGTATAAAGAAGGCATAAGAGTAGTTGAGGATATTTTAAGATATGAATTCAACTCTCCCCTTGCAAAAGAACTAAAAACATTAAGACATATTCAAATTCCCGATTATGAATCATATGTAAAATACAGGAATTCTATAAATGATATTTTAAAACCTTCTACAAAATCAGAACAGCAACGAAATAATTTAAAAGATATCGTTATTTCAAATTTAAAAAGATCTCAAGAAAGTGCAAGAGTTTTGGAAGAAATTTTTAAACTTTTTGATATAATAACATCTGAAAAGTTCAAAAACGCAAGATATGCGTTATATAATCTCGAAAAAGAAATTTTAAACCTTCTGGGGACATAGCTCAGCTGGTAGAGCACGACGCTGGCAGCGTCGGGGTCACGGGTTCGAGTCCCGTTGTCTCCACCATCATTCACAAACTCCCGAAATTAAGGCGTTTCTAATAATCAAATCCAAACAGTGTCAGTTGTTTATGTGGGGTTTTAACTGACAGTATGACTGACAGTTAGTAAATCATTTAATGTTTTT
>Ga0256838_1000873_pt1 | contig 15724 bp, 11 predicted proteins | sample 4571419metaG_FD_185978 | JGI IMG/M metagenome (GOLD analysis project Ga0256838, IMG submission 185978) | Hydrothermal vent microbial communities from Guaymas Basin, Mexico - 4571-419 | ecosystem: Environmental > Aquatic > Marine > Hydrothermal vents | place: Mexico: Guaymas Basin | collected...
TGGTTCTAATCATGCTAGGCCAAGGTTTTGTTATACAAAGTAATCCTTTTTTGTTTGGTGGCATTTTGTTGCCTTCTTCGTCTATGATTTCTGCAAAAATTCCAGGAAGAGGGAAGGTAGCGCTTCCAGGTTTTATAGGAGTTGCTGCTGGAAGAGGGCTTATCATGTGTCCTCCAGTTTCCGTTTGCCACCAAGTATCTACTATCGAACATCTGTTATTTCCTACCGTTTCATAATACCATTTCCATGCCGCTGGGTCAATTGGTTCTCCAACTGTTCCAAGTATTCTAAGAGAACTTAAATCGTATTTTTTTGGAGCTTCAGGATCTAGTTTGTGAAGAAGTCTAATAGCTGTAGGAGCTGTGTAAAATTGATTTACTTGATAATCTTCTATCATTCTCCAAGCTCTGCTACTATCAGGATGAGTTAAAACGCCTTCAAACATAATCGTAGTAGCTCCAGCAGCCAAAGGTCCATAAACAATATAAGTATGTCCCGTAATCCATCCAATATCTGCCGTACACCAGAAAGTGTCGTTTTCTTTTATATCAAATACCCACTCCATTGTAAGTTGAGCCCAAAGAATATATCCTGCTTGAGAGTGTTGGACTCCTTTTGGTTTTCCAGTACTTCCGGAAGTATAAAGCAAAAATAATGGATCTTCGCTATCCATAATTTCTGGTTTGCATTCAGTAGATTGATTTAAAATTAAATCATTATAGCTTATGTCTCTTCCTTCAACCCAATTGATATCTTCATTGTTTCTTTCCACTACAATTACTTTTTCTACAAAATCGATTCCTTCTAACGCTTTATCAACAGTTGGTTTTAACATATAAGGTTTACCTTTTCTAAAACCACCATCGGCTGTAATTACTACTTTTGCCTTTGCATCGATTATTCTATCTCTAAGAGCCTCTGCACTAAATCCTCCAAATACGACGCTATGAATTGCTCCGATTCTTGCGCAAGCTAGCATAGCAAAAGCCGCTTCTGGAATCATTGGCATGTAAATTACGACTCTATCGCCTTTTTTAACGCCAAGATTTTTTAGTAAATTTGCAAATTTATTTACTTCTTTAAATAATTCAAGATAAGTAATTACTCTTTGTTCGCCATTGTCTCCTTCCCAAATGATAGCGGCTTTATTTTTTCTTTTGTTTAGATGCCTATCTATACATTGATAAGTGACATTTAATTTTCCTCCGACAAACCATTTGTAAAATGGAGCATTGCTTTCATCTAATATCTTATCAAACAATCTATTCCACGTAATTTTTTCTTTTGCTAATTTTCCCCATGTTCCAAGATAATCATCTTCAAATTCTTTTACTTTATCCCAATATTCGCACATATTTTTAAACGCAGGATTTTTAAATAGTTCTTTGCTTGGATAATATACTTCCATAACAATCCTTTTTTATTTTTAATATACCATAAATAAAATAAGAAAATGAAAAAAAGAGAAAAAAGTTGTGAAGCTTTGTTAATTAAAGTAACTATTTGTAATTTTCGATAGCTTTTTTAATAAGCTCAATAGCTCTTTCTCTACCTTCGTATCCAGTCACTTTTACCCATTTTCCAGGTTCAAGGTCTTTATAAGTTTCAAAGAAATGTTTAATTTGAAGAAGTTTGATTTCTGGTAAATCTTCAAGAGAATTGATTTTTGCCATTTGAGGGTCAAGTTTTGTAACTGGAACCGCTACTACTTTTTCGTCTTTTCCACTTTCATCTTCCATTATTAAAACTCCAATAACTCTGCTCTTTATAACAGTTCCTGGAACTACGCTTTCAGAGCTGATTACTAAAATATCAATTGGATCTCCATCGTCGGCTAAAGTATTTGGAACAAATCCGTAATTTGCAGGGTAAAATTGACTTCCATAAAGAATTCTATCTAAAAAAATAGCTCCGCTTTCTTTATCAAGCTCATATTTAATATTGCTTCCTTGAGGAATTTCAATTACGGCATTTACATATTCTTCGGGATTTCCAGGTTTAATTTTACTTAAATCCATTATTTTCTCCTTTAAATTTTTTATCAAGAAATTTTATCAAATAAATACCACTAATTACCAATATCCAGTTAATGTATATCCAAAAGAATAAGAAAAGTATTATGCTAAAACTTCCATATAAGCTTTTCGTTGTAGTTGATAGCTTTATGTAATAAATAAAAATAATTTTGCTAATAGAAAAAATTAGGGTAATTAAAAAGGAAGTAATTAAAACGCTTTTTGTTTTTTCTTCTATTAAAATGATTTTATAAAAAATGTAAAAACTTAACCACACTAAAAGAAAAGGTAAAATTTTCATACTAAAACTTAAATAAGCTTGAATTTTTAGAGAAATAAAAATTGCAACTGAAAAAAGAATCGGAATTAAAGTTAAAAGCGTCCAGTAGGTTTGGATTTTCTCCCATAAGTTTCTCTTTTGTTGTCCAAAAATTTTCGATACGATTTCTTCAAGGTTATTGAAAAATAAAATTGAAGATAATAAGATATATATTCCTCCAATAAATCCCATTTTTGAGCTGTTTTGTAAAAATTGGTGAAGATAATTTTTTATAATTTCTTCATTTGAAGGCATAAGATTTGAAATTAAAAAATTTTCTATTTTGATGTAAAATTCGTTAAATAATGGAGTATTCATAAAAATGCTTAAAACCAGTAAAATAAGAGGTACCATAGCAAAGATGGTATAAAAGCTCATAGCTGCTGAATATAAAGTAATTTCGCTACTTAAATTATGAAGTTTTTTTAAAAAATCTTTATTGATTTTCAAGTGCTTCCTTTTTTTCTTCTAGTTCAAGATATCTTTCTACTTTTTCATCGTAAAGTTTTTTAATTTCTTCTAGTTCTTTGCTTAAATTTATTAATCCTTTTTCGTTATAACAATCTGGATTGGCTAAACATTCTTCAATTTCGAGTATTGTATTTTCAAGTTCTTCTATTAATTTAGGTAATTCTTCGAGTTCTTTTTGCTCTTTATAAGAAAGTTTTTTGGGTTTTCTTGATTTTTTTTCTTTTTTGATTGGCTCTTTTGATATTTTTTCAAGTTGTTTTATTTCTTTTTCTATTTCGAGATATTCGGTATATGGAATATGACTTTCTTCTATAATGCCATCGCCTTTAAAAATAAATAGTTTTTTAGCGATTTTATCTACAAAATATCTATCATGGCTTACGAAAATTACGCTTCCTTCAAAGTCCATTAAATATTCTTCTAGGATATTAATTGTTGGAATGTCAAGATCATTTGTAGGTTCATCGAGAATTAAAACATCAAAATTTTTGGTAAAAAGTAAAGCAAGCGCAACTCTTGTTTTTTCTCCTCCGCTTAAAACACCAATTTTTTTTGTTAAATATTCTGGAGGAAATAAAAACTCTCTTAAATATCCATAAACGTGCATTGTTTTTCCTCTAACGTTTACATGTGTTCCTCCATTTGGACAAAAAGTTTCAATTAAATCTTTTTCATCATCAAGCATTGATTTTTTTTGATCGAGATATCCAATTTTTATGTTTTCTCCAATTTTGATTATTCCGCTATCAGGTTTTTCTTCTCCTATCAAAAGTTTTAAAAAGGTGGATTTTCCGCTTCCATTTTTTCCTACTATTGCGATTTTATCTTTTTGTAAGATTCTTGTGGAAAAATTTTTTATAAGAAATTTATTTCCAATGGATTTGGTTAAATTTTCAATTTCAAAAACCATTTTTCGTTTGTTTATTTTTTCTTCGTTTTTAGCTAAAAGTTCTCTTTTTAATTGTAATTCTATTTTTCTAATCTCAGCTCTATCTTGTTTAACTTTTTCTCTAAGTTCAAGAATTCTTTTTTTTCTTCCTTCATTTCTTTTAAGTCTAGCTTTTACGCCTCTTCTTAGCCATTCTTCTTCTTTTTTAAGAAGTCTTAATTCGTTTTCGTATTCTTTTTCTTTAGCTTTTAATAAGTCTTCTTTTTGTTTTAAATAATCGGCATATCCTCCTTTAAAAGATCTTAATTTACAATTTTCAAGTTCTACTACTCTTGTAGCGATTCTATCTATAAAATATCTATCATGGCTTACGACTATAAAAGTGTAATTTTCTTTTAAAAGCATATCTTCTAAAAATTCGGTCATGTATACGTCAAGATGGTTTGTTGGCTCATCAAGTAGCAATACATCTGGCTTTTGAAGAAGAAGACTAGCTAAAGCAACCCTTCTTTGTTCTCCTCCACTTAAAAGGGAAATATCTTTGTTTTCGTATTTTTTTAAATCAAATTCTTGAAGAACTCTTTTAATTCTATCGTCTAAATTCCATGCATTGTGAAAATCGAGAAATTTTGAAATTTTGTCAATTTCGTTTTGAATGGTTTTATTTTCTGGATTTTTTGCAAGTTCTTCCGTTAATTTTAAGTATTTTTGATAAGCCTCTTTAAATTCTGTTAGTTCATTTTCAATAGCTTCTCTAACTGTTAAGCCTGAATTAAATTTTGGTTGTTGTAAAAGTCTTTTTATTTTAATTCCGTTTTTAATAATAACTTCTCCGCTATCTGGAGGAATTGTTTTGTCTATTATTTTCATAAGAGTGGATTTTCCGCTTCCGTTTCTTCCAATTAAGGCTACTCTTTCATTTTCTTCTAGATGAAATTCTACATTACATAAAATTTTTTGCGCCTCAAAGTTTTTTGAAACGTTAAGAAGATCAACTAATGCCATGATTTTCCTTAAAAAAATTTTTTGAAATTTTAACATCTTCTAAAATTTGACTTTTTAATTCTTTAAAGGTTTTAAATTTCTTATTTTCTCTTAGAAATTCTAAAAATTCTATTTTAATCAATTTTTCTTTTGTTATGTCTTTTAGCAAATGGGTTTCAATTGAAAAATTATTATCTGTTGAGCGTTTTCCAATAAAAGTAATTGATGGAATGTTATTTGTTTTTGTAATGTATACGCCTTCTTTTGGAATAAGATAATTTTTTAAAAGGGTTATATTAATTGTTGGAACGAATTCTTTAGAGCCAAGTCCTTGACCTTTTATATGAAGTCCTTTTATTTTATAGGTATGACCCAAAAATTCATTGGCTTTTTTGATATTTCCTTCTTTTAAAAATTTTCTAATAACGCGAGAGTGAACTCCTATTCCGTTAATTTTTATTTCGTTAATTATTTCTATTTGAAAATGTTTTTTTAAAAGATTAATATCTCCCTCTCTATTTTTTCCAAATCTAAAATCTTCTCCAATAACTATTTTTTGAATGTTTTCCTTTTTTAATATGTTTATAAATTCTAATGCAGTTAAATTTTTTATTTTCTCAAGCTCAAAAAACTTACACTCAATTGTAGTATACTCGCATCTATCAAGACCTGGAGTTAAATTGCCGCCTTTTTCTATTACGATTAAAAAATTTGCTTTTTTTAACAACGCTTGATGTGCTATGTGCATACCGTCAAATCCACCTATTGTGGCTATTTTAGGCATATACATTTAATCTTTCTTTTGCTTTGTTTTCTAACATTTGTGCATCTTGAACTACTTTTAAATCTTGAGGACTTGGATTTACTGGAGCAAGAGCTGCGGCTTTTACTTGCTTGGCTATTTTTATTGTTTCTTCTGGAGTTTTTCCTTTTTGAAGTTTTATTGGAACTTCTCCAGAAATTGCGTACTTTTTACCATCCGGTCCTATAACGTAGGAATAATGAGGTGCTCCGGCTAAATTTCCACCAACAATTTTGTGAGCTATTTCGTGTGCTTTTACTTTTGAATCTATTTGTTGAAGTTTTATAACTTTTTCTTTTATTTTTAAATCATTTTTATAGTTTAGAATGTTTTTGTAGCCTAGAATAGGTGAATGATTTGTAATTATTATTTTTGTCTCCTTTTTGTTTTTATTATACTATTTTTTATTAAAAAACTCTATGATAGCTTTTGCATCTTTTTCGTTTAAAACTTCTTTTAATTCTTCAAAAGTTGCTTTTTTAATATTTTCAAATGTTCCAAAATAATTTAAAAGTTTGGTCATTTTAGCTTTTCCTATTCCTTTAACTTCTAAAAGTTCAATTTTTGTGTCTTTTTTTCTTTTCGTTTTTCTATGAAATTCTATTGCGAATCTATGAGCTTCGTCTCTTAACATTTGAAGAAATTGAAGTCTTTTGTCGTTTTCGCTAAGTTCAAGTTTTTCTATTTTAGATTCGTTTAAAAAGTATATTTTATCTTTTGCTTTCCCTTTTGCTCTATGAGCTTTTGCGTCGATTTTTTCCTTGGAAATTGCCAAAATATCGACATTGACTCCGCTATTTTGAATTATTTCTTGTGCTATTTTAAATTGAGCGTTTCCTCCATCAATTAGCCAAAGATCTGGTGGAGAAGTTTTTTCAAAACTTTTTGCTCTTCTTAAAAGCAATTCTCTCATTTGAGAATATTCGTCTTTACCTTCAAGATGATAGTGTCTATATTCTTCTTTTTTAAAGTTTCCATTTTCCCAAACTATCATTGCTCCAACAATAGCTTCTCCTCTTAAGTGAGATGTATCGAAAACTTCGATTTTATAAGGGATATTTGATAAATTAAATAAGTTTTTAAGTTCTAGTAAAATTGTATTTTCCTTTTGATTTTTGAGTATTTCATTTGCGTTTATCTTAGCAAGATTTATTAAGGATTTTTTTTCTTTGGTTGTAGGAGTTATGATAGAGATTTTTTTTTGAAATTTTTCGCTTAGGAATTTACTAAGCCATTCTCTTTCTTCAAAATCTTCTCCGACTAAAATTTTGTTGGAAGTAAAAGGAGTTTGTGTAGAATAAAATTCTAAAATAGCTCTTGTATAAATTTCTCCTTTTTCAGGAATTGTTTGTGAATTTATTATACTATGAGAACTTGCAACTACCTTTCCGTTTCTAACGAATATTCTAATTACTATAGCTTTTTTTTCTATGATTTCGACTACGAAAATATCTAAATCTTCTAATTTTGCCAAATCTACGTTGGAATATATTTCAGCGCTTTCAATGGCTTTTATTCTGTCTCTAATTTCAGCGGCTTCTTCAAATTGAAGATTTTGAGCGTATTTTTCCATTTTTTTATATAAAATATTTAAAATTTTGTCTTTATTTTCTATCAGTTCAATGGCTTTATCGATATATTTTTTATATTCTCTGCTGGTAATATTTCCAATACAAGGAGCAAGACATCTTCCTATTTGATAATAAAGACAAGCTTTTTTTCCTCTAAGACAGCTTTTACTTTGAACCAAAGGTATTTCTTCATAAATCGTTTTTAATATTGCGTTTGCTCCGCTACTAAAAGGTCCAAAATATTTAACGTTTTTTCCTTTTACCACTTTTCTTGTAATTTGGGGCATAGGAAAAGGCTCATCAAAATCTATGTAAATGTAAGGGTAAGTTTTGTCGTCTCTAAGTAAAATATTATACTTTGGTTTTAATTGTTTAATTAGAGAATTTTCTAAAATTAGCGCGTCGTTTTCATTTTCTACTACTATATAATTTAAATCTTTTGTTTCGCTTATCATTTTATAAATTCTTGGAGATAGATTATCAGCAGGTCTAAATGGAGCGAATCTAAAATAACTTCTTACTCTTTTTTTTAAACTTTTTGCTTTTCCAATATAAAGTAATTTTCCATTTTCGTCAAAATATTGATAAACTCCAGGTTTATCCGGTAAAAGTTTTATTTTTTCAAGTAATTTTTCCATTTAAAATAGCCTTTATTTCTTCAAATTTTTTTCTGATTTGTTCGTTTTTGGCGTTTATTTTAAAATCTCCAGCTTTTTTAAAATAAAATTTAATATCTTTTGGAGGTTTTGGCAAAGGTGTATATTTATAATTCGTTACGATTTTTTTTGGATTTATTTGAGAGCAAATTCCGCTTTTATGCATTAAAGAAATAATTTCAAAAATCATCTTTCTTTTGTAAAAAATTTCTTGTCTTAAAGCTGGATGTGATACGAAAATATATAAAGTATCTCCTTTATAAACCATTTTTGAGATATATTTTTTGTAATTTTGCGGCATTAGTGATATAATTTTCCTTAAACAACGATACTTGTTTAATTTATTATCAAAAGGTTTTAAAAGATGAGATATTATTTCGTTTGCCTTTTTCATATTGTAATTATATCTGTTTTTTTTGGATGTGGATATAAAGCGCCTCCGACTTGGACGGAAAATAAACAAGAAACGAATGTAACTGATGTTAAAATTTTAGATATTAATGGAACTTTAAAGGTGAAAATAAAATGAAATTCGATACCATCATAATTGGTAGCGGTTTAGCGGCTTTGTGGTGTGCTAAATTTTTGAATGAAAAAAATAAAAAAACATTAATTATTACTAAAAATATGGTTTGGGATTGTAACTCTTTTTATGCGCAAGGTGGCGTTACAATGGCTCTTGATAGAGATGATGTTCCTCTTCATATAGAAGATACTATAAAAGCTGGAAGTTTTCATAACGATAAAAGAGCCGTTGAGATTTTAAGCAAAGCTTCTTTGGAACTTAAAAAAGAAATATTTGAATATGGGTTTAGATTTGATGAAAAAGTAACTAAAGAAGGGGCTCATTCAATTCCAAGAGTATATCACGCAGGGGGAGATGCAACTGGAAGAGAGCTTCATAAATTTATCTTCAAAAAAGATAAAAGTTTTTTTATGGACGAAGCGTTAGTATTTGATATCTTAATTAAAGATAAAATAGCATATGGAGTTAGTGTATTTAAAAACAACGAAAAATTTAATATTTATGCCGATAATATCGTAATTGCAAGCGGAGGAATAGGGGCTCTTTATAAATACGATACAAACGCAAGGACTATTGCAGGAGAAATGCAAGGTTTAATGGTAGAGAAGGGGATAAAATTAAAAGATATGGAATTTACTCAATTTCATCCAACTGTATTTATTGAAATGAAATTTTCTCAAAAATTGCTTTTAACCGAAGCTCTAAGGGGAGAGGGCGCTTTTGTAATTGATGAGAAAGGAGAGAGATTTTTATTTAAATATGATAAAAGAGGTGAACTTGCCGGACGAGATATAGTAAGCAGAGCTATATTTTTACATCAGCAACAAGGTCATAAAGTTTTTCTTGACGTTTCGATGTTTGATGAAGAATATTTTAAAAATAGATTTCCAACAATTTATCAAAAGCTTAGAGATTTTGGAATTAATGTTCCTTATGAAAAAATACCTATTTCTCCTGCCTTTCATTATATGATGGGAGGGATTGAAGTTGATTTGAATTCGAAAGTAAAAGGATTTGAAAATTTATATGCAATTGGAGAAGTAGCTAATACTGGAGTTCATGGGGCAAATAGATTAGCAAGCAACTCTTTGCTTGAATGTTTTGTATTTGCAAAAAAAGCGGCAAACGAAATTGTTTTGCAAAATTTCAAAACAAATGGTACAATTTTTGAAATTAACAATGAAGAGCTTTTTAAAAAAGAAGATAAAAAATATAAAAACCTTTTAAGAGAATATATGTGGAAAAATGTTGGAATCATAAGAGACGAAAAAGGATTAAAAGAAACTCTAAATTTTATAGAAACATCTCTAAATAGGGTAGGTAGAATGACAAGGCTTAGATTTTTAACGGCAAAAGAAATTGTAAAAGCCGCTCTTAATAGAAAAAAATCACTTGGAGCTCATTTTAGAAAGGATGAACATGGAAGTAATTAACTTAACAAACACTTGGATAGGGTATTTAGTTTTAGCTGTTTTCGTAATTGGATATTTTTTTATCGCAACGGAAGAAAAGTTTGAATTAAATAAAGCAAAGCCGGCACTTTTTATTGGAACCTTTTCTTTTATGATGATTGGGTTTTATTTTGCCATTAATCATTTAGATCCTACTCCTCTTCATCATGCGTTAAAAGAATTAATTGAAGAAATCGCTGAGATTTTCTTTTTTTTGTTTGTTGCAATGACTTATATCGAGGCTTTAATCGAAAGAGGAGTTTTTGATGCTCTTAGATATAGATTGATTTCAAGAGGCTATAGTTATAAAAAACTTTTTTGGATAACTGGAACACTTGCTTTTTGGATAAGCCCTGTTGCTGATAACTTAACCACTGCTTTGATTTTATCAACAGTGCTTTATACTATCGATAAGCACAATGAAAATTTTTTGGTCCCAGGAGCAATTAATATCGTAGTTGCTGCAAATGCGGGAGGTGCTTGGTCTCCTTTTGGAGATATTACCACTCTTATGGCTTGGACGGCTGAAAAAGGAGAATTTATTGACTTTTTATATCTTTTCCCTGCGTCGTTTTTTGGATGGCTTTTAACGGCATTTTTGCTTAGTATTTTTGTACCAAAAGGAGAACCTCATTTTGACGCTTTAACTACTCCAAAAGTTGAAATTAAAACAGGTGGCAAAGTAGTTATTTTTCTTGGATTTTTTACCATTTTTATTGCGGTAGTAGGGCATATTTTTATGCATTTTCCAGCAATGTGGGGTATGATGTTTGGATTGTCGTTATTGCTTTTATATTCTCTTTATCATAAGAAAAAACATAAAGAACATTTTAATGTTTTTGTAAATATGCAAAAAGTAGAAAACGATACTTTGCTTTTCTTTTTTGGGATTTTAAGTGCCGTAGGAGCTTTGGCGTTTGTTGGATGGCTAATTTATATTACAAAACTTTATGAGATAATTGGTCCAACTTGGGCAAATATTAGCGTTGGATTTATTAGTGCAATTATTGATAATGTTCCTGTAATGGCAGCAATTTTAAAAGCTAATCCTCCTATGGGAATTGATCAGTGGTTGCTTGTAACTTTAACAGCTGGAATTGGAGGTAGTTTAATTAGTTTTGGTAGTGCCGCTGGAGTTGGAGTAATGGGTAGAATGAAAGGAATTTATACTTTCTTTTCTCATATGAAATTTGTTTGGGCTGTTTTGGCTGGGTATATTTTAAGCATTGCGATTTGGTATGTTCAGTTTGAAATTTTAGGTCTTTATTAGATAAAATTTCAATAAAAAAGGAAATAAATGCAGGTAGAGATTTTAATTCTTGATTTTGGAAGCCAATATACTCAATTAATAGCAAGAAGACTTAGAGAAGAAGGTATTTATAGTGAAATAGTCCCATATTATGAAGGATTAAAAGCAGCAATAGAAAAAAAACCAAAAGGAATTATATTTAGTGGAGGTCCAGCAAGCGTTTATGATAAAGACGCTTATAGAGTAGATAAAAAGATTTATGAGCTTAACATTCCAATTCTTGGAATATGTTATGGTATGCAATTGATTACAGTTGATTTTGGAGGAGAAGTAGTTAGAGCTGATCATCATGAATATGGGAAAGCGGAGCTTTTTATAGACGAGCCTCATAAAATTTTTAAAGATGTTAGTAATCCTACAATTGTTTGGATGAGTCATTCAGATAGAGTTGAAAAATTACCAAAAGGATTTAAAAGAATAGCTCATACCACTAATGCTCCATATGCCGCTATTGTAAATGAAGAGAAAGAAATTTACGCAATTCAGTTTCATCCAGAAGTTACTCATAGCGTTGAAGGAAATAAAATCCTTAGAAACTTTGCAAGGGAAGTGTGTAAAGTTACAAGTAAATGGGATATGGCTCACTTTGCAAAAGAACAAATTAAAAAGATTAGAGAAATAGTAGGGGATAATAAAGTTATTTGCGCTTTGAGTGGAGGAGTTGATAGTAGTGTTACCGCTGCACTCTTACACGAAGCTATTGGAGATAAACTTATTCCTATTTTTGTTGATACAGGACTTCTTAGAAAAAATGAAAGAGAAGAGGTAGAACATGCATTTAAAAATGTCTTAAAAGTTCCTTTAATTACAATAGATGCAAAAGATAAGTTTTTAAGTAGATTAAAAGGAGTAATAGATCCTGAAGAAAAAAGGAAAATTATTGGGCATACTTTTATTGAGGTTTTTGAAGAAGAAGCCAAAAAACATAAAGATGCTAAATTTTTAGCTCAAGGTACTTTATATCCAGATGTAATTGAAAGTGTTTCAGTTAAAGGACCAAGTAAAACAATTAAATCTCACCATAATGTAGGAGGTTTGCCTGATTGGATGCAATTTGAATTAATTGAACCTTTAAGAGAACTATTTAAAGATGAAGTTAGAAAACTTGGACTTGAGCTTGGTCTTCCAAGAGATTTGGTATATCGTCATCCATTTCCAGGTCCTGGACTTGCTATTAGAATAATGGGAGAAGTAAATGAAAAAGATTTGGAAATTTTAAGAGAAGCAGATTATATATTTATTCAAGAACTTAAAGCTTGGGGGCTTTATGATAAAGTATGGCAAGCGTTTGCCGTTCTTTTAAACGTAAGAAGTGTTGGAGTTATGGGGGATAATAGGACTTATGATAATACCATTGCTCTTAGAGCCGTTAGTTCAACAGACGGAATGACGGCAACTTTTTCTCATCTTCCTCATGAATTTCTTGAAAGAGTTTCAACAAGAATAATTAACGAAGTAGATGGAGTAAATAGGGTAGTTTACGATATTTCAAGTAAACCTCCTGCTACTATTGAATGGGAATAATTAGTGAAAAAAACAATTTATTTATTAACTGATGAAAAGTATGAAGGAGCAGTAAATTTTCCGGTTATAAAAATAAAATTTTTTTCTCCTTCCTTTTCTTTTGAAAACATTGATTTTTTACTTTTTACTTCAAAAAACGGTGTAAGGGGTGTTGATAGATTAACCAATAAGTGGAAAGAATATCCTTCTTTTGCAATAGGAGAAGCTACCGCAAAAGAAATTGAAAAAAGAGGTGGGAGAGTTGAATTCATAGCTAAAAGTGCTTATGGAGATGAATTTGCAAAAGAAATTAACAAATACTATAAAAGCAAAACTTTTCTTTTTTTTAGAGCAAAAAAAATTATTTCTCCAATTAAAAAAATAATAGAGCCTCAAAATAAATTAAAAGAAGTAATAATTTACGAAACTATTTGTAATAATCCAAGCTTTAACTTACAAAAACCAAGCATAGTTATTTTTTCTTCTCCTTCAACCGTAAAATGTTTTGCTAGAATAGAAACATTTGAGAATATTGATATTATAGCAATTGGGAAAAAAACTCTTAAAGAATTAAAAAATTATGTCAACGAAGAGAAAATTTTTCTTCCAAAAAAACCATCTATTAAAGAATGCATTAAATTAGCTCAAACACTTGATTAAAAATTTAAATTTTTTAGTCTGAAAATTTATTAGTTTATTTTCTAAGAAAACTTGATTGACTTTCACTTAAAGTTTTTGTATAATTTCATTGCCTGGGAGGAGCGCTACCCGCACATTTTGGGGCCCTACACCAATACTTATAGGGGAGATGGTAGCGGCTGGGGTGTGCGGCGGCTTTTAGCTGCCCCTAAACCAGCCCTCCTATCCCCACTTTGTGGCTCATGGGAGCCCAAAGTCACTGCGTGAACGCCCTCCTGGGTTTTTAAGTTGTTTTAAAAATGTGTCTGATACAAAATAATAGAATTGAAAATATAATTTTATAGAAATTAAAATAAATCCCTATAAAATGCTACTCCTATACTGATTCTTGTTACGCTCTTATCGTAATCTATCAGACTTTCTCCATATCCTGAGAAAAATTTAAAAAACCAATAAATCGTTTCTGAATTGTATATAGGTGTAAAATAATCAAATTCTACAGCACCTTTGTTTTCTTTTATTCTAAGATTATTTCTTAGTTTGATACCATATAAATCGTTTTTATATAAATATTTTATTACTATTTGTCCGTATCCGTAATATTTTGTTATATCGGGATTGTCATCGTTATCTTCATTTTCGGGAATTCTATACCATCCTTCCACTTTTAAAAACAAATTTTTCCATTGCCAAAAAGTTGCTAAAACAAGTCTATTCCAAGATCTTGATTTTTCTCCACCTTGGCCGTTTGAATGGTGTCTTATGCTAAATTGAACAGCTTTTAATTTGCTTAAATGGTCAATCTTATTTGGAGTTGGAACTGTTATAAAGAGTTCAGGAATGTAATTTGTTTCTCTAAAAGGAGCTGAATATGCATATGCTCTCCAAAAAGAAACTTGGGTATAAGCAAAAGAAATATATTCATTAAATCCGAATAAATTATAACTTAAAAGTTTTTGAAGACTTATTTGAAATTCAATTTCCGTTTCTTTTTTTGTAGGGGAGTAAGCTATAGGTAAAAAGTAATTAGAATGATAGGGCAGTATGCCATAATCTCTTTTTACAATTTTTTCTATTTCTTTTTTTACGTTAGGTTTTGAAGTGTCAACTTTGGAGTAAGCAAATTGTAAAGCTTTTTCGTATTGAGTGCTTTCTTTTAACTCATTTCTTACGATATATGAATATTCGTTGGCTGCTTTTTTATACCAGTAAAAAGCCTTTTTTATGTTTTTTTTTACACCAAGACCATTTTCGTACATATAAGCAATCAAATATGCTGCTTCTTTGTTTCCTTTTTTTGCTTCTTGTAAAATTTTAGGGTAAGATGATTTATATTTTTTTTGCTTATACAATTTTAAAGCTGTGGTGTAATCAATTGTTAAGTTAGATTCTGATATATTGGCAGCTGTTAAAGAGAGTGCAAAAAAAAGAAGAAGAAAAATTTTATTTTTTATCATTATCTTCTTTTAATGCTTTTTTAGCACCTTCTACCATACCTTCAATAGCGCTTTTTGTAACCTTTAGTAGACGCTTAGCAAGTTTTTCGGTTTCCTCTTTTGTTTCCGTTAATATTTCTTTTGCTTTTTCTTTAATTTCTTCGGAAACTTCTTTTGTTTTTTCTTTTAATATTTCAAGAGCTTTTTTAGTTGTTTCTTTAATTTTTTCATTAAGTTTATTTAATTCATTTTGCAGTTTTTCTTTTTCTTCTTCAATAGTTTGTGAAAATTCTTTACCAATTTTTGAAGAAATATTATTAAGAGTTTCAATTAAAGCTTTTTGCATTTTTTCAAGTTCGATTATTATTTCATTAATTTCTTCTTTTGTTAAATGCTCAAGTTTTTCTTTTGTTGATTCTACTTTTTCAATTATTGCTTCTTTTGCACCTTCAATTGCGCCTTTTAGCGTTTCTTCAATTTTTTCGCCTTTTTCTTTTGCGGCTTCCACTGCTGAAACAATAGCAGCTTCTGAAACTTCTTTGATTTTTTCCGCTTTTAATTCAATGTTTTCGAGTGCATTTTGGACTGATTCTTTTACTATAGTTTTTACTTTTTCTTCTACTTTTTCACCTTCTTCTATAATTACCTTAACGCTTTTTTTTATAGTCTCTTCCATTACACCTAAAATTTCGGCGTTTTTTAGTTTAATGTCGGTTAAAATTTCTTCAATTTCTGTTTTTATCTTTTCATCAAATCCATTTGCCGCTTCTTTTATTCCTTTGAGGGCTTTATTTAATTTTATTATCATTTCTGCTTTTGTTTCTTCAATTTGGTATTTTAATTTCAATAATTCCTGTTGAAGAGTTTCAACTACTTTATTATAAGAGTCTTCAATTGCTTCTACAGCGCCTTTTATAGCCGCTTCAATATGTTCTTTTGTCAATTCTTCAAGAGTTTTTAATTCATTCATAGCGGTATTAACTGCTTCTTTTACGATTTGTTCAATTTCTTCATCTGTTTTTTTTGCTTCTTTTAATACTTCTTCTACGGCATTTTTAACAATATTTTTTACCTCTTCTTCAGTTAATCTACCTTTTTCTTTCGCTTCTTTTAAATTTTCTCTGATTTGTGTTTTCATATTCTCTACCATTTT
>Ga0256838_1000875_pt1 | contig 15695 bp, 13 predicted proteins | sample 4571419metaG_FD_185978 | JGI IMG/M metagenome (GOLD analysis project Ga0256838, IMG submission 185978) | Hydrothermal vent microbial communities from Guaymas Basin, Mexico - 4571-419 | ecosystem: Environmental > Aquatic > Marine > Hydrothermal vents | place: Mexico: Guaymas Basin | collected...
TGAAAAAGCCCGGATCGTCTGCTGAAATGATTAGGAAACCTCCCTTATTCCCGATGTATGCACTACTCATAAGGGAGTCTGAAGCTACGTTCAGACCTACCATTTTCATCCCACAGGCTGCTCTCTTCCCCGTAATAGCGGCAGCATAAGCAGTCTCATAGGCGACTTTTTCGTTCGTAGCCCACTGACCGTAAGCAGGTAATCCCATCTGTTTAATGAGCTTCTGGTAAGTTTCCATAATCTCTGAACTAGGTGTGCCTGGATAGGCAGACATAACGTCAACGCCTGAAAACAGAAGAGCCCAGGCAATTGCTTCGTTTCCAAGAAGAGTTTTTTTCATTCTCACGCTCCGTTTTGTGGAGTAGTTTTGTTTATTATATGTTAAGTTTTAGGTTGCTTAATTTTAAATTTTATTGGTAGCGTGAGGTTGTTAAAAAAATCCACCACACCAAAAAGAGAACACCCAGATTAAAGAGTGCAAATTTCGCCAAAATAAACAACTGAGCTATAAAGTTTTTTTATATATTCCTGTACAAGTTCAAGTTCTAAGGTTTTTTGGGTCTTTCGTTCTCCCTCCTGAGTTTTTCAAGTTTGGGGTCTTTCTTCCGGTACTTGGGCTGTAACCCTTCTTCTCCTTTTTCTTCGCAAGCTCTTTTCCACTTGGAGTACATGAATAGATCTATGCCCAGTTCCCGGCAGGCTTGGGTTACTGATTCCGCCGAGTCTACGTACATGATCGCTTTCAGTTTTTCTTCAGCTATCCAGTACTTTCTCGTGCGGGAAGTTCCATTTAAATGAGGAGTAGTTCACGAACAGGTTTAGCCAAACCTTCCGGTTATGTAATCCTCCGTCAGCTTTTCTTTCGGTTTAACAAATATCTCGTCAGTCCTGTTAAACTCTATCAGTTCTCCCATATACATGAAGGCCGTGTAGTCAGAAACGCGGGCTGCCTGCTGCATATTGTGTGTAACGATGATAATCGTCAACTTATCCCTGAAACTGACCACAAGCTCTTCTATTTTTGCCGTTGATATCGGGTCAAGGGCAGAGGTCGGTTCATCAAAAAGAAGAACCTCAGGTTCTACAGCTATAGCCCTTGCTATACAAAGTCTCTGCTGCTGCCCTCCCGAAAGCCCGGAAGCCGGATCGTTAAGCCTATCCTTAACCTCTTCCCACAGAGCTGCGTCCTTGAGGGCTTTCTCCACCCTGTCCTGAAGCTCTCCTTTATTTTTTATCCCCTTCAACCTCAAACCGTAAGCCACGTTGTCAAATATCGACATAGGAAAAGCCGTCGGTTTCTGGAAAACCATCCCAACCCTGCTTCTGAGCCTTATAAGATCGTAATCCTTCTCAAGGATGTTTTCCCCGTCAAGCAGTATTCTCCCTTCGTACTTGTTACCGGGATAAAGATCATGCATCCTGTTAAAACACCTGAGTAGAGTAGTCTTTCCACAGCCGGAAGGTCCTATCAAAGCCGTTATTTTTTTCTCAGGAACATTAAAAGAAATATTCTTTAAGGCCTGTTTGCTTCCGTAATAAAAGTTAAGATTTTCGACCTTTATCTTTGCAGGTTCATCGGGATTAATTACGTAAGCCATGGCATTCTCCTTCACCTTTTAAACTTGTAATGGGCAATCACCCTTCCCAGAATATTGGCTCCGAGGACTCCGAAAGTAAGTATTATCGCCGCAGCCCAGGCAAGATCCTGCCAGTACTTATAAGGACTCATTGCATAATCGTACATCGTTACAGTAAGCGAAGCCATAGGCTGAAAAATGTTTGTTGTAAAGAAGTTATTGTTGAAAGAAGTAAAGAGGAGGGGGGCCGTCTCTCCACCTATTCTTGCAACGGACAGAATAACTCCGGTAACAATTCCCGTTATTGCCGCCCTATAGACTATGTCCTTTATTACCTTAAACTTTGTAGCCCCGAGGGCATAGCCGGCTTCCCTCAGTTCGGGAGGAACCATCCTAAGCATATCGTCCGTCGTCCTGAGAACTATCGGTATCATCATCACCGCCAGCGATAGAGATCCCGCAAGTCCCATAAAGTGGCCGACAGGTTTTACAAGAACGGCGTAGATAAACGTTCCGACAACTATCGAAGGGATACTCATCATAACGTCCGACATATCTCTGACAAAATTTGCAAGCCTGCTGTTTTTTCCGTACTCTGAGAGGTAAGTTCCGGCAAGAATTCCGATTGGTATTCCTATAACCGTTGCAAGTAAAACAATTAGTGTTTGACCGACAATTGCGTGCTTAAGCCCGCCCGAACTGTCTCCGGGAGCAGGAGGATCTCCGAGAAAGACATCCAGGGACAGCGTAGAAAATCCCTTGTACAGAAGTGTTCCCAATATCCAGAAAAGCCACATAATTCCGAATAGGGCTGCAAGAGTGGAAAAAACAAGAATTATTGCATTTATAAGTTTCCTCTTCTGGAAAGCGTCCACAGCTTACCTCTCAACTCTTTTGAGGAAGAAGAACTTGCCGATAACTATTACGAGAAAACTCATTACAAAAAGTATTAGGGCAAGGTAAAAGAGGCTGGAGAGGTAAAGGTCGGTATCAGCTTCGGTAAATTCATTTGCAAGGGTAACCGTAATTGAAGTCGCCGGCTCAAGGAGAGATTTGGGGATTACCGGCTGGTTTCCCATGACAAACGTAACGGCCATAGTCTCTCCCAAAGCCCTTCCGAGAGAAAGAATTATTCCTCCTATCACTCCGAGCTTGGCGTAAGGTATAACGACATCCTTCATTACGTCCCACTTCGTAGCCCCGAGGGCATAGGCTGACTCCTTGAGTATATCGGGAACCATCTTAAAGGAATCCCTTGCAATTGCCGCCGTAAAGGGAAGTATCATGATTGAAAGGACAATTGAGGCGGTTAAGAGTCCTATCCCCGGCGTATAACCGGAAAACCACTGGCCGATAACCGGTATCTTTCCGAGAGTTGCATGAATAACAGGCTGAACTTTATCCCTCATGAAAGGAGCAAAGAAGAAAAGTCCCCACATTCCATAAATAATGCTCGGAATCGCAGCAAGTAATTCCACGGCAACACCCACCGGCGTTCTTAGGAAGTGGGGGGCAATTTCTGTAAGGAATATGGCTATACCTATGGCAACGGGAACTGCTATCGTGATAGCAATTACAGTACTGACCACCGAACCGAAGATAGCAGGAGCGCCCCCAAACTTGTCAAGAGGCGGATTCCAGACCTGGGATGTTATGAACTTCCATACACCAAAAGTGCTTATTGCCAGGGAAGACTCCTTGTATAGGACTACAAAGACAGCAAGGAGTATTACCAAAACAAGAATTGTAGCTCCGAGCGCAAGCTTGGCAAAGCTCCAGTCCGCCCAAAAACCTCTCTGTCCCGCCATACTCCACCTTCTCCGTTTCTCTCCGTGAATTATAGAATTTGACTGCTATTTGGTGAAGTTTAACTTTTAGAGGTAAACTGAAAAGAAGGAGCCGTTAAATGGTAAAGAAAGGCGATTTCGTTCACCTCCACCTTCACTCCCAGTACTCCATCCTTGACGGAGCTATAAAGGTTTCGGAACTTGTGAAGAAAGCCAAAGAGTACGGTATGCCGGCCGTTGCAGTTACCGACCACGGCAATATGTACGCTTCTTATGAACTCTATAAAACCTGTCAGAAGGAAGGAATAAAGCCCATAATCGGTCAAGAATTCTACATAGCCAAAGGATCAAGGTTTGACAGGAAAAAGGGTGAGGACGGGGAAAAGGGGAGTTATCACCTCATTCTCATCGCAAAGAACGATACCGGACTGAAAAATTTAATGAAATTAAGCACAATCGGATTTACCGAAGGGTTTTACTACAAGCCAAGAATAGACAAAGAAGTTCTGGAAAAGTACAGTGAAGGGTTAATAGCCCTATCTGCATGTATTCAGGGGGAAATTCCTCTACTTTACCTCAAAGGTAAAGAAGAAGATGCCGTAAAAGCAGCAAAGTGGTACAAAGAGCTTTTCGGAGATGACTTCTACCTGGAAGTTCAGTACCACGGAATAAAAGAACAGGAAAGGGCAAACAGGTTTTTAGTAGAGCTTTCGAAAAAGCTGGACATTGACATAGTTGCCACAAATGATGCCCATTACCTGAATAAAGAAGACTGGGAAGCTCACGATGTTCTACTCTGTCTCCAGACGGGGAAGAAGCTCTCAGACGAAAAACGAATGAGGTTTCCTTCAAAGGAGTTTTACTTCAAAGACGCTCAGGAAATGTTTGAAGTATTTAAGGAAATTCCCCAGGCGGTATTCAATACGTTGAAGATAGCAGAAAAAGTTGAAGACAAGCTCCAGACTTTCGAAAAGAAAGGGTATCTTCTTCCGAAATATCAGGTTCCCGAAGGCTACACTTACGAAACGTACTTAAGAGAGTTAGCCGAAAAAGGCCTCGAGAAAAGATTTAAGCAGTTGGGAATAAAAGACGGGGAAGAAAGAAAAAAATACTACGAAAGACTTGAGCACGAGTTGAAAATAATAAGTAACATGGGATTTCCCGGATACTTCCTAATAGTTTGGGACTTCATAAACTGGGCAAAGAAAAACGGAATTCCTGTCGGACCAGGAAGGGGTTCTGCAGCAGGTTCCCTTGTCGCTTACGCCATAGGCATAACAGACATCGATCCGCTCAGGTTCGGCCTTCTTTTTGAGAGATTCCTAAACCCCGAAAGGATAACCATGCCCGACATCGACGTCGATATCTGTCAGGAAGGAAGGGACAGGGTAATCCAGTACGTAAGGGAGAAATACGGTGAGGACAAGGTCTGCCAGATTATTACCTTCGGCACTATGCAGACCAAAATGGTAATACGGGATGTCGGAAGAGTTCTCGGCTTATCCCCAAAAGAAGTTGATAAGCTGGCAAAGCTTGTTCCGTCAGACGCAAAATCCGTCGAGGATGCAATAGAAAAAGCACCCGAAATTAAGGAATTAAAGGAGAAAGATGAAACTATTAACAGGTTGCTTACTATAGCATCAAGACTTCAGGGACTTGCCAGGCAGACAGGAGTCCACGCAGCAGGAGTTGTCATTGCCCCGGAAACGCTTACCGACTACATACCTCTGGCAAAGAGTAAGGACGGAGATATTACAACTCAATATGATATGGGGCAAATAGAAGATCTCGGACTTCTCAAGATGGACTTCCTTGGGCTTAAGACCCTTACGATTATTGATAAAACAGTAAAACTCATAAAAGAAAAATACGGAAAAGAGATAGATATATCGCGAATTCCCCTCGACGACGAAAAAACTTTTAAGCTTCTCCAGGAAGGGAACACGGTCGGCGTCTTTCAGTTAGAATCGAGGGGTATGAGAAACTTAATGAGAAGGCTTAAGCCTTCAGTATTTGAGGACATTATTGCCTTAGTCGCTCTCTACCGTCCGGGACCTCTCAACTCCGGAATGGCCGAAAGCTACATACGGAGAAAACACGGTTTGGAGGAAATCAACTATATCTTTCCCGAACTTGAACCGGTCTTGAAGGAGACTTACGGTCTCTTTATTTACCAAGAACAGATAATGCAGATAGCAAATATACTCGCAGGGTATTCCCTCGGAGAAGCAGATAACCTCAGAAGAGCTATGGGTAAGAAGAAAAAAGAAGTAATGGAAGAAGAAAGGGGAAAGTTTATCAGCAGGGCAGTCGAAAGGGGATACCCGAGAGAAAAAATTGAAGAACTTTTTGATAACATAGCCAAGTTTGCAGAATACGGATTTAACAAGTCTCACTCCGCCGCTTACGGATTCCTTGCTTATGTAACAGCCTACCTTAAGGCCCACTATCCAAAAGAGCTTCTCGCCACAATGATGTCCATAGACTACCACAACATCGACGAGATCGTAAAACTGGTAAAGGACTGCAGGGACAATAAAATACCGGTTCTCCCACCGGATATCAACAGAAGCTACGCCCTCTTTACCATAGAAGGAGATGCCATAAGGTTCGGGCTTGCGGGAATAAAGGGAGTCGGAGAGAAAGCAGCGCTCCACATAGAAGAAGTAAGAAAGGAAGGAGGAGAGTTTAAAGACATATACGACTTCTGCCAGAGAGTTGACCTCAGGATAGTAAACAGAAAAGTCATTGAATCCCTTATAAAAGCCGGAGCCTTTGATTCCACAGGTATTCCCCGTTCTGCAAACATGGAAGCTCTCGATAAGGCGATGAACGCCGCTCAGAGTCTCCAGAAAAGCAGAAGCAAGGGACTGATGAGCCTCTTCGGTGATGAGATGGAGTTGGTGGAAAAGGAAATTCCACAGGTAGAGGAATGGCCGGAAAGAATAAAGCTCGAATATGAGAGGCAATCCATCGGATTCTACCTGTCCGGACACCCGTTAATTGAGTATAAGGATCTGGTCACGTTTGTCTTTAACTCTTCATCGGAAAAAGAAGAGTGGAAAGAAGGACAGGAAGTAAGGCTCGCAGGAGCAATTGTAGGAGCAAAAACGAGGAGAACCCAAAGGGGAGAGCTTTGGGCAAACGTTGAGCTTCTTGACCTCGACGGAACAGTTCAGATTCTTGTTTTCCCAAACGTCTACAAGGATGCTATGGAACTGGTCACAGAAGGAAACCTGGTAGTTGTAGAAGGAGTTGTGCGGGAGGACGAGGATTCAAAAGTTGTCGTAGCAAAAGAGATATCCTCGATAAGTAAGGAAATTTCAGAATCCGTTGAAACAATCTCTCTCAGGCTGAAAGAAGAACAGCTTTCAGACGAGTTTCTCAAAGAGCTAAAAGGCTTCATAGAAAAGCACTCATCACCCGGCGGTAAAGAAGTCGTTATCGAAGCAGAACTTAAGGACTGTTTTGTAAAATTGCAACTTCATCCCGACTACCGATTACCCGTTGATACAGACGTCTTAAGGGGACTTCAAAAGCTATTAAAAGGCGGAGAAATAAGAGTCAGCTGAGGTTGAAAAAATGAGCAACCTGCACGAGTTTGAAAGTCAGGTAGAGAAATTGAGGAAGAAAATAGAGGAACTTAAGAAAATGGGAAAGCACGACCCTGCCGTAATTGAGGAGATTGAGAAGAAATTCCTAAAAAAGATTCAGGAATTTTACGAAAACCTCTCTGCCTGGGACAGGGTTCAGATCGCCAGACACCCGGACAGACCACATTCAATAGACTTTATAGAGAATGTTTTTTCTGACTTTGTTGAGCTTCACGGCGACAGGCACTGCGGCGACGGAAAAGCAATAATCACAGGCTTTGCAGAATTTGAAGGAGAACCGGTCTGCATAATCGCTCAGGAAAAGGGCAGGGATACAAAGGAGAAAATAAAACGGAATTTCGGAATGCCCGTCCCCGAGGACTACAGGAAGGCCTTGAGAGTTATGAAGCTTGCCGAAAAGTTCGGCAGGCCGATAGTAACACTGGTTGATACTCCCGGAGCCTTCCCGGGGATAGAAGCCGAGGAACACGGCCAGTCGGAAGCCATCGCAAGAAACCTTTTTGAAATGGCAAAACTAAAAGTTCCTGTGGTTTCCATTGTCATAGGAGAAGGGGGAAGCGGAGGAGCTTTGGCCGTAAGCGTTGCAAACAGACTGTTAATGTTTGAAAACTCAATTTACTCGGTAATTTCCCCGGAAGGGTGTGCTGCAATTCTTTGGCAGTCGCAGGATAAGGTAAAGGAAGCCGCTGAAGCTTTAAAGCTAACGGCAAAAGATCTTCTGGAACTCGGAATAATAGACGACGTTATCCCGGAACCCCTGGAAGGTGCTCACAAAGACTGGGATACGACTTTTGAAAACTTTAAAAACTATCTGAGAAAACACCTCAATGAACTCAAAAGGTTTTCAGGTGAAGAATTAAGGAAACAGAGATACCAGAAGTTTAGGAAAATAGGAGCCTGAAGGCCGTTTGGCCCTCAGGAAATCTTTTTTATGAGTAAGGCCACAACTTCTGCCGGATCTCTTTTTTCGACAAGTTCCCTTGCAATTTGCATAACCTTTTCCGGAATTCCATCGGTAGATGCGGAAAGAAGCTCTTCCTTTAAATCCTTAAGCGTGTTAACCCTGAACCTCTCGGGTCTTACACCTTTAAGGCCCTTTATCCTGTACATCCTCCTTTTTTCGCCGTCGGCAACGAGACTTATGGCAACACCTTCCCTGCCGGCCCTTCCCGTCCTTCCTATCCGGTGGACGTAGCTTTCGGGATTTTCGGGAAGCTCGTAGTTTATGACAAGACCGACGTCCTTGATATCTATACCCCTAGCAGCAACGTCGGTAGCAACAAGGGTCTTAACCTTACCTTCCCTGAAGGATTTCATTACAAACTCTCTCTGCCTCTGAGTAAGGTCACCGTGAATAGCCTTTGCATCGATGCCCCTTTTCTGAAGCTCCCTTTCGACGTCAGCCGCGTCCCTTTTAGTCTTAACAAAAACGATAGTGGCAGTACCTTTGTGTTCTTTTAAAAGCTTCTCAAGGGCTTTCAGTTTATCCTCACTCCTGACCAGAAGAACCCTCTGCCTTACCTTCGGAGTAATCAGCTGCTTTCCGACCTTTACAAACTTGTACCCGGGCTTCAGGTAGTTATCTATAAGCCTCCTAATCTCATAAGGCATGGTCGCAGAAAAGAGCATGGTCTGCTTTTCTTTTGGTGTCTTCGAAAGAATTTCCTCTATATCCTCGATGAATCCCATATCGAGCATTTGATCAGCTTCATCGAGAACAGCATATCGAACCCTGTCAAGCCTGAGTATTCCCCTGTTTATCAGATCTTTTACTCTTCCCGGAGTTCCCACAATTACCTGGTTTCTTCCCCTCCTCAGTATGCTCGCCTGCTTTTCTATGGAAACTCCTCCGTAAATGGGATATGCAGAAACGCCCTTGTACTTCCCAATTAAAGAAATCTCGTGTGCAACCTGGATCGCAAGCTCTCTTGTCGGCGTTAATATCAATGCTTTCACGCCCCGTTCCTTCGGACTTATCCCTTCCACTATCGGTATACCGAAAGCGGCCGTTTTTCCAGTTCCGGTTTGTGCCTGTCCAACTATGTCGTGTCCCTCTAAAGCTACGGGGATGGCTTCCTTCTGAATAGGGGTCGGTTCCTCAAAACCCATTTCCTCTAAAGCTTTTTGAACTTTCTCATCCAACTGCTTAAAGCTAAACTCCATTTTTACTCCTTTTAAATGAAAATTGCCACGGCCCCGCCGCCGTTTCAGACGGAAACCGTGGCAACCTATTTTAGTCGATTTTCAGTTAAGTTAAAGTCTCTCTACGTCAACAGCCTTAAGGCCCTTGTCGCTTTCTGTAACGCTGAAGGAAACTCTCTCTCCTTCCTCAAGAGTCCTAAAACCGTTACCGGAAATTCCGGTGTAGTGGACGAATACGTCCTGTCCGTTGTCGGCCGTGATAAAGCCGTAGCCTTTCTTTGAGTCAAACCACTTTACTGTTCCTGTGAGCTTCTCCATGTGTCCTTACCTCTCTTTAAAAGTTTCTAAAATTTAAAAAGCCCCAGAAGGCAGAAACGGCATGCCTTCTGGGGCTTTACTCAGTTTCCGTCCTACTGCCTTCTTAAAATCTCAAAGTTAATCTTATAACAAAAGAACAAACTGTCAACCGTGTGTTCGAGTTCAATACATGGTGGACACCTTGATGACCTCTAACATATTTCTCAATCTTTCCAGCAGGAATCTTATACTTCAAAAAGTTTCTCATTCCCATCCCTTTTATCATTCACAGTCCATGTCCCTATCGTCCAAATAAACCTTTCTACGTATGCATTGGTCTTCAGTAACTTCGACACTCTCTAATGTGATTTTCCCTAACAGCTTCTCACAGTCTGTTGATATACATCAACAGTTTTTGTAGAATGGTAAACATCAAGAAATATGGTAAGGAGGGAAGGGTCGTGGCCAGAATAAGCTTAATTTTCTTATTCCTGGCAACCCTCTTAACCGGTCCTTCTTTTGCATTCAACCTAAGTCTCACCAACAAAAGTTCAGAAAAGAATAATAAAAAGATTATTACATTTAAACCCGATGAAGAGATGACAAAAGGACTTTCACTTTTTTATAACGGAAAATCGGACTTATCTTACAAATTGCTAGACAAGGTCGACAGGAAGTTTAACTGGGGAAAAGAAAAAGAGAACGCATTCTCGAAATTCTTCAAAAGCGTTGTAACGACGGTAGCCAACGAAAAAGTTCTACCCTATCAACCTTGGATGTTCGAGATGATAAACGTTAACACTTTCAAAGCAATAGATTGTTTGGTAAAGCAAGACTTCAAGAAAAGCCGCGTGGAATTTAACAGAGCCCTTGTCAGAGAGCTCGAGGCTGAAAACGAATTTAAGAAGGAAATTGAGAAAAAGCAGAAGGAACTCGAAAAGGAAAAAGAAAAAGCAAAGAAGAACAAGGATCAAATTGACCAAAACTTAAAAAGGAGTTATTCTTACCTGATCAAGAAGTATTACTCAAATATAGATAAATTCCAAGCCTATTCCGGCTTCTTAAACCCATTTACTGAATACATCAGTGCTATATTTTTCTACTCATCAGGAGACTACCAGAAAGCTACAGACCTCTTTAAAAAGTGCTTTGGAATAATAAAAGGAAAAGAACCTGCCGCGTCTATAGTTGCTAGAGATTTCAAGGATTCATTCCAAAGAATGAGTTCTACCTCTTCAAGTCCAACTAAGAAAGTCTGGATTATCTTTCTAAATGGTCAGATAGCCCAGAAGAAAGAACTAAGAGTAGACCTTCCCCTCTTCATTCTAACCAAGAAAGTGGTTTATACCGGACTAGCAATCCCCCAAATTGGGAACGGGAAAATAACTTACCCTTACGTAACCTATACCTTTGGAAAGAAGCATGGTAAAACTAAGCGAATAGTCGATATGGACATTTTAGAGAAAGCAGAATTTAAAAAACGGTTACCGTCTATTTTGATGAAAGCAATAACGAGGGCAGTAGTCCTAACATTGGCTCAATCTAAAACTGGAAAAGGCGGAAAGTTGCTAATAGGAGGTTATCAGTTTCTAATGAACAGGGCCGATACCAGGCAATGGAAAAACTTACCAAAAGAAGTTCAAGTAGCATCTTTAAAAGTCACAAGTAAATCAAAACTTATAATATCCATTCCCGGCGGAGAAAAAAAAGAATTCGAGGTAAGTTCGGACAAGAACACCATTATATTTGTTTCTGCTCCAACAAAAGGCAAGGTCTCCTTCTATAAAGTCGAGATTTAACCAATCGGGTAGGGAGGAGCGTATGAAGAAAAGGCTGCTGCTTGTTCTAGCAGTTATTCCCTTCGTAAGTTGTACCTCTAACAAGGTAGTATACGTGAATCCAAGTACTCCGAAAACACAACCCGCATCGCTCTCTCTTGAATACCAAGACTTTAAAGCTGCTGCCACCGCTCTGGTCAACGACTTACTAAACTCCCCGGCTCTTAACGCTCCAAACGGCAAAAAATACGTAGTAGCAATTTCAAGAATAATCAACGATACCACTCAAGACATCGATACAGACCAGCTGTTACGGGATGTAAGAATAGCTCTTCTAAAGAGCGGCAAAGCCATAATAACGACTTACATTCAGGCCGGAGGTCCTGAGGACCCAATGACCGGAGAAATAAGAAAGTTAAGAAGCAATGAAGAAATCAACCAGTCAACACTTCCCGGAAAGCATCAAATAATAGCTCCCGACCTTTCCTTATCAGGAAAGATAATTCAGAAGGTTTACTACATCGGTGACAAAAAGAGAGTTGATTACTACTTTATTCTAACCTTGACAGATGTTAAAACCGGTTTATCTGTCTGGGAAGGGGAAAAAGTGATTTCAAAGGCATCCGGAAGTAATAACTACACTTGGTAGGAACACCCGGTAGGAGGTAGGTAAAATGGAATTAAAAAAAAGAATACTAGTAGCAGCTGCATTTTTTTCCGTAATCTCTCTATCATTTGCAATGGCCAGTGAAAATTCAACATTAACTGATGATGTCAAAAAGCTTACTCAAGTAGAGGAAGTCCAGGAAGTCAACAACTCAATATCGGAGAAAATAAAACAGAAGATTGAAGCATACGCAGAGAGAAAAGGGATTCATTTCGGCGAAGTAGAAAACGGCAGAATCTTCACGTATGCCATAGAGGAAGTAAATAAATCGCCATCTGACCCAAGGTTCGGCCAATCAAGAGTAGTAGCGTTCGAAAGAGCATGGTTAAAAGCTCAAAAAGATATAGCATCCTACATAGGTTTAACGATTGCTTCGGAGACAATCAGGGACTTTTACTCAAACGACTCCGAAGGAGCCGAGAACATAAAAGTTAACAATTGGGAAGTTTTCAAAAACAAAATCTTGGGTCTATCTGAAGCCCTCGTTAATAAAGCCTTGGAAAAGCTTGGAGTTAATCCTAATCAGTATGGGAAGCTCTCCTTGGAAAAAAGAAAAGAACTGTTGCACGACCGGCTAATAAGAGAAATCGCCAAAAAAACATCCGCTCAACTTGCCGGAACGTTTATAGTTCAAACTTTCGAAGGTGAAGAAGACGGAACGCATGCTGTTGGAGTCGTCGTCATGTACTCTCCAAAGCTTAAATACATTGCAAATGCTATAGCAAGAGGTTATTGTCCAACTCTTGGAAAGAAGGTAGGACATCCTGTTAGCTATTATTTACCTAAAAATCCAAGTGAATATATAAGCACGTGGGGAGTAAGAGTAATAATCGATGAAAGCGGAAAGCCGGCTCTTCTTTCATTCGGCCAGTGGAGCCATCCATACTCGGGAAACAACAAAATAATGAGGGAAAGGAACAGGAAGTATGCAAGGGAAAAAGCCAACCTGCTGGCAGAAAGTTATATAAGCGAATTTCTTAACTCCTTTATTCTTTCAACCGAAAAACAGAAAACCGGTGAAGAAGCAATCATAAATGCCGCTTGGAAAGACGGAGATACTTTTGTTGAGAATATGGACAGGATAATTGATGAAAGATGGGAAAAGATTAAAAGAACTTCAAGAGCAAGAATTTCAGGACTTAGAACTGTAACAACCAAGCTATTGAAATTACCGGGAGGACAAGAAGTAGCTGTAGCAGTTAAGTTCTGGAATTGTGCAGGCATGGAAGGAGCAAAAGCTCTCAAAAAAAAGTACACGCCTAACACCAGAACAAAGCAACCAACTAAAAAAGTTAACCCTGAAAAATCATACATTCATCAAGGCAAAGACATGACAGAAATTAACGACTTCTAAGGAGGTTCCCTTGAAGAAGCTCCATGCATTAATTGTTCTAGCCCTCAGCCTGTTCCTAACCTTAGGAGCAAAGGCATCCGGAATACACTATAAAGTAATAACAGCTATCGGATACGGAACTACAAAGCCGGAAGCTGTTCTTAATGCCATAGAAGAAGCCATTAAAAAAGAATACGGTTTCTTCTTAATAGCAGAAAAAAGCTTGGAAGACATAGCAATAGATACCAACGACTTATCTTACCTAAAGTCAACTTTCAAGTCGAAAGTAAGGGAAAAATTTAAAGGTGTCGTGAATAAATACTCCGTAGTCTACATTCGGCCCTCTGACGGACTTTACGAGGCAAAGGTCAAAGTATTTGTTCTAAAATATACTCCCCCCGGAATAAGTATAAACTCACGAAGAAGAATAGCTGTTTACCCATTTAAAGCCCCATCAAGTGAATTAAGTAAGAAACTTACGCAATTTATCGAGGACTACATTACTCAAACAAGGAAATTTTCCGTATTAGAAAGAAACGGAGGACTCGAATACTACTACAAGGAAAAAGGGATAATAACCTCCGAAGACGCCAATCCGGCAGAGAGACTAAAACTCAAGAAACTGGCCGGAACTGACTACTTGCTAATAGGTGAAGTAAACAACTTTGAGGTAAAAAAACAAGAACAAGGAAGTAAGTTTTTAGGTATAACAGAACCAGGGTATCTCATAAATTATTCAATTTCTTACAAGGTTTTGATGTTCGCAACGGGCCAAGTTAAGTACAGTAACACTCAAGAAGGAAGATTCTTCTTCAGAACAGAGAATCGAAAGCTTGCAGAAGAAAAAGCCCTAAGCAGGGTCGCAAAGAAAATTGTTAATGACTTACTTCTCGATATCTATCCACCGGTAGTAATAGCTGTCCAAAACGGTCTGGCAGTAGTAAATCTTGGTAATAAAGCAATTGAGGAAGGAGCTTGCTATGAGGCATTCAAACGGGGAGAAAAACTTATAGACCCTTATACCGGAGAGTTTCTCGGATACAACGAGATTAAAACAGGAGTCTTAAAAATAGTAGACGTAAAACCAAAGTTTTCAGAGGCAAAAGTTGTAAGTGGTTATGTTATAAAGGGTTCAATACTTAGACCCTGTAAGCATTAAGCAATAACTGAGGTAGTGTACGATATTTTGTGTAAGCCGGAGGAATGGAGTAGCATAATCTTCTGAAGAATACCTTATAAATACCAACCTTAGGAATTTTTCGTTTCAGCTGCCCAGCAATTTAGGGAAAGTTATGACCTTTACCGAACTTTCACTCAGAAACCTCCAACTCCTCTATAAAGTTGTAAGAACTCTGAGGTATTATCAAAGTCCTCTTCCTGGCACCTTCACGCCTTAACCTCAAGTACTCCGACACATCCTCTTTATAAGCAAAGTATCCGGTTACCCTGACGTGAGCATCATTTATAAACTCAAGATTCTCGGCAAACATGTAAGCACCCTCGGCACAGCTGGGTGAAAAAACAACCAAGTAGACCTTCATTTTTTCCCCCGAAAGGAATAGATTGGCTCTAACAAATTGTAAGGAATTGACTTTGAAAGTCAAAGCGATTCCGGAAGACTTTATCGTAAAGGAAGTACTCAAAGTAAAACCTCAGGAATACGGGGATTACAGACTTTTCCTTTTAAGGAAGAAAGGGCTTGAAACAGAAGAGGCTATAAGAAAGCTATCCGAATTCCTCGGAATTCCGGAAAGGTTATTTTCCTACGGAGGCCTTAAGGACAAAAACGCAGTTACAGAACAGTTTATAACCCTTCCGGCCGGAGTAGGCCATAAAAAGTTTCACTCACCCCATCTTTCCTTCTGGCCGGTCGGCTTCCTTAATGAACCCCTTAATCCGTCCCTCGTAAAGGGAAACTGCTTTGAAATACTCCTCAGAGGAGCCAAACTGCCCGATTCCGAAAGGGTTGAAATCCTTATGGAACACGGAATACCCAATTACTACGGAGAACAAAGGTTTACATCTACAAGGAAGGGTAAAACTTTTTTTCAAATAATAGACAACAGGGAACTGGCACTAAAATTTCTTTTCTTACCTGCTTCCTGGGAAAACTCCAGAAGCAGGAAAGGAAAAAAACTGTTTCTGGAAGGAAACTACCGGGAAGCATCAAAACTACTTAAGGGATGGAGAAAGAAGGTTACTCTCTACCTAATGAAAAATCCAAGAGGATTTAAAGAAGCCTTTAAGTTAATTCCCGAAAGAGAACTTCTGTTCCAGGCAAGCATTTTCCAGGCATACCTATTCAACAGAACAGTATCAAGGCTAATTGAAAATCAGAAGGGTAAAAAGCTCCGATTCAAGTACAGAATGGGGATCCTCCTCTATCCCCTCTTCCCGGCTAAGCTTCCGGAGAAACTGCCATCATACATCCCCAAAAATCACGGGTTTTACGATGAGCTTATCAAAGAAACAGGAATTAACGAGGAATGGCTTATCCCCT
>Ga0256838_1000876_pt1 | contig 15678 bp, 19 predicted proteins | sample 4571419metaG_FD_185978 | JGI IMG/M metagenome (GOLD analysis project Ga0256838, IMG submission 185978) | Hydrothermal vent microbial communities from Guaymas Basin, Mexico - 4571-419 | ecosystem: Environmental > Aquatic > Marine > Hydrothermal vents | place: Mexico: Guaymas Basin | collected...
AGGGCCATAGCGGACATAGCCCAGGACTACAACATCTACATCCTAAGCGACGAACCCTACGAGCACTTCCTCTACGAGGGGGCGAAGCACTACCCGATGATAAAGTACGCCCCCGACAACACGATTCTGGCGAACTCCTTCTCCAAGACCTTTGCCATGACCGGATGGCGCCTGGGCTTCACCATAGCCCCGAGCCAGGTCATCAGGGACATGATAAAGCTCCACGCATACGTCATCGGAAACGTCACTTCATTCATCCAGATAGCCGGAATCACCGCCCTCAGGGACAAGCGCAGCTGGGAGGCCCTCGAGACCATGAGAAAGGTCTATGCCGAGAGGAGGAGGCTCGTCCTGCACCATCTCAACAGGATGCCGCACATAACGCCCTTTAAGCCGAAGGGTGCCTTCTACGTCTGGGCCAAGATCGACCCCGAACCCGACATGAGCAGCGAGGACTTCGCCGACTGGCTCCTCGAGAACGCCGGCGTGGTCGTCATTCCGGGAACTGCCTTCGGAAAGGCCGGCGAGGGCTGGATAAGGATAAGCTATGCGACCAAGAAGGAACAGCTCCTCGAAGCGATGCAGAGGATGAACGAGGCCCTTTCAAAGCTCTGAGGGAGGATCGATGGACGGAATCCTCGCCATTTTCTTTGCCATATTCCTTGCCGAGCTCGGGGACAAGACCCAGCTCGCGACCATAGCCTTTGCCTCGAAGTACGGCTGGAAGACGGCCTTCGTAGGGGCTATTCTCGGCCTCGCGGCCGTCAACCTGCTGGGGGCCGTTCTGGGGGACAAGCTTGGGGACGTCCTCCCGATCGAGCTGGTTCACAAGGGGGCAGGGGTCCTCTTCATACTCTTCGGAGTCCTGATGCTGTTTGGAAAGATTTAGGGATCAGGGGGGAGTCAAATGGACAAAAGGTGGAGGTCAGTCCTGCTTGACACTGTCGTTATGACGGCCGGTTTCGGAACGCTCACGATGATGAGCGTCGCCAAGCCGGATATAATAGCGCACTTTGGGATCACAGACAGCGCCTACGAGTGGCAACACATAGCCTACGTCTTCGGTCTCTTCATAGCGTTCCTACTGGGGCACACCAGGATATACGAAGGGAGCTTCAAGAAGAGCGTGGCCATAGCACTCAGCTGGGCCGCCATAGCACAGGCCCTCATACCGCTCGCACCCAACTGGTACGTGGTGGTTTTCCTCAGGTTCATCCAGGGTTTCGTTGTCACGCTCGTGCCGCTCTTCAGCACCCAGATAGCGCACTTCTTCGTGGCCGAGAGGCCCTTCGCCAAGGGCATAATCCTCTCGGGCATCTTCTGGGGAGGCGTCTTCGGGAGCATGAGCGCGAAGTACGCGGTGTCCAACCTCGGCTGGATGGGAGGCTTCTGGATTACGGTCGTCATAATGTACGCCGCCCTCCTCATCTGGTGGCTCTTCACAGAGGACTTCGAGATAATCCACAAAACCGAGGGGGCCGAGAAGGTAAGCGTCTGGAAGATGCCCTTCACCTGGGTGCTTGGCTTCACGTTCTTCCCGGCCCTGTGGGTCATCTTCACGATAGTCGGCTTCTCCAGCTCCCTCGGCTACGCGATAGGCTGGACCAAGGACCAGGTCGCCAACCTGAGCACGGCGTTGAACCTCTCCAAGGCCATCTGGAGCATTGGGATGGGTTACGTCGGCTACATGCTTTCCAGGAAGAACCCGAACGCGAAGGGACTTTTCAAGGCCATCGTTCAGGTCATGGTCTTCTCCTACGCGGTGGCCTTCCTCGGCCTCGTCATCTACGGCAAAGCCATTATGGCGGGGAGTTACACCCTAACCCTCGCCTCGGTGGTTCTCATCGGCGCCCTTCAGGGAACCGGGCCGGCGTTCTGGACGAGTGCCCCGGCCACCTATCCAAAGAACATCTTCCCCAAGGCCAGCTTCGCCCTCGGGTTGATCTCCAACTCCGCCAACGCGGTGGCACCGACCGTGACGGAGATACTGGCCAGCCAGAGCACGGTACTGGCCCTCGGAGAGCTGGCCTTCATGCCGCTCCTCGGAATCCTGACCCTCCTCACGGTCTCGAGGATGAAGCTCCCCGTGGAGGAGCTCGGAGATGCAGCCTAAAGCCCTCATCGTTTCCTTTTTCTCCCTTCTGGCACTCTTTTTCTACGGCATTGGACTATTGGGGGGAGGCCTTTCGGACATTGCCGGCTACGGCATCATAGGCACGGTACACCTGCTCTTCGCGGTTGGTATCTACAGAGGACACGAAACGATAATCGACGTCTCACCGTATCTGGCCCTCCTCGACATGCTCTTCGGACTCCTCTGGGTGATGGTGGGACTGTCCCTTCCGGCGGTAACGCTAACCCTCCTCTCGGCGCTGATACTCTTCGTCCTGATGGATGAAGACGTAAGAACCGAGCTCAAAATGCCGTAGGCAAGCTTTGCCCTGCAAAGTTTCCTAACGTGGGGCGAAGCCCCACTCCGGGGGTTTGAGAGTACAGGAAGCTTTTGGAAAAAGCTTCACCAAAAGTTTGTAGCTTCTCACAGAGAACGCTCATTCAATGCCGATTTCACTCTCCAAGTGCCTATTTCAAGCGAGAACAATTTGAAGAAGCCATTGAACGGGGTTTGCTCTCCATTGACGCCCTTCGGGCGTCCATCTTAGAGTTAAACCCAAAATCAAGGAGTAACTTTGAAGGTTCTCATTTCCAAAACGGCCATTTGACAAGAAAATCACATAAAACTTAGATTTTCAGAAGGAGCTACGAACTTTGATGAAACTTTCGCACAGCCTTTAAGAAAGGCTGGCGAAAAGAGCGCCATTCTCTCCAAAAAGAAGCAAAAAGCAGTCGTGCACTCTTAAATTAGGCAATTTTAGAGCGAGTTTAAACTTAAGTAAACCCTTTGAGGTAGTTTCAATTAATTTTTGGCGTCCCCCGGACGCCGTTAGAAAGCAAAACACTCACCAAAGAGCAAGTTGAAAAGAAACTTCCTCTCACTCGCCAAATTTTAGAAAAGGCACCCCTTCTTCCGCCAGCGCTTGCGCAAGCAAGGGCTGTTGTGGTGCGGGGGACGGGATTTGAACCCGCGAACCCCTACGGGACGGGACCCTAAATCCCGCGCCTTTGGCCAGGCTCGGCTACCCCCGCGCGGGTTGAACTTCTCCCCGGCGCTTTAAAAACTTTGAGGGGAAAGGCTTATAAGGATGTAAAGGAAGTTTTACGTAAAGGAAACTTTACATCGGGTTGAAATCTCGCAGACGCGATAGCCTGCGCACCGCGGGAAAACGGTGGTCTGAATGGAGAGCCTTGTCGTCGCGTCCCTGCTAGCCCTCATAGGTGGCGGCCTCCTCGGTTACTTCATGACCAGGACGGTAGTAAAGAACATCGGCCTGCCACCGGACGAGAGGGGAATGGAAATAGCCAAACTCTCCGCAATGAGGACGCTAGAGCTTGTCCTTTTCGTCACCGTGGCCTCGCTCTACTACTCGTGGTTCGTCATGAGGAATGAAGCCTGCGCCAACCTCGCCAGTTTAATATTCGCCACCATATTCTTCGGCAACCTGGCATTCAGGGCCCACTACTCAAGAAAAATGTGAGGGATAGCGATGAAGAACCGCCTCCGTGAGCTGAGGGAGGAGAAAGGCCTCACCCAGGAGGAGCTTGCCAAAGCCCTCGGAGTGACGAGGCAGACGATAATAGCCATCGAGAAGGGTCGCTACGACCCATCGCTGAGGCTGGCATTCAAGATAGCGCGCTTTTTCAACAGGTCGATTGAAGAAATCTTTATCTACGGGGAGGATTAATCATTAGGGAGGGCGGGAGATGCCCATGGTTGAAGTTCTGGACCTGGAGAAGGACTACGGTAAGGTCAAGGCCCTCAAGGGGGTAAGCTTCTCCATCAACGAGGGCGAAATCTTCGGACTCATCGGGCCGAACGGGGCCGGGAAGAGCACGACATTGAAGATCCTCGCAACCCTCCTCAAACCAACCGGTGGAAGCGCAAGGATAGCCGGTTACGACGTCGTCAAAGAGGCCTCGAAGGTCCGCGAGCTGATAAGCTACCTCCCCGAGGAGGCCGGGGCCTATAAGAACCTCACCGGAAAGGAGTACCTCGAGTTCATGGCGAAGCTCTACGCCAAGGACGAGGCGAAGGCCAGGGAGATGCTCGAGCTCGGGATGGAGCTGAGCGGTCTCGGCGAGAGGCTGAACGACAAGGTGGCAACCTACTCAAAGGGGATGGCGAGGAAGCTCCTCATAGCGAGGGCCCTGATGGTTCGCCCGAAGCTCGCCATACTGGACGAGCCGGCGAGCGGGTTGGACATAGTAAACGCCTACGCGATAAGGCAGATGATAAGGCGCTTCGCCAGGAGCGAAGGCGTTACCTTCCTCCTCTCGAGCCACAATATGCTCGAGGTAGAGTACCTCTGTCACCGCGTCGCGCTCATAAACAAGGGGCAGATAGTCGAAGTCGGAACTCCAAAGGAGCTGAAGGACAAGTACAGCGCCGAGAACCTCGAGGAGGTCTTCATGACGGCAGTGGGGGCAAACATCAGCGAGCCCATAGGGGGTGAGGGAGGATGAGCGACTTCTGGGTAATGGCAATGAAGGAGCTCAAAAACCTCTTCAGGGACAAGAAGCTCGTCTTCGGCCTCGTCATAGTCCCGCTCATCCTCCTGCCTGTCATGGGCAAAGCCGTCAGCGTCGGAATGGAACAGGCGCAGGAAACAACGAACGTGGCGATAGTCAACTTCGACGATGGCGAATACGGCCGGATACTGATAAAGGCCCTCGAGGTCACCCCGAACGTAACGGTAACCGTGGTGAACGCCAGTTCGGTGGAAGAGGCCATTCAACGGGCAATCGAGGAGAAGCAGAACGTCCTCGTGGTGATTCCGCCGGACTTCACCGCAAAGCTGAAGGCCAACGAGACCGCCACCGTCGAGATATACGGCATCTTCATGAGCATCGGGGCGGGAGTAAAGGAGAGCGTGAGCGAGGGCAGGATAAACGCCGTCCTCCAGGTTCTGAGCGACGAGATAGCCAGGATAAAGGTGAAGAACCTCGGGGCCAGTAACCCGGACGCAATACTCCAGCCGATAACCACCGTCAGCAGGTCCGTCATAAACAACAACGTCGTCGGCGTTCCCCCAACGGTGGTCTCCGGCGTAATAGCGGCGCAGGCGTTCACAATACCGCTCATAGTCTTCATGATGGTCATGATAACCTCACAGATGGCGGCCGGAGCAATAGCGAGCGAGAAGGAGAACAAGACCCTCGAGACCCTCCTCACCCTCCCCGTTCCGAGGACGCACATAGTGGGGGCGAAGATATTCGGGACAGCCATGATGGGCCTCGTCGCGGCGATAGCCTACATGGTCGGGATGAAGTACTACATGGGCTCCTTTGGGCTGGGCTCGGCCGGTGTGAGTTTGGAAGACCTCGGCCTCGTCGTCACCCCCACTGGGGCCATGCTCTTCGCTCTGGTCGTGTTCACGACCATAATAATCGCCCTCAGCCTGGCGATGATAGTGGCCACCTTCGCCGAGGACGTGCAGAGCGCGACGACCCTCGTCAGCGCGGTTATCCTGCCACTGGCCTTCCCGGCTTTCCTGCTGATGTACACCGACATCAACGACCTTCCATCGTTCGTCAAGTACGTCCTGCTCGCGATACCCTTCACCCATCCCGTGATTGACTACCGCTACGTCCTGCTGAGCGACTACAGACCGCTGGTTATCAGCCTCATATACCTCGCCATCATGGCGCTCGCCATACTCTACGCGACCGCGAGGCTCTTCTCCAGCGAGCGCATAATGACAGCGCAGGTGAGCTGGGGAAGGAAGAAAAAGAGGGAGTAATCCCTCCATTTTTACCCTTCAGAGCTTCTCAATCACAATAACCGAACGGCCGTCGAGGGTCGTCGTGGCGACTATGACCTTGTCACCACCCCCGGCTCCTATGTGCCTCAGCTCCGTTGTTATGGCCAGGAAGACGCGGCCACCGCTGGAGGTGACCGTCCTCACCCGCCAGTTGCCCTCACCGTAGCGTTCGTTAAGCTCCTCGCCCCTTGCCACGATTCTTCTAAGGGTATCGAGGTCCTCCATAACCCTCACCCCCCGTTCTTCCGCGGGGCACCCATTAATAGGCTCAGTCATTACCACCGAAAGTAAAATAAAAAATTTTTGCACAGTGTAAAGAGAAACCACAACAGTGGACGAGGGAACACTCCCAGACCGCAGGATTCAACGGACTCCCAGCCGTCCTGCGCGGAACCAAAAGAAAAACAGGCATACCGGGAGAACCGGGCGTTACTCTATCGGAACCCCGTCCTTCGTCCTCGGGGCGAGCCACTTCATGAGCTTCACCGGGTCTTTCGTCCTTATGATTATCGTTATCGGGCCGAGCGGGCTCTCCTCGTTGAAGTTCACGACGCCGGCGTAGGCGGCCTGCTTGTTCACCTTGACGATTATCTCCTCGCCGAAGTAGCCCTCCTCGAGGAAACTCCTTGCCGTGTCGAGTATCGCCTGCCCCCTGAAAAGCTCGTAGAGCCTCTGGAGGGCTTTCCTGCTCTTAGTCTTCCCGGTGAGGATTATGTGGTCCCCCTTATCAAAGGCCTCGAACTCCAGGTCATGAACCAGGTTCAGCATGGCCCTCTTGACCTTCTCGATGTCCTCCGTCGGGTAAACGTAAGCCTCGACTTCAACTTCCTCGAACAGCTCCATCTTTCCCACCGGACTAAGGTCGGAAGAAACCTTATAAACCCAACCGCCCAAATAATTAGGGTGGCCTAACAGTGTTAGAGAACTTCATAGCCAGCCTCGCCGAGTGGATACTCAGCGTTTCCAACGGCGAGATAATGTGGGTCGCTTTCTACGCCGGCCTGTTCGTTGCCCTGATGACCTCCCTCGGTGCCATGGTGGCAATATTCGCCAAGAGTCTCCCGGAAAACGGGGTGGACTTTGCCCTCAGCTTCGCGGCGGGAGTTATGATCGTCGCCTCCTTCACATCGCTCATACTTCCCGCAATAGAGAGCACCGGTTCTTTCTCTCCCGCAGGAATAGGAATAGCACTCGGCGTCCTCCTGATATACGCCATCGACCGCTTCCTTCCCCATGAGCACCTGGTCAGGGGCTACGAGGGCCCCAAATCAATGAAGGACCGCCTCAGAAAGGTGTGGCTCCTCGTGATAGCTGTCATAATCCACAACCTGCCGGAGGGCCTCGCCGTAGGCACTTCCCTCGTCTACGACCTCGAGGTGGGCCTCATCACGACGATAGCGATAGGCATACAGGACTTCCCGGAGGGAACGGTGGTTTCCCTACCGCTGGCGGCCATTCAGAAGAAGCGCCTCCAGCCGATTCTTATGGGAGTCCTGAGCGGCTTCGCGGAAATGGCGATGGTTCTCGTTGGGGCCTACTTCTTCACGCTCTTCAGCTGGCTCCTGCCGTACGGCCTTGGAATGGCGGGCGGTGCGATGCTCTATGTTACGGTGAAGGAGATGATACCTGAGATATACAGGGGAAAAAAGAACGAGACGCTGGTTACCCTCGGCTTCTTTGTGGGCTTCTACGTCATGCTCTTCCTCGACTCAATGCTCGGCTAGAATCCTGTCCACGAGCTCCCTCACTTTTTTAACGTATTCGTCGTGCGTTCCGTCGTTAACGAGCATGTAGTCCGCCATCGCAATGACGTTTCCTATTCCGAAGCGCAGCTCCTTCCAGTCCCTCTCCTCGAAGTCCTCCCAGCTCCTCGGATCGTCGTGCCTGCCCCTCGCTTTGAGCCTCTCGAAGCGCGTGTGCGGCGGCGTGTGGACGGCGATGATTATTATCTCCTCCTCGGGAAAGGCGCTCCTGAAGGTTCCGACCTCGTCGAGGGACCTTACCCCGTCTATGACCACGACGTCGCTTCCCTTGAGCAGTTCGCGAACCTTCTCAACGGTCAGCTTCGCGACGGCGTTCTGTCCCAGCTCCTGCCTCAGCCTTATGCTGACCTTGGCAACGTTCTCCTTTGTGAGCTCGAGACCGCGCTTTGCCGTCTCCTCCCTCACGATGTCGCCCATAGAAACGCTGGGAAAACCCCTTCTCTCAAACTCGTGGACGATCTTGCTCTTCCCCGAACCTGGCATTCCAGTCACGATGATGATCATAGTGCCCACGCCCGGATAAAATTGGGGGATTTAAAAAGTTAGCCCTTAATTGAGGAACGCGTCCAGCGTCCCTTTCTTTTTGCGCTCCGCCTTTTTTCCAGCGTCTTTTATCTTCCCGGGCATTTCAACGCCGAAATGCTTGAATAAACCCTCCACGACCTTGATGCCTATGCCCTCCACCTCGAGCAGGTCCTTGACCTTCGCGCGCATTATATCCTCCTGAGTTCTGAAGCCGGCATTGTAGAGCGCCCTCGCCCTCTTCCTTCCGATGTTAGGGAGCCTGACCAGCTCAAGAAGTTCCTCTCTGACTCCATGCCTCAGCCTGAGGTGCAGGTCTCTCAGGTAGTCCAGCACGTCTTCCTTTGGCTCAAAAAGCCTGTACAGCTCGATGAGCGCGTACATGAGCCAGTCCGCCAGCTCGAGGATTCTGTAGAGGTCGCCTGGGTCTATGTTGTAGGTCTCGTATATCCTCGTCTCCGGAACCTCGTTTATCCAGTCGAGGAGGACTTTAGCGGTCTTCACCTGGCTCAGGAAGCCCTGGAAGCGCGAGTCCTCGTAGTAGGGGATGTTGGTGTAGAGCTTCTCTTCAAACTCGTAGGCGAGGTCGAGATAATCCTCCAGCTCGCGCTTTCTGGCGGTAAGCGTTGCCATGTCCGGAGTGGAGGCTATCAGCTGGAAGACCCCAAAGGGGTTGGGGTTCTTTTCAAGCCTTGGAAACGCGTCGCGGAACTTCTTGGCGGTGAGCGGGTCGATGTAGAGCTGGGAAGTCCTCTTCCCAAAGGGGAGGGCGATGAAGCGGTCCTCCATGTCCATGTCGATGAACTCGTTCTCGATGAGGAAGTAGACGACGTTTTTCGCTTTGTACTCCAGCGAAGCAATGTCCTCCCTCTGGTGGGCGTAGAAGGTCCTCCCAAGGAATGAAACGAGCTCGCGGAAGTCCTGAATCCCGAAGTTGGTTATCAAAGCAAGAATCTGGCTCCTGAAGGCCTGTTCGTTCGCCAGCATTGAGAACAGCTTCTCGGGCTTCCCGTGGATGTAGCGCTCCATGAGCTTCTTCGGCTCCTCCGTCCTGGCGACTATGATGGCCTCGCCAACTCTGTCGTACTTCGGCCTCCCAGCGCGGCCCATCATCTGCTGGATTTCGAGGACGGGAATGTCAGTCCAGCCAAAGCCAGCGTAGCGCTTCGTATCGCGGATTATAACGCGGAAGGCGGGCGTATTGACTCCAGCGGCCAATGTGGGGGTGGCTGTGATGACTTTGACGATTCCTGCCCGAAATGCGTCCTCTATCAGCGTCCTCTCAGCCCTGCTTAAACCGGCGTGGTGGAAGGCGACTCCGCCCTTCAATGCCCTCTTCAGCTTCTCTGTCGTTGGGTTGTCCTCTATCTGTGAGATCAGCTCCTCCAGTCGTCTCGTCTCCGGCTTGGTGAGCAGTCTGGAGATCTTCGATGAGAGCGATAGGGCCTCTTTCTCAGCGGAACGCCTCGTGTTGACGAACACCAGCGCCTGCTTGCCCCTCTTCACGGCGTCGATTGCCAGGCTCTCCCAGTTCTCGGGATAGCGGTCCGTCCTGCCGTCCTCCCAGAAGAGCGTGCCGAGGTGGAAGACGCCCTTCCTCAGCTCGACAGGGCGCCAGTCGCTCATAACCAGCGCGGCGTCAAGCCACTCGGCAAGCTCCTCGGCGTTTCCAACGGTGGCACTCAAAGCGAGAATCTGCGCCCTGCCGAGCATGTGGCTGAGTATCATCTCAAGGGTTGCCCCCCTGTCGTAAGAGCCTATTAGGTGAACTTCATCGGCAACTACAAGCTTGACGTCCCTAACCCAGCCTGGAGAATGCCTCAGCAGGGAGTCGAACTTCTCTGCCGTTGCCACTATGATGTCGTACCTCCCGAGCCATTCGTCAGTTGAGTCGTAGTCGCCGGTTGTAGCCGCGACCCTTATTCCGAGGCTCTCCCACTCCTTGAACTCGCGGTACTTCTCCTCGGCGAGGGCCTTCAGGGGGACCAGATAGACGGCTTTTCCGCCCTCGCGGAGGAGTTTGTTGACCATGACTATCTCGCTCACGAGGGTTTTTCCACTCGCCGTCGGGATGGCCAGAACGAGGTTTTTGCCCTCGAGGACGCCGCTTTTAAGTGCCTCCGCCTGCGGCGGGTAGAGCTCCTCTATGCCCCTCTCGCGGATGATCCTCTTTATTCTCCCATCGACCGGAAGCTCATCAACTTTCATACTCCTCACATCCCACCCAATTGGGGGCGGCGGTTTTATATGCTTATCCCAGGCCCTGTCTTTAGCGGGTACTTTACGGGAAACCCAAACCTCTCGATGCCTTCAAAACTTTGGGGGTGCTGGGGGCCACTGTCGGCCACTGCTTCCTCGATTCCCCCAGAAAAACTTGAAAACACTACGAAAAGCTTAAATGAGTTGGGGGCTAAATATGGACGTAAAGCCTTTCCGCGGTGGTGAAAAATGGTTAGGTCGTACGTTTTATTGACCGTTGAGATTGGAAAAGTTGAGAGCGTCATAGAGGCGCTCAAGCAGATTCCGGGCGTTACGAAGGCCGACGCCGTCACCGGCCCCTACGATGCAATAGTCCACATAGAGGCCAACGACCTCGGCGAGCTCACCAGAAAGATACTCCACGACATACACAACATCGACGGCGTCATCGACACCACTACCGCCATAGTCGTGGAAATGGAAGAAGAGGAGTGATCACCTCTTTTTCTTCCTGGATTTGTGCTTCTTGCCCTTGGCCTTAGTTCGGGTTTTTCTGATCTCCCTGATCTTCTGGCCGAGCATCCTGAGGGACTTCCCCTTCGGGTGCTTGCTCTCCAGTCTGAGCATGCCCCTTATCTTGTAGGTCTCGTCGAGGCCCGCTAACCTCGGGTTCAGCTTCTCATCGTCCCTCTCAACGACCTTCATTCCAAGAGCCAAAGCCGCCTCGGCTATCTCCCCAACCTTCGGGGCGTCGACGGCGAACTCCCTGCCCACAGCCCTTCCATAGCGCCTGCTGAGCCTCGCGTCGAGCTCGTTGGGCCACACCACGAACTTTCTCATCTTCCCACCTGAGAAGGTTTAAAAGAAATGGCGTTAAAAACCCTTTTGGTGAGAGGTATGGACGTTCCCACCCTCAAGAAATACATCCTCGGTAAGGCCAACAGGGGAGATACCGTTCTCATAGAATACGAGCCCACCTACCCGGTTGAGGAGTTCTCCTGGGGCTTCCTGATACCCGCGTTGCTCGATAGAGACGGCGTTGTCGTGGCCGACTTCTTCGGCGTGGGTGACCTGCTGTTCAGGAACTACATACGCAGGGTTTCCGGGAGGGAGTACTCCCGCACCATCGAGCTGATGAGGAAGATCAAGGTCGTCAAAATAGGGCCCGGCTCGGCCAGCTACGGAGGAGTCGTCGAGGAAATAACACCATCCTACGAGCCCCACGCCTTACTGAAGAACTACCACACCATCATAAGCAGGATGAGCAGACTGCCCTCCAAGCCGGAGTACTTCGTCACCTTCGGCCTCGGGCACTACATCCACTTCGGGGGGGACGACGCCATCAGGTCACTGATAACCGCTGTCAGCACGATACCGATGGAGGACTGGGTGGGGATTCACTTTATAAACGAGGGCGTCATGAGAAGGGAACACCTGGCAATGATGGAGGAGATATCCTCGATGGTCTTCCATGTCTCAGGGAACGGTCTGAAAGTGAAGAAGGAAGGTGGGAGTATTGATCAGGGAGGGGGATAAGGTTCTGCTGATAGACAGGAGGGGCAAGCGCTACCTCGTCACGGTCTCAGAGAGGGAGTTCCACACCGACCTGGGCATACTCAAGCTCGGGGAGCTCATCGGAAAGCCCTACGGAACCTCGATAACCAGCCACAAGGGAGAGGAGTTCAGGGCCATCAGGCCGGACATCAACGACATAATAGCCAAGATGAGGCGCGGGCCGCAGATAATCCACCCGAAGGACGCGGGCATAATAATCGCCTACGCGGGTATCTCTCCGGGGGACACCGTTATCGAGGCCGGCGTCGGCAGCGGCGCCCTCACGATTTTCCTGGCGAACATAGTGGGGCCCTTCGGAAGGGTTATCAGCTACGAGGTCAGGGAAGACCACGCCGAGATAGCCAGGAAGAACGTCGAGCTCGCTGGTTTCTCCGACAGGGTCACGATAAAGCTCAAGGACATCTACGAGGGCATCGACGAAGAGCACGCTGACCACATCGTGCTCGACCTGCCGCAACCGGAGAACGTTCTCCCGCACGCGGTGGAGGTTCTACGCCCCGGGGGGTACTTCGTGGCCTACACCCCCTGCGCCAACCAGGTTCATCGCTTCTTCCAGGCGTTTCAGGATTACAGGAAGCACTTCTACAAACCGAGGGTCGTTGAGGTCCTCGTGAGGGAGCAGGAGGTCAAGAAGGAGTGCATGAGGCCCAAGACGACTATGCTGGCCCACACGGGGTACATAACCTTCATCCGGAAGCTGTGACCTTTTCTTCCTTTGCTCCTCCACTCTCTTCTTCGTACGTGAAGTACGCCAGCGCCCCGAAGACCAGCACCCCAACGACCGCCTGGAGAATCGGACTTCCAGGCAGCGCGTGGAGGGCCCTTACGTTCCCGTAGATAACCGGCCAGAAGAGTGCAACCGCGGTCAGGACAACCGAGGCGATGTAGATTTGCCTTCTCATCGTGTTCCCCCCTTCACCTCTCCCCACGAATGTTTTTTAATCCTTTCTCCCGCCGTCCGAGGATACTTCCGAATCCTCAACCTTAGGTTAACAACAGATTTATAAGTACTCAAGGTTGTGAACCTTTAGATGACCAAGTTTGAACTCATGTACGGAGGTGTTCATCGTGCCATACAAGATCCTTGAGAAGAAGGAAATCGCCATGCGCAACATATGGTACAAGATCCACGCGCCCCACGTGGCGAAGAAGGTCAAACCGGGCCAGTTCGTCATAGTCAGGGCCTTCAAGAACGGTGAGAGGATTCCCCTCACCCCCGTCATGTGGGACAGGGATGAGGGCTGGGTCGTTCTCATAACCTTCATACGCGGAAAGACCACCATGAGGATGGCCAACGAGCTGAAGCCGGGCGACGAGCTCCTCAACGTCGCCGGCCCGCTCGGAAACCCGGCCGAGATGGAGAAGTTCGGGAAGATACTCGCCATCGGCGCCTACACCGGAATAGTCGAAGTTTATCCGATAGCCAAGGCCTGGCAGGAGCTCGGAAACGACGTTACGACCCTCCACGTCACCTTCGAGCCGATGGTCGTCCTCAAGGACGAGCTCGAGGGAGCCGTCAGCAGGCACATCCTCGAGACCGTCCCGATCGACCCGAACCTCGACTTCCCGGCCAACATGAAGAACGTCACCAAGAGGCTCACCGAGAAGGTGCGCGAGCTCCTCGAAAAGGAGGACTGGGACCTCGTGTTCATGGTCGGCCCCGCCGGAGACCAGAGGGCGGTCTTCAACGTCGTCAAGGAGTTCGGCATCCCCATGAAGTCCGACCTCCACCCGATTATGGTGGACGGAACCGGCATGTGCGGCGCCTGCCGTGTCACCGTCGGCGGTGAGGTCAAGTTCGCCTGCATAGACGGGCCGGAGTTCGACGCGTACCAGGTGAACTGGGACGAGCTCATAGCGAGGAGCGGGTACTACACGGATATGGAGCAGAGGGCCATGCAGGAGTACATGAAGGCCCTCCAGGGGGGTGAGCAGTAATGGCGGTTAAGAGGAAGATCATCAAGGAGCGCGTTCCGACGCCGGAGATGCCGGCGGAGGAGCGTATTAAGAGCTTCGCGGAGGTTAACCTCGGCTACACTTTCGAGCTTGCCGTTAAGGAGGCCGAGCGCTGCCTCCAGTGCCCGTACAACTACGCGCCCTGTATAAAGGGCTGTCCCGTCCACATCGACATTCCAGGCTTCATAAGCAAGCTCGTCCAGTACCGCGACGACCCCGACAAGGCCGTCAAGGAAGCCCTCAACGTCATCTGGGCCTGCAACTCCCTTCCCGCCACCACCGGAAGGGTCTGCCCGCAGGAGGACCAGTGTGAGATGAACTGTGTCATGGGCAAGGTCGGCGACAAGATAAACATCGGAAAGCTCGAGCGCTTCGTGGCCGACTACGCCCGTGAGAAGGGCATAGACGAGGAGCTCCTCTTCGAGATGATCCCGAAGATCGAGAAGAAGGGCCAGAGCGTGGCCATCATCGGTGCCGGGCCGGCAGGACTCACCGCCGCCGGCGAGCTCGCCAAGCTCGGCTACGACGTTACAATCTACGAGGCCCTCCACGAGGCCGGTGGAGTGCTCATGTACGGCATCCCCGAGTTCAGGCTGCCCAAGAGCATCGTCGAGAGCGAGATTGACAAGCTCAAGAAGCTTGGAGTCAAGATACTCACCGACCACATCGTTGGAAGAACCGTCACCATCGAGGAGCTCCTGGAGGAGTACGACGCGGTCTTCATAGGCTCCGGCGCCGGAACCCCGAGGCTCATCAACGCGCCCGGTATAAACCTCAACGGAATCTACACCGCCAACGAGTTCCTTACCAGGGTCAACCTCATGAAGGCCTACCTGTTCCCCGAGTACGACACCCCCGTCAAGGTCGGCAAGAAGGTCGTCGTCATCGGCGCCGGAAACACCGCTATGGATGCCGCGAGGAGCGCGAGGCGCTTCGGTGCCGAGGTCACAATAGCCTACCGCCGCGGCCCTGAGGACGTCAGCGCCAGGGTTGAGGAGGTCGAGCACGCCAAGGAGGAGGGCATAAAGTTCGAGTTCTTCGTGAACCCGGTCGAGTTCCTTGGTGAGAACGGCAAGGTCAGGGCGGTTAAGTTCGAGAAGATGAAGGCCCTCGACGAGAGGGACAGCAGGGGCAAGAGGAAGATAGTCGGAACCGGCGAGTACGTGGAGATAGAGGCCGACACCGTCATCATAGCCATCGGAAAGCACCCCAACAGGCTCATCGTCAACACGCCGGGCCTCAAGGTGGAGCGCGGAAGGATAGTCGTTGACGAGAACCTCATGACCAGCATCCCGGGAGTCTTCGCCGGTGGAGACGCGATAAGGGGAGAGGCCACGGTTATCCTCGCCATGGGCGACGGAAGGAGGGCCGCGAAGGCCATCCACGAGTACCTCACGAAGAAGAGGGAAGGCAACGCCTGAGGGTTTTATTTCTTTTTCTCTAACACCACTGCCAGATCAATTCCCGAGAATTCCCGGATTTTCTTCAAGATTCGTAGAATCTCATTGGCACTCAACCATCTGTAGAGATAGTAATCCCCTACTTGCATGAAAGCCTTATCATCCTGGTTTTTAAGCTTAGATTTTTCTGTCACAACGTATCCAGAGATTACAGGTAGATGTCCTTTTTCAGTTAAAACAAACACAGCATACTGTCTTAGCAGTTCCCTCCACGTAGGTTTGGATATGCCTAACTTCCTCCACCCACTTTCAACTTTTACAAATCCTCTTACTGGTTTTGTGTTGGATACGGTTTTCAATTCAGAAATCTTTTTTGCATTATCCGGG
>Ga0256838_1000877_pt1 | contig 15670 bp, 11 predicted proteins | sample 4571419metaG_FD_185978 | JGI IMG/M metagenome (GOLD analysis project Ga0256838, IMG submission 185978) | Hydrothermal vent microbial communities from Guaymas Basin, Mexico - 4571-419 | ecosystem: Environmental > Aquatic > Marine > Hydrothermal vents | place: Mexico: Guaymas Basin | collected...
AACATGGATATGTCCTGTATGTGGAACAAAGCATGATAGAGATTATAACGCAACCTTGAACTTGTTGCGTGAGGGACTGAAACACCTAAAGGGGTCGCTCACCTTACGAGCGGTAGGGGTGGAACACTCCGAACTTACGCCCGTGGAGAGTGCTGTTGCACTCGTAGAAGCGGGAAGCTCCTCACTTTAGTGAGGAGTAGTTCACCGGCTTAAGCATAGATAATGTGAAAGTTATGGTGAAAAAGAATGGTATTCACTATGCTGCTGTAGTATCTGTGCTTATAAAAATTTCCGACATTTCTTTGGAAAGGGCGCAGGGCATTGCCCACAGTAGAGAAGCTGTAAAGCAATATCTTGAAAAAAATGAACTTACCAAACAATTCAGAGAGGCAATGAAGGAACTCCATGATATCATCTACAGCATCATTCAACGAGTAAGAGAAAATTGATGTTTTATCAAAAACTTCTTGGCAATATGAGAAATGCATGCTATAATATACGTGCAGGTATCCTCCTTTCCCATGCTACACCATATTAAAGAGCGCCCCTTAATGGGGCGCCATTTTTATGGATGTAAAAACAGACTGAAACCTTTGGTGCAGGGCAGTTTACGTACTATTATTTGGTGTGCTATGGAAGTTTGTGCCAATTGCTTGTTGTAAGGTTGTGCTCCTGTTTTTTACTGGTTGGTACTGGTATAGGCATCTTCGACAAGGCTACTGATTTATCAAATTCATCACGATAAAATGCCAGCCAATCCAGCTGTTGCAAAGATAATTCTAATGTAACTAAGCGTGCTTCCATATCGTCTGTTCTATATTCTTTCTCATATCGCTTTTTATTTTGCTCATTCTCTTTATATTGGGTTAACCAGTATTTTGTATCTTCGGGATAGTTCATACCAATTAATCGTATTACATCGTTGATAGCAGTATCAAGGGCACGATATTTATCTGCGTATAAGAAAGTATCAACAGTCTCATCAAATAGTGATTTGATAGCAAATTTATCCCATCCACTTTTGCCATTAATAGGGCGAATATTTCTATGGATTAATGTTATCATATCCGCGTATACTGCATCATTAAGACTTTTGACGTTGGCGAGTATTTGAGTAGTATTTTTACGCATCAATAAAGAGAAAGCAGCGGCGGATACCACATTGGTTCTAAAAGCGTGTAACGCTTCACTACTACTGGAAAGAGGACCGTTTCGCAAAGCCTTATTGAGCATGTTTATAATATGATCAAACTTAGCAAAAAGTTCATTGCGGTAAATTAAAGCATTTTGGTTAACTAGCTCTGTTCCTAGCATTTCAAATGCCGGTGGTCCAGTCATTTTGAAAATAGAAAGAAAATCACTTTCTATAGAAAACACGTCCAGCAAAGCTTTCTCAAAACTGTCTAGTTTATCAAATTCATGTTTGTTAATTAGCTTTTCGCGTAATTGTTTATAACCATTGCTAATACCACTGAACAACTCAGCCCACAATTGGACTTTTCCCATTTCCGATAAGTTTCTGCTAATATCTTGTATATACTGTGCTTGATGTACCAAATATTGTTTCAATTGTTCAGGAGTAGTCATTGTTTTGATATCATATTCCACAATGCTCTCTAAGTTGGGTAAATGTTGAAATCTGGGCATAATATATCCCTCCTCTATTGTAAGTTATCATAATATTCTACTATAGGTACAAGTGAAGCTATGAACTGATTCACTCAAACGAAAGAGGAGGGCGCCCATACTTATCTTACAAATCCTTGTTTTTTTCTTGTATCGGGGGTCTTTTCTTCTTTGATACTATTTTGTTTGAATGTTTTTTGTTTGGATTTTTGAAGATATCGCCAATATTGTCTTATTTGTTTATAAAGATTTTTCTCTCCGTGCAATAAAAAACTATTTACATCATATTCTTGATAGGTAGTTTCTTTGTTTATACCTTCTCCGTATTCCACGACTGTGGGAAGATAAGATTCATCCAAGTGATATAGTTCTATTTCTACAATTGAAAGAGGATCTAATTCATCATAAAGGGCAAATTCATCTATAAGGGTATTTATCATCGTTTCTGTTAATTTTATAGCTTCGTTTTCATCTAGTCGTTGCATAGATTTATCAGAAAAAATCACCCTGATAATAAATTCTTTCGCCGTTTTTCTAAATGATAAAAAGATAGGTATTTTCTCAATATCATCTCGACCCCACAATATACTATGGTCATCTCCATAGATAAATACTATGTTCCCTCCCGGGAAAACAAAACCACCGTATGTGTTTCCATACGCCCACGTATCTTCATATATTTCGTTAAGCTCCTCGACAATATCATACTCTACTTCTTCCCAAAAATTCTTATAAGACATTTTTAATCCCCCTTTCTATTATGGAATATGTAAAATACCACATGAGACATACATATACAGTATTTGAAACCTTCTATATTTAATCTACACTTGTCTACATTCTCATAGATCCAAAAAACCGTTGGTACTTAATTCTCTAGTAGGTTTGTTAACAAAAAAATAAAAACAAAATTAAAAAAGGGGGCTTTTAAGCCCCCTTGAATTTTTTAACACAATTTATCGGTTAAACCTTTGGAACATTCATGTTTTGCTATATTTTAAAATCTTTCAAAATATTCCTAAATGCGGCAGCTTCTTCTTCAATCTTTTCAACAGCACGCTGTAGCTGGTTGGTAACTTCTTCCATACTTTGAGTAGATGCGGATATTTCTTCTGCTGTAGCACTATTCTCCTCGGCTACTGCAGCAATTTGCTCTATAGCACTAGATACTGCTCCTACCTGCATTTTAATGTTATCAACACCAGAGATAATCTCTTCAATTTTTAAAACGATACCTTGCGTATCTTCCCCAAGTTTTGCTGTTTTCTCTGCTACCTGCATGAGTTGTTTACCCTCTTGTTCAAGTATTTTGAATTTTGTCTCTATTTCCTTAACAATAACCTCTATCTTATCGAGTAGGGTTCTTAGAATATTTTTAATATCATCGGCATTTTCTTGTGAACGCTCAGCCAGCTTTCTAATTTCATCGGCAACTACTGCAAATCCTCTGCCTGCTTCCCCTGCCCTAGCTGCTTCAATAGCAGCATTAAGAGCTAGTAGGTTAGTCTGTTCGGCTATCTCGGTAACGGTGTCTACAATAGAGGAAATGTTATTAGCCATCTGGTTTAACTCCATGGCAGACTGCACAAGCCCTCCAAGGCTTTCCACTTGATTACCTAATTCGTTGGCTATATGCACTACTTCTTCAGTGTTAACCGCAAGAGCCTCTATAGTTTCCTCTACAGCTCTTTGAGATTTCTTAGCAGAAGCCGCCATATGCTCGGTACTTTCCATGATCTGTGCAATGTTCTCGGCGGCGTTAGTAGCCTCATTAGCTTGTTGGGTAGCGGCTTCAGCGAGCTGAGCCACGGCATCGGTCAGCTGGTTAATAGAATCTTCCATATATTCGGCGCTTTGTTGTAATGCTGTGGAAGAAGCATCAAGAGAAGCAGAGGCCTTCATTATTTTTTTCACGAAAGTTTTTAATGCATCAGATAGTCTCCTGATGGCTTTTACTAATAATCCTATTTCTGTTTCATGTTGATACTCTGGTATTTCTACAGTAAGGTCTCCTTCTGCGACTCGAATAGCATTATTAGCGATAATATCCAAATTTCCAAACGTTTTAGTGATGTAGATAAATAGTATACTACCAATGAAAATAGCAGTTATAATGATAAGAATAATTGATATCTTTTGCGCATTATAAAAAGAAGTGTAATATACATCGTAAAGTTTATATCCCAGGAACCAACCTGTAGGCAACTTTGTAACAGCCATTTTAAAGTGCCCATTTATGTCCTTACTTTCTATCCATACAATACCGTCTTTTGGTATCTTCGTCATTTTATGCCATACGTCTATTCTATCTTCTATTTGCATACCCATTGAAACAAGTTTTTGCTCTTTATCTTTGTAGATTTTAGCATAATCTGCATCTTCTAATAGGTTGTTTTCATCAGCAGCCAGAGCAAATCCTGTTATGATGTCATTAGGATGCGCAATAATAATAGAATTCTGTGCGACCACAAATGGCAAGGCAGCTGTTTTATTGTTAATCTTAATAACGGAATTTTTTATCATGTCACTTAAAGCAGATAATGTAAAATCAACAGCAACAACACCTATAGGTCTCCCATCTACATCTATTGTTTTAGCAATGGTAAAAATAACTTGTTTAGAATCTGCATCTATGTATGGTTCGGTATATACCACTTTTCCTGGATTTGCCATAGCGTCTTGATACCATGGACGTTTCCGAGGGTCATAACCTTCGTCAGGTACCCAAAATGAACCGTCTATCATAGTTCCGTCTTCGAATCCAGCATAAAGATATAAGACATCTCCCTGTATCATATTCCATGTGGTGTTAAATGTGGAGTAGGTTTTGATGAATGCTTTTGCTTGCACACACTCTGCTGTGGATAATACATTCTCTGCACATGCTCTATTGATAAGATTATTTACCCTGTTAAGTGTATCTTTGGAATCAATAAGTTTTTGCGGATTTGCAATGTCATTTTGATTATAATATTGTGCAGCTTTAATAATCGCTTGTTTGCCTTGAGCAGGATGGGTAAGACCTAATTTTTTAACAACCTTTACCGCATTGTTTAACGGTTTTACACCAGTGCCTTGCAACCAACTCATAATATCTCCTGACAATGTTTTTGTTATAGCTTTTACATTGCTATCTGTGGTTGAATAGGCAAAAGACCTAAACTGCCATAAGATAAAACTACCTGCAAGACTAGGCAAAATAATGGCTAAAACAATGCCAGCAATCAATATCTGCTTTTTTACTGATTTAAACATATATATCCCTCCTTTATAATGTATGGTTTACTTACCATATACAATAATATATTATATCACTTCTGAATTACAATGTTAAGCATCTGATGCTTAACATTGTAAATAAATAAAAATTTAAATTGATACCAGAATAAACATATAATAAAAGCAAACTTGCAATATGATTTCACAAATGAAAACACGCTTTATCAATCCTCTACACATAATGTATATATGATTTTTTCTTGGCAAAAAAGTTTACATGTGGTATAATACATATGTAATACGAATAAGGGGGGAAATAATCGTGGTTGAATATACTCTAAAGGTATATAAAGGAAAAAAAGAATATTACAGATACACTACCTATTTACTAATAGCGTTTACCAACCCTTCTCAACCATATACATTTCATGCAGGATTGTTTAGTAGAGCATATAAGGTTGCGAAAAGCAAATATGGAGAATATAAAACAACGCATACACAACATCTTAACGCAGAAAGTTTAAGGTATTTGTTATTAACAGAAGGTATTAATTATCATGCCCTTATGGAGGTTTGGCACTACGAACCTTCCACCTGGTATAAACTATTTGAGCAAATGCTTTCGGATAATGAATATAGATATGTAGAAACATTGGAAAAGGATAATGGGGATAGTATTGTGCTTCGCTATCCCGACGAATACACCTTTTGGCATTATATCCTTTATACCAATATTCCACTTGATTACGAGTTAGAAGAATTACCCAACGATATTAAGTATAGTATACTTGCTATCAAAAGTTTATTAACAGAAGGTTGATAAACCAAATCTGCATATATAAAAAAGGCCCCTTGTAAGGGGCCTTTTAAGTTTTGATAGGTTACCTATTTTTTACCTTTAGTCTTTTTACGAGTAATCTTCCTTTTACGGGACTTCCTATAAGATGTCCTTTTGCGAGATTTTCCTTTGAATACTTTGAATTTTGATAGTCCACCTACGGTACCACTGTTATCTTTAAGTATAGTAATAATTGCCTGTATCATTTTCCTGATATTCTTATCGAAATTTGCCTTTGATTCTTTCCCTTCTTCTATACGTTCCAAAGCTTCCTCCCATTGTGCTGTCATTAGTGGATCTGTAAGAATATCAAGTCCTATTTGATGTAATGTATCTATAAGGGCAATGCCTTTATCTGTGGGGATAAGAGTTTTTCCCTTCCTTTTTACATAACCTCTTTTAATAAGTGTTTCAATAATGGCTGCTCTTGTAGCTGGGGTGCCTATTCCCTTGCCCTTTAATTGTTTAGCCATATCGTCATCTTCTACAAAGCGACCAGCATGCTCCATAGCCTTGATAAGGGAGCCATCAGTATATCTGCTTGGTGGCTTTGTCTGCCCCTTTTCTTTAGCTATTTCCTCTATTTGTGCCTGTTCCCCTTTATTGAATTTGTCATATGAAATCATAAAATATGCCAATTTTTCTGCGGTCCCCACATTGTCTTTAGGAGTGGGGAGGCTATTCCATTTGCTATTCCACTCATAATGATATATGGCAAGATAGCCAGGGTCTTCATAGGTGGTATAAGTAGCTTCCACAAGTGCTTTAGGTTTCTTAATTTCTAATGTCAGCTGGTGGTTAATATACTTCGCCGGTGGCATAAAAGTAGCAATAAAACGCCTTACAACCAGTTCATAAGCTTTCTGCTCATCAGGTGTTAAATCTCCATCTTTTGGTAAAGTGCCTGTAGGTACAATACCATAGTGATCTGATATTTTTTTATCATTAAATACTCTATGTTTGTTAATATCCACAAGTGGCACTTCTTCCATTCCTAACCAACTAAGAGAGGATTTGATAAGTTTTGGGACTTCTGCCTTCATTGCTGTGGGTAAATAATCACTATCTGTTCTAGGATAAGACACATAACCCTTTTCATATAATGATTGCAGTATATTTAGAGCCTTTTGTGCCGTCCAGCCAAAATAAGAAGAACAAGCTGTTTGAAATGTGGATAGCTTAAAGACTGTTTTCATAGAAGTGCTACCGGATTTTTCTTTATAATCCACAACAGTAGCTTGAAGGTTTTTAGCACCATCAAGTGCTTCAAGCAACTTTAAAGCTTCTTTATTAGATTTATCTGTGGGTTTTATTCTATATCTCCACGGGTCTTTCTTATCTAAATCTGGTTGTAGTACAATTTTACCTGTAATATATACATCTTTGGGGGGCTTTTGTTTGGCTTTTGGGGTTAAATTTATTAATGCTTTAAGAGAATAAAAGTCCTCTGGCTTAAAATTCTGTATTTCCTTTTCCCTGTTAACCAGTATAGCAAGCGTTGGAGTTTGCACTCTACCTATGGAGTACAACTCACTTGCTAATACTGTAACTCCCCTAGTAGCATTGATGCCAACTATCCAATCTGCCTCACTACGTGCCCTTGCTGCTTGCTCTAAATTCTGCATCTCCTCACCGGGAATCAATTCGTTGAATGCTTTTCTAATGGCGTCAGGTGTCATTGCCTGTAGCCACAATCTTTTAACAGGATGTTTTATGCCTAACGCCTGTTTAATATATGCGAATATTAATTCACCTTCTCTACCGGCATCTGTAGCATTGATGACAGCATCTATTTCTTTACCTCGTTTTTTGAGTAGCCCCTTAATGGCTTTAATACGTTTAGACGCACTTTTTACCGGGGAAAGTTCAAACCTGTTGGGAATGATGGGTAGCATATCAAAATCCCACTTTTTATAATCGGGATTGTATTGTTCTGCATCTGCCAAAGAGAAGATATGTCCTTGAGCATAAGTGATAATATACTTATCTCCCCGCCAATTTACCTCATATAAAGGCATGCCCGCATCATCTTTAGAAAATTGCCATTTACCCAATGCAGAAGCTATTGTCTTTGCAACAGAATGCTTTTCTGCAACTACCAGGTACGTAGCCATACACACTACCCCCTTTGTTGCCAATATTTATCATATATTTTATAGTTTTGTTCTTTTAAATGTGAAAGGGGGCTACTATAGCCCCCTTTCATTGTTGTATTAGTTGTATTGTCTTTTCACTCTATCTTGCTCTCCCCTTATTTTGTCTCTTTTTCCAGTTATTTTTCTTGCTATAACCGCCTTTGTAACCTGTTTTTTGAGAAACAAATTTCTTGACAATAGCGTTAGCTTCGGCTTCTATCTCCTCTTCTGTTTGGGGCACCTGGAATGCTGTAGAATTATTCTTGTTTTCCGCATTCTTGTTTTTATTATAATTGCCGTATTTAGCTTTATTGGTAGTTTTTTTGTTATATCCATTTTTATAACCCTTTTTCTTACCATGTTTAAAATTATTATTATCCTCTTTAATAATTATAGTGGTGGCAAATTTTGCAAGATTGGCTATAGCGACAAGAGCTTCTTCGTTAATTTCGTTAGCCTTAATATCAAGAGAGGCCTTTCTTGATTCTTTAGTTTTTCTGTTGTATACTGTGGTATCAATATGTATATCCATTCCATCTAAGAGCTTAACGAGTTCTGAAAAGGGTAATGAAATATTTTCCCCCGTGTCCAGTGCAACATAAGTATAGGCTGCCGCATTACCCCTATTGGTTCGCGTTGTAATCGTACCCGTATGAGATTGTCCATCAATATAAATAGGTAATGTTACTTTGGGATAATTGCTATATTTACCATCTTCTGTCTTTTTCACAAAATCATTAAAAGAAGCATGCTGAACGCCAACAATAAACAAGTTTGGAGGTACGCCGAATGAAGAAACAATATTTCCATCTTTGTCAAGTAATTCTATTTGCACATCGCTTACTTCGTGTTCAAGTAGTTTATCCAATTCGTCATTAGATAAATACACATTTACTCTACTAGTGGCCTTTTTAAACATGTTTTCCCTAATTACTTCACCATTAACAATAATTCTATAACCCTGCACCGTGCGATATGCCTTTTTCCCATCTTCTGTAGGCACAAGTGGGGGACGAATTTCAAGACCACTTTGCACCCAATACAATTTTCCTTCATCACTGTTTAATACAAGTACTTTCTGTTTTGGTACATTAGCTTTACTAGGCATAATTCTCTACCTCCCAATATTTGTGATGTCTATATATTCTACATTAGTGTTCGTTAAATATCAATATCATTTTTGAAGCTTAGTTCAAACATCTTCAAACGCCATTGGGTTTTTTGAATGTCTATAGGTTCGCTGCCAAAAATTTTTTGTTCTATTTCTCCACTATACACCTCACCCCAGGTGCCTGTAAATATATCTTCCTTAAATGGCGGGGCCTGAATTAGAAAAGTGCGAGGGTACGAGTATGTGGGAAATAAGTTAAAACTCCACCATTCCCAACCATTCTGACCCGAAACAGTATCTTTTATAAAGTTGTAATACACAGCATCCCTTAAAGAAAGTTTTTCATTTTTATCATACGGCGAAGATATATTGGTTTTTTGCATAAAATATTTCCCAACATCTTCTTTATCTTTGAAGATTTCAGGACATGCAGCTGCAACTCCAATGCGTTTACCTGTGATTGGAGTATGCTTATATACGAAACCAAAGTAGAGAAGGTTTTTGTTGCATTTATTGTATCCCTTGGGAAAGGATTTTTGCCAGTCAGCATAAACTGGACCAAAATATTTTTGCAAAATAGGTATTTCCTGTATCATTTCCTCAACCGTTTTAACTTTAATAGGATTGTTCTGTGTATAACCTCTATTATATTCTTTCAACATTTTCTCCAACAAGGGCCAGGCGAGTTTAGTATATTGTTCATTATCATCTTTATGGAATTCTACGATAACCTCCCACTCTATGGAAACCTGTTGCCATGTAATATATGACAAATGTATCTTGATGAGATATTCGCCTTCAGGATATACGACGAGGTCGCCCGCATTGCCCACAAGTGCTCCCTGTAATTGTACATAAGTGTTATAGTCATCCATTATAGGTCTATACCTACCCCTAAAGGTTAGATAAACATCACCCTGCAAATGTTTTGTCTTGTTAGCGTTTTCATCCCATAGCTCATACCATAAAGCTCTTCCTTTATATCCAAACCCTAAAGAGCCATCGCTGCCGTCATCGTCATATGTTAATATTTGGAAACCGCCTTGTCCAAATGGCTTCTGAACAAGATTATGCTTAAGAACTAAAGACATAAAAGGAGCTGGGTCAAAACCATAGAGAGTAAGAATGGGGTTTTCTTCATAATACATATAGTGCGTTTTTAGCCAGCCATATAACAATTCATATTTCTCTTCATCTATCTGACCCTTCCTCTTTAAATCATTAAGCCAATCAATCATTTTCTTTTCTCTTACTCTCCAATCAATTGCCGGCAAACGCACTTTCACGTCAGTGCCTATAACAATGTCTTTATATCCGTTAGGTCCTGCAATACCCCACACCGTAGAAACGGCAGGGTGTGTGGCAGATTCACCATGTTCATCCAGCCCTTCAGTAGATATATACCAATCAAATTGAGAAGTGGTACTGTAAATGGGTATTAGCTGAACATTGTCAGGTGTATAAAAGCTCTTCCATAAATCGTAAGAAATAGGAGCGAGATGCTTGTCATAAGTTCCGTTGAAAAGAGCAATAGCATCGGAAAATTTCTTTACTTGAATCATGCCTTGTTCTACGGCAGTTGTATCTTTGGGGAGCAATATAATATCTGTCATTCTTGTGTCATTATCGACATTAGCTTCTATCACTTCTTTTTCATTTGTTACCACCGATGTAGCTATTGTTTGAGTGCTGGTAGCCAAATTTGTTGAGTTAATTTCTACAGTATTTTTAATTTCTGTTGCGGTTTCCACATAAGTGTGTGCTTCGTGATTTTCATGCTCTACAACTGCATCATTGAGATTGTCTGCTGCTTGATGCATAGAACAACCCTTAACACCCCAGATAGATAACACAATCAATAAAGCAAGGATAATGATGCTAGTAAGTAAATATATTTGCCCCCTTTTTTCATTTTTATCGTGCGACATCACTTATCCCCTCCTATATATGTGCAATGATTTTACTCATAATAGATTTGAAATAAAAAAGACTATATACCACCACGAAAATAATAGAAGCTGAAACTAATCCTCTAACAGATTGGGGTAATGCGTTTATATATGTTTTATATATGAACACACTAGCAACAGTAATAATCATGCCTACAAAACCATATACAACAACTTGTATATTGAAAGATTCTTCTTTCATCAGCTTAGAGATAAAAGGAGTCATTTGTGTAAAGGCCACTCCTAGGAAGCGTTTCCAGTCATAGCGAATCGTTATCATACCCACAGAAACTTGCTGTGCAGGAAGTGGATAAGAAGCATAAAAAGTAGGGACATTAACAAGTAGGAGTAGTCCCACACCCGCCAAGAAAAAACCGGCAATTGTAGTTGCATTGTTGGAGGAAAAGAAATGTGATATGAAAACTGTATATGTATAAAGCCATATAATCAAAACTACTACATAACTCATACTATGCACAGCCAACATTTTACCTACCCACTTGTGAACCTTTCCCAATGAAGGAAAATCATATAACGACCAAACGGGGAACAGTAATAGCATTAGAAAAGCCAAACTACACATGGCAACATGTATAGCAATATTCCAGGGAGTATAGCTATTATATAGTGCAACAGAATATATTAATATTGTCAATAGTGTAGCAATAAGTATAAGAACACGCATTATTCGAACACTCTTTGTCCCTTTAGCAAGGAAATCCTGTATATCGCCCAATATATGCCAGTTCATAGACACTTTATTAAAAGCACCTACTGTATCATCTATTTCTCTGGTGTTTCGCACGCCCCAATTCAATTGATAAGTTTCCAAATACGCCTGTATCATATAACGAACAAAAAACATAAAGATAGCAAAGATAACAGCAAGCGGTATAGATATTGCTAAAGGCCATACAATATGTGGCACAGGTAAAGCTACGGTCTTATAGCCTTCAATTGTCCCATCATTGGATACTTTTATCACCTCATAACCACCCACAAGAAGGGGTTTGAAGTACTTCGTTTTAAGATAGGGCATATCCTCATAGCCTAAGGGTCGGATATAATAGAAAACTCCCTTTTTTTGAGCAAATATTGGTAATAAGCGAGTAGAAACGTTTTCGGGGGGTAATTGTGAGATACTTGAAATCGATGTTAATTTATTATTGGTTGTTATAGTAATTGTACTGGTTTTACCAACAATTTTAGAAGTCCAATAAATGTGCATGTGATTTAGTTGCCAATCGGGGGACAAGTATTTTGCCGTATCCTTGGAATATGTGTGAAATACAAAACCAGATGCCACGTAAGTTGTGCCTACAAGACCTATAATAAGAATAACGGCTATAATATAACCCATCCACCTGTAAAGTATAACCCACGGCTCTATAAGAAGAGATGATGCCCCCATTACTTGTTGGGGAAATTTAAAGATATATGAAAAAGAAATCTCGTATACTTTTTTCTTTTCTTTCGTGCTTTGACGATATGCCCTTATGGTGGCTATATGTGCAAACAACTTAAATATAATATATGTAATAATAAGACCGCCAACATCTATTCCCAACTGCAGCCAACCGTTCACGAGTATCCCTCCTTTTATTACCAGTAGTAATATTTTACAATATCATATTTCTCACTTGCTTCTAGTCTATTAAATAGCCATTTATTATTAGCCCACAATGGGAATTCCTTAAGCGCTCGCTTTCCCTTGACAAGAGTATATGCTCTAATATATGAAAATGCAAAGCTTCTACCTGATTTAATAAACTGCCCCCTTTTGAGACGTGCTAATTTAGTAGAGTTTATTAAAAGTTCATCACTGAGTTCAGATATATCCATCTCATTGTACGGGGGGTTGTTAATAACATCTCTTAATTCTATTTGCAACTGTAATACATGATCAGCTAGCTCCTGCAGAAAGCCTTGTTCTTTAAGTTTCCTTGATACGTGGTACGTTTCAATATTTTGAACTCGTCGATTAAGTAATAAACCGATTTCAAAAATACCATAACCAGCAGCTACAAGCTCGCCCACTAAAACTGTGAATTCGTCATTGTCTTTAGTTCTAAGATGGGTGATTGTAAACGGTATCTCCAAGCCTTTTGTCTGTAAATCTAAAATCAATTTTGTCTCTCTATAAGCTACAGGCAGATTGGCAGCCATAGCTTTTTTAAAGGCTGCCGCATTACCCTGTAAATCTATATACAATTTATACCACTTATCCCAACTTCCCCTTCCCTGGGGGGAAAAATCACTGCTAGTCTCTTCCATAAAGCGTTTAACACCCGTGGGTGGAATTCCATAAACTGTATATAATTTATGGTGGGGGATATCATATTGAATAAGTTTTTTCTTGATGAATAGTAAAATCTCATCTACAGATTGGAAAGAAACATCCGCCAATTTTTTTTCTCGGTTAAGTGCCTGAATGAGTTTATTTATATAAATGCCGTATTGTTTTAATTCTTGACGAAACGCAGGATCTTTTGCATAAGCAAGCAAAGCAGCTGTAGGTCTAGGAAAACCTCTAACAACATAAACTAGAAATTGATGCCAAAATTCTTGCTCTGCATATCTATATTCTGTCACCTCGTCATCTGTACGCCTAATAGAAAATCTGTTAGCCCAGTAGATGGGCAGATACTCATTATAAATTTCTCGCAAACGTTGAGTAATTATGCTAGGTTGTCTCATTGCAATCACTCCTTTCTACTTAATCTAAATTCTATTTAATCTAAATTATAGTCATAGAATATGCAAGACACATTTAACATGTCTCTCATATGTATTATATCATATTAATGGGTAAAATGCTACACCATCGTTAAAGGCCTTGTGTTTTTGTGAAAATTTTATAAAATATTAGGTGAGCCTTGTGTGAGGGGGGATATTATGGAGCTGTGGTGGTCATTTGGAGAAGAAGATAAAGAAGCCCAATGGCTATGGTATGTATTAAAGGCTAGGGAAGAGGTGGATACGGAACAGTGGATGTCTACATATATGACCAAATCCTTATATGCACAAAATAAAGTGCTCATGCAGGGAGAAGTAAAAGACATTTTTACAATTAAATTACAATATGCTGAAATGGTAGAGTTAGATACCACTATTGATTTAAGCGAATTGTTTAATGAGGCATATTATCATGCTCTATCAATTTATAATAAATATCATACCATTAACCCATCATGGGGTTTGTTGTTTTTATATTATTTCATTGCTGCTGGCAAAGTATATGTGTACAAATATGATATAGATATTTATTTGGACCTTTTCTCAATTCCTTTTATTGACGCATATATTTCTCCTTCGGGATATATTAAACAAGATAATCTTATTATAGAAGAAGTTTCCGCTATGGGGTATAGCATTATTTCTGCTGCTTCAATATATGCCACATCGTTATTGCATTACATAACTCAATTATCTAAAGTTGTTAAAAATAGATGCAACTTGTTTTTACTGCCTTTCGCATTATCGACAGCAGATTTATTACCGTTAGAAAACGATTTAATAAATTTAATTGTATGGCATGAAAACACTCCTATAGAAGAAGATACCATCTTGCGAAGTATACAAAAATGCAAAAGGGGGTTAAGTCAATGGAGAAAATTATAGAACACATTAACAACACTAGACAGTTAATGAAAGAAATTGGTGCAAACATAGTGGCGCAAGACAAAAGTATTGAAAAACTCATAGCAAATATTGAAAAACTTCTTGCTTTGCCTCCCGAATACATACTCTATGTGACAAGAGAAGCCACAAAATCTCTCAAAAGAGCAGAAAACATTTTTGAGCAAGGAGATTATACTGACAATATTATCAATATCTTGGAGCATATCGATTTGACTTCTTACATTGACGAAAATGCCAATGTATTACAAGCAGAAATTTATGTATTACTTATGCGTATTATGATAACAATTTATTTGTATCAATCGTTGGTTGTATACTTTCAAACATGGGAGCAATATGATAATTATGTTTATTACACAACATCTCTTATTAACGAATTTGTAAAACTGACAGATATACAACTTTTAGGGGAAGATGCTACCGATAATAATGCACCAACGCATCCATTTTCATTAAACAGTATTAAAGAACACTTATCATCTGATGAATAATGCTTTTATAAGGTTGGCATAAGAAAGGAGTGGTGGCAATGGATAATATTATTGGCACTTATGAAATAACAATAATACCTCCCTCCTATTTGGGCGACAAAAAAACTTATACATATCCTGTTTCTGCTCAATTGTGGGTAGACCAGTTATCTGATGAAGATGTGCCATTATGGGATGCGATGAAAGATTATTTCCATATATTACATGGTGTAAATACAGAATATAAACATTTATGGAAAACACTTATTCGTTCGTTTGCAAACATCATACAGAATGTTACAGACATTGAAGAAGCAACGATGGATGTTGCCCAATCTCTATATGCAGCGACATTATTTAAAAAACTTTCCCCCGAAGAAAGCATCATTATTTTTCTAGAAACACTTAAACATTTATACCCCGACGCCAAACAAGCACTTTTTACATCGCCTGAAAAATATATTTACCTATTAACTTCATTCCCCTTAACCCTGCCACGTACAGCTGTGATAGAGAAGTTTCAACGTAATCATTATGTGGATACTTTCTCCGACAAGTGGGCAGTATATTTATATTTTTGGTTGCACACTCGTTGGGAATACGTGCTTACTTATCTGTCCAAACAATATGGTGATGCCATGTTTTGGGTGTATCCGGTGTTTTTATCAGGTGTAGCAATA
>Ga0256838_1000878_pt1 | contig 15669 bp, 11 predicted proteins | sample 4571419metaG_FD_185978 | JGI IMG/M metagenome (GOLD analysis project Ga0256838, IMG submission 185978) | Hydrothermal vent microbial communities from Guaymas Basin, Mexico - 4571-419 | ecosystem: Environmental > Aquatic > Marine > Hydrothermal vents | place: Mexico: Guaymas Basin | collected...
AGGGTTTTTTAAGAAAATATCTTCTATTTCAGGTTTTACTTTTTCCCATTTTGCAATAGCTTTATTTATTTCCTCAAACCAGGCTTTATAATCGTTTAAAGGATACCTGACTCCCCCAGGTTCAACACAAGCCGTAGCAATTCTAGCCCCACTGTAATCTTCTAAAACGTCTAAGAAATATTCTCTAACATCCAAACACCACATTAAAAACGTTTGAAGACCCATAGTCCCGAAGAAACCTCCCATAGAAATCAAATGAGATACAATTCTTCCGGTTTCTCCGAGTATTACTCTCATATATTTGGCAAAAGGCGTAATTTCTTTACCTGCTATCTCTTCAACGGCCTGAGAGTAACAAATCATAGGATTAGGATTATCCATAAAACAGATTCTCTCTACCGCCACTATAGTTCCTATAAAATCTTTTCTTTCAGCTAAATTTTCAAGAGCTCTCCATACGTATCCGATATCCGGTTCTACTTTTTCTATATTTTCCCCGTTTACAAAAACTTTAAGTCTAATAGGACCGCTTGCCGGATGCGTAGGTCCCCAGTGAAGAACGGTTCTGCTTCCTTCGTGTCCCATAGTTTTTTCGTGCTCTTCAAACTCTTTAAAAAATTCTTCTGTAATAGCGTTTACATTTTCAATAAGATGTTTTTCATGCTCTTTCCAGTCAAAATCTTTTCTAAAAGGAAATTTACCGTAATAATCCCTGCTGATTAAAAAGTATCTTAAATTAGGATGCCCTTTAAATTTTACTCCAAAAGTAGAATAAGCTTCAAGTTCATGATAGTTTGCACTCGGCATTTCAGGAGTAATGGAATCTATCTCACACTCTTCCAATTCTCTTGGCAAATCAACTTTTAACCATACATTTACTTTTTCTGCTTCCCTGCTTGAAACCTGAGGTTTTAAAGTTTCAAGAAAATAATTAACTTCTATTTTGTTTTCATCAATAAAATCCGTAGGACTAACAGTAGAACATGTCTTTACACCTGCTTTTTTTAACTCCTTAATTAAAGGAATTAAATCATTTTTATTTTTCAATTTAGCTTTTACCCATGACTTGTAATCTTCAACAAATTCCACATCGTATTTGTTTATTATATTCTTAATTTCTTCTCTCATGCGGCTTCCTTAGAATTTCATTTGTTTCCATAAACCACCCTGACTTGAAGCGGATGGTTCACCTCTTTTAATCTTTTCTTTCAAATCCTCAAGACCGGCTATAATAGCTTCCGGTTTTGGAGGACAACCGGCTACAAAAACATCCGCCGGCAAAATTTCAGTCATATTTTTAATAACAGAAGGAGAATCGTTATAAGGACCTCCGTCATAAGCACAGGCACCTATAGCCACAACATATCTGGGTTCTGGCATCTGTTCGTAAGTCCTAAGAAGAGCCGGCAGAATTTTTTTGCTCACAAGTCCGGTAATAAACATAATATCCGCCTGTCTAGGAGTTGGAGTCATAATATATCCGTATCTTTCCCAATCATACCTAGGCCCCATAGCAGCCAGCATCTCAAGAGAACAGCATCCGCTACAAAAATGGACTATCCAAGGGGATTTACTCCTGGCGTAATTGAAAAAATCAAGCACTTTTAGCATTTCTATACTCCTTCATACTAACTGTAATAGCCGCAAATAATAATATTCCAAATACCATAGCCCACTGAAGAGCCTGAGGATTGTCTGCAAATACAAACAGACTAAAGAAAAGCCCCGCCATATCAAACACTATAAAAGCTATCGCAAATATGAAATACCTAAAATTTGCTTTCATAGGTATCTCGCTGCTTGGAGGCAGACCACATTCGAAATGGTCGTTTTTAATCTCACCCGGATTAAAAGGCGCCACAATAATACCAAGAAAATAAAGCAGTAAAACACCGCCTAAAATCCCTGCACCATAAATTAAAATGGTTTCCATTATTACTCCTTTTTTTGAATGTTACCAAAACTCTTTAGGGTTTATGCATCATTATCTTAAATTATAAGAAAAATTTATAAACAAGACAAATTTATTCTTAATTCTATATTAATATGCGTTACCATCTGTAATAAATACTTATTCACTAACTAATAAAACCTACTTCTTTTTCCGAATCAAAAGCATTTTTCTTTTCTTTTTCTATCTCTTCTATAAAATCTTCAAGTTTAAAAAGAGGTTTTTTTCTAAGAGCTACTTTCAAAGCCGTATTCTTAATCACAAGTTCTATCTGCGCTCCTGTTAAATCGTATCTGGCAAGTTTTGAAATATCAAAATCATCTTCAAAATCCGCATTTTTAGGAAGTTTCAATTCCCATAATTTTACTCTCTCTTTAAAAGAAGGTTTTTCAAACTTAATTTTATAATCAAATCTTCTTGAAAAAGCGTTGTCTATCGTTTCAAGAAGATTGGTAGTTGCTATAAGTATTCCCTCGAACTTTTCAAGCTGTTCTAAAAAAATATTTTGCATTTGATTATGCATTTTATCCGCACTGCTAAAACTAGCCGTAGTTCTGGTTGACAAAAACTGGTCCGCCTCGTTTAAAAGCAATAAGGGTTTTGTTTTTAGTTTTTCACTTATATCATAATATTCGTCAAACATTCTTCTGACGTTTTTTTCACTCTCGCCTACATACATAGATAAAATTTTACTCGCATCAAGAGAGAGTATCGGTTTATTAAGTTCTTTTGCTATGGAATGGGCAGTAAGCGTTTTTCCTGTTCCCGGAGCTCCGTAAAAAATAATTTTCGCATCAAAATCGTCATTGCTTTTTATTCCCCATTTTTTAAGAAGATTTAATACTTTTTTATCTATTTGCTTTAAAAGCACTTTTAGCATATCTTTAGTCTTTTTAGGTAAAACCACGTCTTTAAGAGTTGTTTTAGGCTCAATTAAATCAAAAATAGTATCTTTTATTAAATGTTGGATTTTATGTTTTTTTCTCGGATGTACAAGTTCGTTTAAAATATCCTCACTTATAAAATAAATTCTTGTATATCCCCCAAATCCGCCGAATATTTCATCATAGTCCAAAATACCTTCGCTGACAAGCTTAGAATTTTCATCCAAAAGGCTTCTGTTTTTTATTTTTTCTATCTCATCCGAGCTTATTAAATTCAAAAGATAGTTAAGCTCTCTTATATTTTCGTTGGAATGCATGTATTCTTCTTTAAGAAGAGCTAAAAAAATAAGTTCTTCTTTTTCATTAAACTCGTTTTCTATCATAAAATTCAAAACGGGCAAATCTATAGTGGTTTTTTTAATTTTTTCCTTAATGGTATTTTCTATAAGCCTTAATTTACTCTCAACCCTTTTTATGGAAGCCGACTCGTTTGAAAAGCTGTTTTTAAGACTAACAAGCTGTTCGTAAAGTTCTATTCTTAAAAATTCATCATGCAAATATTCAAGATGGTCGCTGTAAGGAGTATTTTGAGGTATTACCAAATCCAGTTCGCCTTTTTCTATAAGCTTTAAAAAACTTAAAGATAAAGACACTGAAGCATTAAACAGCTCAAGAGAAGTTATATCGCTGCTTTTAACCCCGATAGTACTTAATATCACCCATCCTTCGTCTATAAGTTTTTTAACGGATTCAATCTTATCAAAAATTTCTATCCCTTCTTTTTGAAAAACATCCTTTAAAAGAGTTCTTACCCTTATATCCTCTTTTCCCTCCATATAATATTCAAGCATTTTTTTAAGAAGACCAGCTTCCTGTTTATCAACACCAAGTATTGGATATATTTTGCTTTTTTGAGGATTTTTTAAAAACTCTTTAATATATTTACTCAAAAAATCTCCTTTTTATTATAATTTTACCAAAAAAGGGAAACTATGCAATTTTTATATTATCCCGATACCTTTTCTCAAATAACCCTTAAGGGAGAAGAACACAAATATCTTTTTAAAGTCAGAAGAACAAAACCCGAAGAAGAGATAAAAATAAGAAATTTAAAAGACGATTATCTTTATATTTATAAAGTAAATCATATAAACAAAAAAGAAGCTTTTTTAACCCTTAAAGAAAAAATTTTATTTCCAAATAAGCCTTCAAAACATTTCCATTTAGGCTGGTGTATAATAGACCCGAAAAATATAGAAAAAACCCTGCCCTCGTTAAATGAAATAGGAGTTAGCAAAATATCTTTTATATATTGCGATTTTTCTCAAAAAAATTTTAAATTAAAAAACGAAAGAATAAAAAAAATTTTGATAAATTCAAATCAGCAGTGCGGAAGAAGCGACTTTATGGAAATTGAAATTTTAAATTCCTCAAAAGAATTTTTTCAAAAATATCCGGATTTTACGGCAATAGATTTTGACGGGGAAAAAATAGACTGTTCAAAAGAATACCCTAAGCCTTTTTTAATAGGTCCCGAAGGGGGATTTTCCAAAGAAGAAAAACAATATTTTAAAAATAAACTTAAATTCGAAAGCTTTATCCTAAGAAGCGAAACAGCGGCATGCGCCGTTGCAGCTAAATTTTTACTTTAAAGTCTCCAAAATAAGTTCGGCAAGTTTTAAGGCTTTAAAACGGTGTGAGATTTTATGTTTTATTTCTTCGTCAAGTTCTCCTAATGTTTTATCAAATCCATTTGGAATAAACATAGGGTCATATCCAAACCCTTTATCCCCCCTAGCTTCATCAATAACATTCCCTCTCATAAAACCATGGGCGGTAAAAATTCCGTAAGGCGTAGCCAACGCTATAGCCGCAGTATAAAAAGCGGGGGTTTTTTTTATGTTTCTTTTTTTTAACTCATTGATAAGTTTAAAAAGATTATCTTTATCCGTTGCGTTTTCCCCCGCATACCTTGCTGAATATATACCCGGCTCGTTTCCTAAGACGGGTACGCTTATACCGCTGTCATCGGCTAACACGATATTTCCGGGCAGTTTTTCATATATGGCTTTTGCTTTAATTACGGCATTTTCCTTAAACGAATTACCATTTTCTTCTATTTCAAAAGGAGTTATAATATCCGTATAAGGAATTATCTCATAATTTTTTAAAATATTTTTAATTTCTTTTATTTTTCCTTTATTCGAACTTGCAACTATAATTTTCATATTAACCTCCGAAGTCCACTAACAACATACCGCAAAAGCTTTTTTTGTCATATATTTCAACCCTGTAAATATTTCCTTTTTTATCAACGGAATACCTTTTTGCCACATCCTTTTTTATAATTTTAACATTCGCTTCGTTTTTTTTGGAACTGTAGCCTATTACATTCACCCTTTTATTGCTTAAAACTTTAAAATAATTTTTAACTTTTACTATTGAGGGTATCTTTATCTCTTTTTTTACTCCGTCTATTTCCACATTTACACTTTTTATTTTACAAAAATTCTCAAAATACTGAGGAAACAAAACAGCCCTTCTGTGAAACCCTTCATACAATACATAATAATTTTTTTCTTTTACAACCGTAACAAGCGGGTTTTTGCTTTTTATTTCCGGATTTTTTTGAGTCATAGGAAAAAACCTTATGACTTTTGAAATATTTTTTACAGGCAAGAGCGTATTGCCGTTAATATATACATACTCTTCTTTTTTTAACAGTTTTTTAATGGCGGGAATGGTTAATTCGAAATCCCTTTTAAATTCAATATTCATAATTTTCATAAACTCTTCTATCGCTTTTAGCTGATAATAAACCTTTGTAGGTAAATCTTTAATATTCTTACTTGTTTCTATTGCAAAAGCGGGTTTACCGTGAGTAATGGCAAAATATGTGAGTGAAAGCCTCATCTGCTCGTCTTTAAATTTCGTATGGGTGTTTTTTACATTAAAACAGTGATAATCTTTTGTAAGCTTTGTATTTAATTTTTGAGCTACTTTTCGCGCAATTTCCCCTAAATTACCGAATTTATTTGTTTTAATCTTTTCCTGGTCTATTATACAGGCCTGTCCCCACGCGGCAGGGTTAAAAATGGAGTTTTGCCACGAATCCCTGTAAAACCCATGCCCGTCGTGGAGGTTCAAAATCAAATCGACCTGAGGGTTTAATATTATTTTTTTTATGTCGGCAACTATTTCATAATCTTTGTCCGTTTTTGCTATAAAAGCGAATTTTCTGTTCATATCCCCGTATATGCCGCGCCTGTATTTTATAATCGAATCAAAGTTTAAATTCGGCACAACCCATAAAGAACCTTTCTTTATTTCATAAAATCTAACCAAAAAAGAAGGCGCATAATATCCTCCTGGCTCGTTTCCGTGTATTCCTCCTATTACCAAAAGGGTATTGCCGGGCAAACCTTCTTTTTTATAAAGTGAAAAATGCAGATTTGCAGCGTTTAAAAAAAAGACCATAAAAGCTATAATTAATTTTTTCATCATTTCTCCGCAATAATTTTTAAACCGTTATCGGTAAATTTCACATAAAGTTCTTTAGCTCCCTCATATTTATAATCATCAGAAAAATATCTCTCAAACATATTTATTCTGAATATCTTTTGTTTAAATATATTTTGATAAGGCACTATATTTATGTTTTTAAAAAGTATTTCCACTTTTTGATTTTTTTTATTCTTAAAAACTATTTTTTTGTAATTTAAAAACTGCTTTAAGTTTTTTCTATCGGCATATTTAAAAGATTTATCGTATAAATTTTTATAAGCATTAAAATCACTGTTCTTCCATGCTTTTCTCCATTTGTAAATAAATGCCAAAATTGAAGCTATTTCATCCTTTGTGGCAGTTAAAGGAGTATCCTCGCTTATAAGCAGGTAGGTATTTTTATAATCTATTTCATTTTTTAATTTTTTAAGCATATTATTATCCATAACAATACAGCCCCTGGTATTGTTATTGTCTCTTTTACCGTTTATAGGAACTCCGTGAATCCATATGCCGTGTCCGTTTTTGTGATTTATTCTATCTAACAGATTCGGATATTCGGTTACAAAGGCAAAAGGTCCGTAAAAATCATCCACCTTGTTTAGCAGGGCTTTTAATTTATAAACACCTACAGGTGTTCTTAAATCACCTTCTTTCATTTTATCGCCGTCAAGTCCCGTTAAAACATTCACCCTATCTATTAAATGAAACGTATTCTTTTTTTGTTGATATATTTTTAATATCTTTTTTGATTTTATGCATACTAGTATGTCTTTATTTGATTCGAAATAACCCCATCTTACATCTTTATTCCCAAGTCTTTTAAACCAGTAATCTTTGCTGGTTAATATTTTTTCCAAATGTTCTGAGAGTGCATTGGTTCCCTGAAATCTATAGATATCTATTAAATCTGAAGAATATAAAAATGCGAAAAATAAAAAAAGTAAAAATAATCCCCTCAATTTCAACCTTTTTTGGTCGAAATTATATCAAATTAAAAAGAGGTTTTTAAACCTCTCCAAGTCCGTATTTGATATGCTGCTCTTTTTGATGTTTGGAAATTAAATATCTCCAATATAAAATAGGCACAACTACAACCGAAAGAAGAGTAGAAGCAAGAACCCCGAAAATAAGCGCTACAGCCAGCCCCTGCCATACAGGGTCCAAAACGATGACCAACGATGCCAAAATAATAGCAAAAGCCGTTAAAATAATAGGTCTGAACCTTGTAGCGGCAGCTTCTATTATGGCGTCGTTTATACTTCTTCCCTGTTTTAATAAATCATCGGTAAAGTCTATAAGTAAAAGTGAATTTCTAACAACAATACCGGCAAGAGCAATAAACCCTATCATACTTGTAGAAGTGAAATATGTCTTTGAATTAAATAAAGCAAGAGTAATCCAGTTCATTAGAGCATGTCCTGGAAGAACTCCTATAAACGTTAAGGGAACCGCCGCAAGCACAATTCTCGGAACCCTGAAATTTTTATAATAAGCAACCATTAACAGATAAATTAAAATAATCGCAACTATAAACGCACCTCCTAAATCCCTGAATACGTCAAATGTAAGTTCCCATTCTCCGCCCCAGATTAAATCATATGTTTGACCTGTTTTTAAATCAACAGCTTTAAGATTAAGTCTAGGATTTCCGTCATATGTAATTTTATACCCCGGTATTGTATTGTCTTTAAGTTTGCTAAATATATCCAAAAGGGCGTAAATACTTCCCCTTTTATCCATTTCACCGGTTACCATTACCATTTCTCTTAAATCTTTTGAAGTAATCATTCCGTCATATGCCGCAGGTACGACTTTTACAACCTCTTTTAAAGGCACAAGTCTATGAGTCGTCATTGACATAAGTTTAATCTTATCAAGAGCTTCTATACTGTCTCTAGCCTGTTTTTCAAATCTCACAAAAATTCCCACCTGCTCTTTTTCACTAGGAATATGGGCAACACTTACAACAGCCCCTTTAAGTCCCATTCCAAGAATTTTTGCAATTTGTTCAGTAGAAATTCCAAGTAAAGCGGCTTTTTCTTTATCCGGAATAATTTTATATTTAATAATCTGTCTATCCCTCATAATATCTATATCTACAACTTTTGGAGTTTTTTTGTAAATCTCCTCTATATAATTCGCAAGTTTTAGCCTTCCCTCTTCGTCTCCTCCAAATACCTGCATAAGAAGTGTCGCTATTACAGGAGGTCCCGGAGGGTCTTCTACAAGTTTGATATTGGCGTTGTGCATACTGCATTTTGATTGAATTATAGGTCTTAACCTACTTACCATATCAATAGAACTTTCTATTCTGCCCTCTTCCTTAGGATAAAGGTTAACTCTAATCTCTCCGTAGTTTTCCCCCTGTTTCATACTGCTTCCTCTAAGAAGCCCGTTAAAATCCACAACACCGCTAATACCTATAAACTGTTCAAAATCTTTTATTTCATCTTCTTTGCTTAAAACATTGGCAACACAGTTGCTAACTTCCGTAGTAGCGTCAATACTGCTACCTTTTGGTAAATCAATAGTAATATTAAAAGTATTTTTATTGGCACTTGGGAGCATTTTAAATAATACTATTTTAAATACAGGAAGCGCTATGGAACCTGCAAGAGCCAATAAAAGGACACTAAAAAACACTACTCTTTTAAAAGTTGAATTTAAAAGAGGGTCTAAAATAGAGTGAAAAATTTTATATGTTTTTGTTTTTCTTATATCAAACGGTTCATGGTTTTTATGCTTATGCTCAGGTAAAAACTTAACCGCGGCCCATGGTGTAAATATATAAGCAACAAACAAAGAGGCAATCATCGCTACTGGAACGTTAAAAGGAATAGGTCCCATATAAGGTCCCATCATCCCCGTTACAAAAAACATTGGAAGAAACGCTAAAATAATTGCAAGAGTGGCTATATTTGTAGGATTTCCTATTTCGTTAGTTGCAAAAACCGCAGCATATTCTCTAGGTTTATCCCCGATTTCAAAGTGTCTATGAATGTTTTCAATAACAATAATGGCACTGTCAACCAATAAACCAAGAGACAGAATAAGGGCAAACAGGGTAATTCTGTTAATAGTCTGTCCGGCAAGCATTCCTATAAATAACGTAATAGAAAGAATAAGAGGTACGGTAAAAGCAACGATTAACGCCTCTCTCCATCCAAGCATTACAATTAAAAGAATTACGATAATACCAAGAGAAATCAATAAATGCTCAATTAACGTATTAACCGCATGATTTGCTTTTTGACCGTCATTTCTGGTAACATAAATATCAACGTCTTTAGGTAAATCTTTTTTAAGCTCTTCAACTTTTTTTAATACATCATTGGCTACAAAAACAGCGTTTGAACCTCTCTTTTTCCCTATAAATACGGTAACTTGATTTAATTTTTCACCTACCGGATATTTATTAATTTCTTTACCGCTTAATTTAGGGTCTTCATAAAACGCTTTTCCGCCTTCAAAATAAGTTTTATGTTTATTTTGAAAATCAACCCCGTCTTCAACTTTAGCTATATCTTTAACATAAATAGGTCTTCCCATATAATTTGCCACTATTAAGTTTTCAACATCCTTAACCGAATCAATAAACCCGTCAAATTCCACAGGAATGGAATATTTTTTATTTTCTGTACCTCCTAAAGGATAATCCACGTTGCCGCCTTTAAGGGCTTTGGCGATTTGTCCAAGAGAGAGGTTATAAGCGGCAAGTTTTTGAGGGTCGACAATAATATTAAACTGTCGTTTATGTCCTCCTTTAATTCCTACTATACTTACGTTTTTAACTTCAGCCAAAGGAGACAACAGTCGCTGGGCTATTCTATAAAGCTGTGCATCGTCATATTTTTTACTTGAAATTGCAAGAGTTACTATCGGTACTTCGTCAATATCTATAGGTTTAACAAGAGGCTGCCAAGCCCCTTTTGGCAGTTTATCCATATTTCTCATAACCCTGTCGTAAATTTTAAAATAACTTTTATTTTTATTTTGACCGACTTTAAATCTAACGGTAACCACTCCAACACTGTTCATAGCCATACCGTAAACATGTTTAACACCGGTCATAGCTTTAAGCGTTCTTTCAAGAGGGTCTACTATAACGTTTTGAACTTCTTTTGAACTAGCCCCTGGATAAACTACAATAACATTTGCGGCAGGAACGTCTATTTGAGGATTTTCTTCTCTTGGAGTAAATAATACGGCAACAATCCCCATAAGCATAAACATAATTGCAAGTACAGGTGTTAGAGGATTTTTCAAAAACATTCTGGCAAGTTTACCTGCAATGTTTAGTTGAAGTTCTTCTTCTATTCTCTCAAGCTCTTGTTCTTTAACGGATATTTCGCTTTCTAATTTTTTTAATTCTTCCTCAAGAGCTTTTAATTCTTCTTCATGTTTTTTTATTTCATTAATATCAAAAGAACCGGAACTTTTTTTAAGTTCGAGTTCTTTTTTCTTAACCTCAATCAGCTTTTTGAGTTTTTCAAGTCTTTCCATATATTACTCCTATAAACTTTGTCCGTCTTTTAAGTTCGCAGGAGGATAAAGAATTACTTTTTCACCTCCTCTTAACCCCTTAACCGCTATATTATCTTTAATCTGAGCTATCTCTTTTACAGGAACGAATCTAGCTTTATTATCTTCTACAACAAATACCCCCATTATTCCTCCTCTTGTGGTAACAGCCGCAAAAGGCACTAAAACCGCTTCTGTTTTATCTATCACAATATTAGCTTTAGCATACATTCCAGGAAGAAGTCCTTGATGCTCTTTAAAAGAGTATTTAATTAAAAAAGAATGAGTAAAATCATCCCCCGCCGGAACAATGGAAGAAACTTCTGCGTTAAAATGTTTTTTCAAAGCGGGAACATAAATATCCACAGGCATATTAAGTCTAAATTTTTCTATATCGCTCTCTTTTACCAAACTTTTGGCTTTAATAGTATGAATATCGCTTAATACGACTACAGGATATCCCGGAAGCGCCATTTCGGCCACTTTTTTCATTTTCATAGTAACAACACCGTCAATAGGAGATTTAACTTTTGCGTATTTTAATTGAGCCTTAGCCCTTTGAAGAGCCGCTTTTGCTTGTTTTAACATCCCTTTTGCCATATCCACCTGTTTTTTTCTTATGTCCATATTAAGTTTCATTTTTTCAAAATCTCTTTTGCTAACCGCCCCGTTTTCATAAAGGTTTTTAAATCTTTCATAATCTCTTTTAGCATCCGCATAAGCCATTTCCGCCATTAAAACACCGCTTTTTGCCTGAAGTACCGCTCCTCTTGCCTGATTAAGCATAGAATATATATCAGCCGGGTCAACTTCAAAAAGTAAATCGCCTTTTTTTACTACATCCCCTTCTTCTACAGGTATAGATTTTACGTATCCCATAAGCCTTGTGGCAACCATTACCTGTTTTGGAGAATATACATTAGCAACATAAGATTTTTTAATATCAATTACCTCTTTTTTTGCAACTCCAAATTCAAATGCAAATAAAGCTATTGCACTAAGACCAAACGCCAATATTTTTTTCATTTACTCTCCTTTACTAAATCTCCAAGTGCTTTTTTTAATTCTGCGGCAGCCAACGCTTCATCGTATTTCGCTTTTATAAGTTCGGCTCTCGCTTTTCTCGCTTCCGCTTCTTTCATTAATAAAATAGGCATAGTTATCATTCCCTGTTTATACATAAACGTATATTTTTTCAAAATTTCTTCAGCAAGTTCTTTACTGGTCAGTTTCTCTTTTACCACGGCTTTTTTTGTTTTATAATTTAAATATTTCTGTTCAACTTCTAAAGCTATACCTTTTTTCATATATTTATAATAATAATTAGTCTGCATAGCTTCTATTTTGCTTTTCTGTACCTTCGCGTTTACACTTTTATCAAAAATATTCCAATTCATACCCGCAGCGGCAAGATAATAATCTTTTTTACTGCTTAAAGTGAGTTTATTATCGTTCCATCCATATTCTAAATGGGCCCCAACCATAGGATATTTGGCTGATTTTTCAAATTTTATTTTCGCTTTCATAGTTTCCACGTTTTTTTTCATCCACTTTAAATCGCTTCTGTTTTTTATGGCTATTTTTTTTAATTTGTATAAAGAAGCATTTTTAGGTATTAAATTTTTAAATTCACCCACATCGCTGATATCTTCATCATCGCTTAAAAATCTGAGATATGCAAGAGCTAAAGAATATTTGTTTTTAGCCTCTATCATCATAGCGTCAACTTCAGTGTCTCTTTTTTTAGCCTCAAGCAAATCAGTAGTAGTGGCCATTCCCTGATTATAAAAATCGTTAACCATTTTTACAAAAGAAGTAGTGGTTTCTTTTGCTTTTTTTAAAGCGTCTATAAAATATTTTGCCGCAACCGCACCGTTATAAGCTTTTAATACTTCTATGGCCAACTTGTTTTTATCATTTTGAAATTTAAATTTATTTGCAAGAATTTGAAGCTTTGCCATCTCTTTAGCATATTTAAGTTTAAATCCTGTAAAAATCGGGACTTCATATACAAATTTTGTATTAAAGTTAGTCCTGCTTCCGGGATGGTCCAAATCTTTTGGTTGAATAGATAAAACTTTATCTCCAGATGTGGTCCCAGCCATAAGCCCAGGCATATTGGCTAAAAAATCAGCAAATCCAAAATCCCTAAACGTAGCTTCTCGGCTTCCAAGCTTCATACCAAAAACATACATTGCGTTATTTGTCCTGCTGACTTCTTCAGAAAAAATCAATTTACCCCAGTCATAACCTTTGGCTTCTTCAAGCTGAGATTTTGCCTTGTCGATATTCAATTTTTTGGCTTTTAACTCCAAATTATTTTCTAAAGCCTCTTTTAAAACCGAATCAAAATCAACGGTTTTTGCAAAAACCATACTCGACAAAGCGGCTAAAAACAAAAATTTTTTCATACCGCTCCTTTTTTGTAGAGAATTTTAACAAATAAGTAATAATTATAAGCAAGATATAAGAAAAAGTTATAAGAAAAAAGGAGAAGAAAAGTCTTTATTTATCTTTTTTCCTACTCATTCTTTTTCTCTCAGTAGGGTCAAGATATTTTTTTCTAACACGGATAGATTTTGGAGTAACCTCTACAAGCTCATCGTCTTCTATCCACTCAAGAGCCTTCTCAAGCGTCATTTCAACAGGAGGTACTAATTTAATAGCCTCATCGCTTCCGCTAGCCCTTACGTTTGTAAGGTTTTTACCTCTTATAGGATTAACTTCAAGGTCGTTGCTTCTGCTGTGTTCTCCCACAATCATTCCGTTATAAACTTTATCCCCCGGTTTTATAAACATTTTACCTCTTTCCTGAAGGTTAAAAATAGCATATCCCGTAGCCGTTCCGTTTTCCATGGAAATAAGAGCCCCGTTCTTTCTCGTATAAGGCTTGGTTGTAGCCGGACGGAATTCTAAAAATGAACTGTTAAGTACTCCCTCACCTTTTGTATCGGTCATAAATTCACCTCTGTATCCGATAAGTCCGCGAGCCGGCATTTCAAATTCAATTCTTGTAGTCCCGTCACTTAGAGGCATCATATTTTTCATAACTCCGCCCCTTGTTCCTAGTTTCTCAATTACCGCCCCGCTGTATTCATCAGGCACGTCAACTACCACATATTCATACGGCTCAAGTTTTACGCCGTTTTCTTCTTTAATAATAACTTCGGGTCTTGATAAAGAAAATTCAAAATCTTCTCTTCTTAAATTTTCAGCCAATATTGCAATTTGAAGCTCTCCTCTTCCGCTTACTTTAAATTTACCTTCACCTAACTCTTCTATTTTCATAGCGATATTCGTTTCCATCTCTTTAAAGAGTCTGTCTCTAAGCTTAGGGGCCGTTACGTTTTTACCTTCAGTCCCCGCAAGAGGAGAGTCGTTTACACTCATAATTACGCTGATTGTAGGCTCTTCTATATGAAGCGGGTCAAGCTGTACGGGATTGTCTTTATCGGCAATCGTATCACCGACATCAAGAGCCTCAAATCCGGCAACCGCTACAATATCCCCTGCTTTTGCTTCGTCTATTTCTATTCTGTCAAGTCCTAAAAATCCCATAAGTTTAGTAATTCTTCCGTTAATTTTTTCTCCGTCGGCTTTTACAAGAGTAACGTTTTCACCTTTTTTCACTTTCCCGTTAAAAATTCTGGCAATTCCTATTCTACCTACGAAATTATCGTAATCAAGTGTAAATACCTGCATTTGAAGAGGTTTTTCCTCATCTCCGGTAGGTGCGGGAATATATTTGGTAATTGCTTCAAAAATCGGCGTCATATCTTTATTATCGTCTTCAAGTTCCCATTTTGCTATTCCGTTTTTAGCCGCCGCATAAATAATAGGAAAATCCAGCTGGTCTTCACTTGCCCCCATACTTACAAATAAATCGAAAACCTCATCAACTACTCTGTCGGGCTCGGCTGCGGGTTTATCGATTTTATTTACAACCAAAATAGGTTTTAAGCCAAGAGAAAGGGCTTTTTTTACAACGAATTTAGTCTGGGGCATTACCCCTTCCTGGGCGTCAACAAGAAGTAAAACCCCGTCAACCATTTTTAACACCCTCTCAACTTCTCCACCAAAATCACTGTGTCCCGGGGTATCAATAATATTAATTTTATAATCGTTCCACTTAATAGCCGTATTTTTAGAAAGAATGGTAATTCCTCTTTCTTTTTCAAGGTCATTTGAATCCATAACCCTCTCACCTAGTTCTTTTCTGCTGTCAAGCGTTCCTGATTGTTTTAGAAGTTCATCGACTAAGGTAGTTTTACCATGGTCAACGTGAGCTATAACCGCTATATTTCTAATGTTTTTCATAAATTGCCTTTAAAAAATTTTTGCAATTATATCCAAAAGGAATAAAATTTGCTATTAAAACCAAAAAAGGCTTTTAATGCTTGAAAAACTTCTTTTTGAGCCAAATTCTCAAAAAACAAACCCAAAGTTCACAAAAAATCAAGAAAACTTTATATTGAATTTAATAAAAGAAACCCCTATAAAAGAAATCCCGCAGCTTTTAAAAACGTTTAATATATCTAAAGAAGAACTTATTAAATTATTTGAAAAAGCTAAAACAGAAAACATTAAACTTCCAAAAATAGAAGATGTTTTAAAGCAAATTCAGTTAAATAACTTCGAAGAAAAAAAACAAAAAAATTTTATACAAAAAGAAAACAGTGAATTAAAAGAAATTTTACCTCAGATATTAAATTCTCTCCCAGACGACCATTTTAAGAATTCAAATAAAAAAGAGGTTTTACAAAATCCCATCCGGACAATAAAAGAAGTGCTTCTTCAAAAACAGAC
>Ga0256838_1000879_pt1 | contig 15666 bp, 16 predicted proteins | sample 4571419metaG_FD_185978 | JGI IMG/M metagenome (GOLD analysis project Ga0256838, IMG submission 185978) | Hydrothermal vent microbial communities from Guaymas Basin, Mexico - 4571-419 | ecosystem: Environmental > Aquatic > Marine > Hydrothermal vents | place: Mexico: Guaymas Basin | collected...
GGAGCACGAGGACGTCCTTGTCAAGGGACCTGTGAATAACATCGAGTGGTCTTTCCGCCATTTTCACGCACCTCCAAACAATCAAAGCTCATAGCCTAAACGACGGGAACGGTTTATAACTCTTTCCGTTTTCGAGCTTCGTCAGAGTTCCAAATTGGGCCCCAAAACCTTTTTATGAAATTCGCCCGCTCAACTCTCAGGTGATAGAACATGGGAGAGAAGCCCGACAAGTACGAGATTCTTCAGGATTTGATGAGGAGGCGAGGCTTCGCGTGGGGTAGCTTTGAAATCTACGGCGGTTCACGCGGATTCTACGACTACGGCCCGCTCGGCGCAACGATAAAGAGGAAGATAGAGCAAAAAATTAGGGAAGCATTCCAGAGGGAGGGCTTCTTCGAGCTCGAAACACCTGACATAACGCCTGAAAAGGTCTTCATAGCGAGCGGTCACGTCGAGAAGTTCGTCGACCCGCTCGTGGAGTGTAAGAAGTGTGGGGCGCGCTTCAGAGCCGACCACCTCGTCGAGGAAGCCCTTGGCATGGACGTTGAGGGTTTATCTGCCGAGGAACTCACAAAGCTCATCCGCGAGCACGACATTCGCTGTCCCGAGTGCGGCGGCGAGCTGAGCGACGTCTGGTACTTCAACCTCATGTTCGAGACGAAAATCGGCCCCTACGGCGACCAGAAGGGCTACCTGAGGCCAGAAACTGCCCAGGGCATCTTCGTGAACTTCAAAAGACTGAACGCCTTCGCGAGGAACAAGCTCCCCTTCGGCGTCTTCCAGATTGGGAAAGCTTACAGGAACGAGATTTCGCCGAGGCAGGGCATGCTCCGCCTGAGGGAGTTCACGCAGGCCGAGGCCGAGATATTCTTCAACCCGAAGGAAACCGAGCACCCGCACTTCGACGAGGTCAAGGACGAGATTCTGAGGCTCTACCCGATTGAGAACCAGCTCAAGAACCTCGGCGAGGTTGAGCTCACCGCCGAAGAAGCTGTAAAGCGGGGCTACATAATGAACACCTTCTTCGCCTACTACATGGTCATGGTGAAGCGCGTCCTCCTCGACATCGGCATCCCGGAGGACAAGATACGCTTCCGCCAGCAGCTCCCCGAGGAGCGCGCCCACTACTCCCGCGACACCTGGGACGCGGAAGTCCACAGCGAGCGCTTCGGCTGGGTCGAGTGCGTTGGCATAGCGAACAGGGGAGACTACGACCTGAGCAGGCACATGCGCGAGAGCGGGGCCGACCTTACGGTGCTAATCCACTACGACGAGCCGAGAATCGTGAGAAAGCTGGAGGTTTCCCTCAACCTCAAGCGCGTCGGTCCAAAGCTGAGGAAAGACGCCAAGAGGATAAACGAGCTCATCAAAGGCTGGGACGAGGAGAAGAAGCGTGAGCTGGTCGAAATCCTTGGGAAAGAGGGCAAAATCACGATAGAGGGCTACGAGCTTGAGAAGGACGACTTCATAATAAGGGAAGTCGAGGAGAAAATTACCGGCGAGAAAATAGTTCCGCACGTCCTCGAGCCGAGTTTCGGCATAGACAGGCCATTCTACCTGCTCCTTGAGAACAGCCTCGTCATCGAGGAGGACAGAACGTATCTCAAGCTCAAGAAGGACATGGCGCCGATTGAGGTTGCCGTTCTCCCGCTCGTGGCCAAAGAACCGCTCAAAAGTATAGCCTACGACCTCTTCAGGAAGCTCCAGAAAGCGGGCTTCATAGTCGTCTACGACGAGAAAGATACAATCGGAAGGCGCTACATGCGCTACGACGAGATTGGAACGCCCTACTGCGTGACCATCGACAACCAGACGCCCGAGGACAACACGGTAACGATTCGCGACCGCGACACGAGGGAGCAGGTGAGGGTTAGCATCGAGGAGCTACCGTCAAAGCTCAGGGAGCTGATTTTCGGGGAGTGAAGTGCTATCCCCGCTTTTTCAACTACTCTTTTTGCTGGTGTTTCCCATGAAAATCCACCTCGTCTACCGCCGCATTCCAAACAGGGTTCTCGAACGGGATGATGAGGTTGTAGAAGATTTAGGAGATGTAATCGTTGCCAAGGCTCGCTTTGAGGGAATGCTCACCCCGCTGAGGGTGAACGGTGTAGAGGTTATTAAAAACGGCTACACCATGCTCTACTTTGCCTTCATCGGAAAGAACTACGACATCTTGAAGGTCTACGATGAGCGGGGCAACTTTGTGGGGCTCTACGTTGATGTCTTAGCATGCACGAAGCGCGAGGGGAACACCTTAGAGATGCTCGACCTCTTCCTCGACATCTTCATCTTTCCCGATGGAAGGGCTTTCCTCCTCGACGAGGACGAACTCGAGATGGCCCTCAACTATGGGCTGATTGACAAGGAAACCTTCGACTTCGCCTACCGCGTTGCGAGGGAAATCCTCGAAAAGATTAAACGGAAGGAGTTCCCGCCCGAAATCGTGTGGGAGTACGAATGGAGGGATTGAGGATGAGTGCGAAGTTCCTGAAGGAAACGAAAGAGGGAACGCTCCTTCTCGTTTACGTCCAGCCCAAGGCAAAGAAGAACGAGATTGAGGAAATCGACGAGTGGCGTGGAAGATTGAAGGTCAAGGTGAAAGCTCCACCTGTTGGAGGAAAGGCGAACAAGGAGCTTGTTAAGTTCCTCTCGAAGGTTTTAGGAGCCGAGGTCGAACTGGTTCGCGGGGAGACGAGCAGGGAGAAGGATTTGCTGGTCAGGCTGAGCGCGGAAGAGGTAAAGAAAAGGCTGGGGCTGTAATCACTTCAAAATCCCCAGGCTCTTGTTCGTCTTCTTTATGCTCTCCCACTTGTCGGCGAGCTCGAACATGGCCCTTATCGCGTCGATGTTCTCGGGAACGACATCGCTCTCCTGGTGGACGGCCTGAATGTAGAACAGCCTGTTTCCGCGGACGCTGATGCTCTCCTTCCAGACTGCAATCTCGTAGAGGTTGTTCCACTCGCGGTGCAGGTCGCGGGCAAACTCTATGAGCTGGGCAGTGCTGTCGAAGCCCTTCTCCTTCTCGAAGAGCAGAACGCGTGTGGTGTTCTCGAATATATCAATGATATCCTTAGCCTCGACAGGTTTCTTCAGCTCGACCATTACGCTGTGAACGTGCATAAGCGTCGTCGGAACGACGAAGGCGCTCGTCTCAATGTTAATCGGTATAACCGTCTGGACGTCCGGCCCGTGGTGCGAGGGCACCGTAACGCTCGGCGTTATGGCGTTTATTGGACCGCGCTTCGTGTCGTTGGGGTCGGCCGCCCTTCTAATCATGACCGCGTAAACGTAGTCAATGTACTCCTGAATCGCGCTCAGCGTTCTGGTTAAACCCGTCGTGTTGCAGGAGACGACACGGACGTAGTCCTTTCCCAAGGCCTTCTCGTAGTTGGCCTGGGCCACGAAGGAAACCTCGGCAACGTTCGCCTTCTCACCACCCTGGAAGACGGCTTTAACGCCGGCCTTCTCGTAGAGGGCCTTGTTCTTCGCCCCCATTCCCCCGGGAGTTGCGTCAACGATTACGTCAACCTCACTGAGGAGGTCGTTCAGCGTTCCGGCGACTTCAAAGCCGGCCTTTTCAAACCTCGGCAGGAACTCCTCGCTCGCGGCATAAACCGGGATTCCAAGTTCCCTCGCGCGGTAGGCCTCGAAGTCTGGCTTGGTCTTGGTTACGCCGATGAGCTTCATATCGTCCTGCTTCATGACGGCGTAGGCGACACGCTTTCCTATCGTGCCGTAGCCGTTGATTCCGACCTTAACCCTGGCCATGGCAACCACCGGGAGTTTTACAGCGATAAAATACTTAAACCTTGTTTTCACCCGCGGTGAAAAAGCACTTCGAGAAGTGGCCGTTTTGACATTCCCCTGCAAAATTCTTCCGCGGGCGTTATAAGGGCTCATGCCTAAACATCTCCGGTGGTGGGGGATGTTCGCGGAGATACTCACAATAGGCGACGAGCTTCTCACAGGGAACACCGTTGACAGCAACTCGGCCTTCATAGCAAAGAAGCTCACCGAGAGGGGCTACTGGGTGCGGAGAAAGACGACTGTGGGAGACGACGTGGAGGAGATAAAGACCGTCCTCAGGGAAATCCTCGGGAGAAAACCTGAGGTCCTCGTGATTTCCGGCGGTCTCGGCCCGACCCACGACGACGTTACGATGCTTGCCGTAGCGGAAGCCCTCAACAGGAAGCTCGTTCTCTGCGAGGGATGCCTTGAGAGGATTAAAGCGTTTTACCGCGAGCTTTACGATAAAGGCCTCATAGACGACCCGGAGCTCAACGAGGCGAGAAGAAAGATGGCCTACCTGCCGGAGGGCGCGGAACCGCTGGAGAACACCGAAGGCGCTGCGCCGGGAGCGTACATCGAGCACGAGGGTGTTAAGATATTCGTCCTCCCCGGGATGCCACGTGAGATGAAGGCGATGCTTGAGAAGGAGGTCCTCCCAAGGCTCGGAAAGAAGAAGTTTGTCCAGAGGAAGCTACTGGCGGAGATAACAGACGAGAGCAAGCTCGCGCCGATACTCAACGAGACGCTGGAGCGCTTTAACGTTAGAATCCACTCCTCGCCGAAGGGCTTCGGGAAGTACATTGGGATAATCCTCTTCGGCGAAAGCGAGGAGGAGATAGAGCGCGCGAAGGCCTTCATGGAGTCGAGGGGAGTTCGGTTCGAGGAGGGCTGGTAACCTTTAAATCCTTCCCCCCAAGTTCGTTAGGGGTGAGAGGGTGCAGATACTCGAAGAGAAGCCCAAGGAGGGCATAGTGAAGGTAAAGGCCGAAACTTTAGATGACCTTTGGCACCTCTACCACGTCATAGACCCCGGGGATATAGTTTACGCTAAAACCCTCAGGAAGCAGGCCCAGAGAACGGACTCGCTGAGGGCCGAGAAGGTTGAGGTCATTCCGGTTTACCTTGGCGTTAAAGCCGAGAAGATAAACTTTCACCGCTTTGCGAACCAGGTTCGCGTTACAGGGCCGATAGTCTACGCGAGTAGAGAAGATGTTCCCCTCGGCAAGTACCACACGATAACGATTGAGGAAGGAACCGTCGTAACAATCCAGAAGCCCCGCTGGAAGGAGCACCACATAGAGCGCCTCAGGGAGGCGATTGAAGCGTCGAAACGGGCCAAGGTCATGATTGTGGTGATAGACGACGGCGAGGCAGATATAGCCCTCGTCCGCGAATACGGCGTCGAGATGGTAGCGAGCATAAGGCGGAACCTCGGCGGAAAGCGCTACAACACAGACCGCGAAAGCGAGGAAAAGAAGTTCTTCCACGACTTGGCTAAGACGATGGCCGAGCTCATGGAGAGGGAGAAAATCGAAAAGGCGATTGTAGCAGGTCCGGGCTTCGTCAAGGAGGACTTCCACAAGTTCCTGCGCGAGAACTATCCCGAGCTGGCCAAGAAGGTAGTCATCGAAGATACAAGCGTAACCGGAAGGACGGGCATCTACGAGGTCATCAAGCGAGGAACCGTTGATAGAGTTTACCACGAGAACAGGGTTGCCAAGGAAGTCCAGCTCGTTGAGAAGGTCCTTGAGAACATCGCGAGGAACACAGGGTTAGCCACCTATGGCCTCAGGGAAGTGGAGGAAGCGGTGAACTACGGGGCCGTTGAGACGCTTTTGGTTCTCGACGAGCTTTTGAAGAGCGACCTAAGGGGGAAGGTTGAAGAACTCATGGACGCGGTGCGCTATTCGAGGGGCGAAGTGGTCATCGTCAGCTCGGAGCACGAGGGTGGTGAGAAGTTGAAGGCTCTAGGCGGTCTCGCGGCTCTGCTGAGGTTCAGGGTGAAGTGAGCCTGGAGCGCACAAATGAGAGAGCGAGTTCGGCGAGCTTTATCGCGTTCTCGGCCTCTTCTTCCACTTCGGGCTTGTATCTTACCTCCTGCCATAGAGCTCTACGTAGGGGTCCCCCTCGAACTCCGGGAAGGGCCTCTCATCGCTACCCTCAACGAGAATTCTCTCTTTCTCCTCCGTGAACTCGCCGAGCTCGAAGGCCTTAATTCCATTTTTATGTAATTCTGCAATCAGGGAATAGGCGTTCTCCGGAGGTGTTATCGCTATCAGCGTTCCCGTTGAGGAGACGCCCCATGGTTCCAGCTTATAGAACTCGAGAACCCTTTTCACGAGGGAGTTCAGCTCGAGCCTCTCGGCGTAGACCCTGAAGCCGACTCCCGAGTTGTCGGCAATCTCGTGGAGCGCCGTTAGTCCGCCCTCGGTAGCGTCGTGCATCCCCCTGACGAAGGGCTTCGCTATCAGAGCATCTGGAAGGACAGTTTCAAGCCTGTAGAGCGAGCGTAGCTTTGCTATCTCCTTAGGAGTAAGGACTCTTCTCAGTTCTTCAGCCCGGAAATATGCCGAGGAGACTGCGAACTCAAGGGCAACTTTGTCGGTAACGATTATCCTGTCTCCCGGCCTCGCGATGGGAAGTTTGAGCTCCTCCTTCCTCACGAGCCCCATCGCCGTTGTGGTTGCGGTTGGCTCAGAAATCGGGGGATAAACTCCGGTGTGCCCGCCGATTATCGCCGTTTTATACCGCTCGCACTCCCTGCTGAGGTCTTCCATCGCTTTTCGAAGAAATTCCTTCCTCGTTCCCGGCGGAAGGAGCAAATCAACCACGAGCCACTTCGGCCTCGCCCCAAAAACCGCGACATCGCTCGATGCAAAGTGGTAGGTGAAGAAGCCGAAGGTCTCAGCGGGAACGCCGAGCGTCGGGTCGGTGGCGATTATGAGATAGTTCTCATCGTCGTACTCGAGAACCGCCGAGTCAAAACCCTCCCTCGGCCCGTATACTACATTGGCATCATCGACGCCGAGGTTTGGAAAGACCACCTCACGAAGAACGTCGTTCCTCAGCTTTCCGAACGGAAGCATTGGAATCACCCCGGAACTGCTTTATAACTACTCTTACCTCTCCGAGTGTCTCTCCGTCGGCGTTCCAGGCCATTATCTCAAAGCTCGGCACGCGGACGCTTACCCTGACCTTCCGCCTCCTCGCGATTCTGCTGACCTCGTAATTCACCCGATATGCTAAGTCCATCAGCTCTTCCGTGACGATTTTCTCGCGGTCTATGTACTGCAACGGACAGCCCTCGCGCCACTGCCTCCTCCTTGCGTGCTCGTACATGCGGTATGGCCTTATTCCGGCCTCCTCGGCGAGCCGTTCAACAACCTCGGCGGGGTATTTAATCAGGGGGCGGAAGAAGGGAACGCCTATCCTTGGAATCTCGCAGAGCCTTATGTCCGTCTCACACTGGTCGAGGAGGGCTCCTATTATCTTGTCGTTGGCGTTGTCGCCCTTCGCTAAGACGTCAAAGCCGTTGTTGATGGCGAACCACTTGGCGTTCCATAACATAACCCTCTTGCAGTGAATGCAAACGGGCCCCTTCCTGCCAACGGCTTCCCGGAGCAGTCCATCGGTAATGTCGACGAGGTAGTGTTCGACACCCAGTTTTCGGGTAAATTTCATCGCCCACCTTAGTGTCTCGCGCCAGCTCCAGCGGTGGAAGAACGTCAAAGCGGAAACGTCGAGACCCGCTTTCTTGAGCAGGTAAAGGACGAGCGAGCTGTCCTTTCCGCCGGAGAAGAGGACGAGAACCTTCTTGCGATGAACGCCGGACTTCCTGGAGAACTCCCGGATTTCCTCAACGACATCCTCAAGCATGGAAAAAACGTAGAGGGAGAACTTAAAAACCTGAGCCTTATAGGTTGACTTTTTCAACCCACTGCTCGGCGAGGTCGCCGAAAACCGGGAACTTGTAGAGCTCGCCCTGATAGGCCTTGACCATGCCCACAATCCAGGCTATGATGGCAACGAGGGACAGCAAGTACGCCATGAGCCAGCCGATAATCGGTATGAACTCGAAAACCTTAATCGCCACCGTGAAGAACAGGAACATCACAGTTGACTGCATCGCATGGAAGCGGACGAAGTAGCTTTCCTTCTCCAGGAGAAGTAACACTATCCCTGTAAGCCACCAGAGCAGGTAGGCAAGCAACCCCTCCAAGTTCTCATCCATCCCGAGGGATGTCTTTCCAATCTCCTCACCCATGGTGATACCCCTCCATTCTTCTCTATCGACGCCCCTATAAATACCTTTGCTACAGTGAACAAAAGTCGGGACGGTTTTCCAACTTCCCCGGTCTGAATTCGAACCTCTGAGTTTTGTTAGGCCCACCAAAGATTTATTAAGGGGCTCGGCGACATTGAGATGGAATTAGGAAAACCTAACGGTGATGAACATGATTGTGCCTTTACTCTCACTGGTGCCGGGGGAAAGGGGTGTTGTCGTTGACCTGCGTGGGGGGCCCAACTTTAGGAGCAGGCTCTACGCTATGGGTCTGGCTCCAGGAGCTGTCGTCAGGGTTCTTGAGAACTATCCTAGGGGACCAGTTATAATCGAGGTAGGCGGGACGAGATTGGCGCTCGGCAAGGGGATGGCATCGAGGGTCTTTGTGAGGAAGCTCTGAGGTGGTAGCATGGCGATGAGGGTTGTCGCCCTGGCCGGAAACCCGAACGTGGGCAAGACGACGATATTCAACGCCCTAACGGGTATGCGTCAGCACGTCGGCAACTGGCCCGGCGTCACCGTCGAGAAGAAGGAGGGTGTTTTTGAACATAAGGGGGAGCGGTTTCTCGTCGTTGATTTGCCCGGAACCTACTCGCTCACAGCCCACTCAGTTGACGAGCTCGTGGCGAGGAACTTCCTCCTCAACGGGAACCCCGATGTCGTTGTGGACGTCGTTGATGCCACCGCCGTTCTGAGGAACCTCTACCTGACGATGGAAATCTTTGAGATGGGGCTGAAGAACGTAATCATAGCCCTCAACAAGGTTGACCTTGCTGAGAAGAAGGGCATAAAGATAGACCCCGTTAAAATGTCAAAAGCCCTCGGCGTCCCGGTCGTCCCGCTCAACGCGAAGGAAGGGGCCGGAATCGAAGAGCTCAAGGAGAAAATCTGGGAGATGGCGCACGGGATGATAAAGACGAACCCCGTTTTACCGCGCTATGACCCCGAGGTCGAGAGGGAAATCGAGCACATCTCCAAGTGCCTCGCGGGAACCGAGCTGGCCGACCGCTATCCCCTCCGCTGGCTGGCGATAAAGCTCCTCCAGCGCGACGACGAGGTCATGAAGCTCGTTCTTAGATACCTCGGCGAGGAGAAGCTGAAGGAGATAATGACCCACATAGGCGAGGCCGAAGAGCGCTACGGGCGGGCGATGGACCTAATCATAGCCGGCCAGAAGTACGAGTTTATAGACGGCCTTACTCATGAGTTCATGGGCTATGGGAAGGCAAAGGAGACGCTCACAGACCAGCTCGACAGAATCCTCGTCCACCCGGTTTACGGCTTCATAGCGATGGCCTTCGTCTTCTACCTCGTCTTCAAGTTCGTCTTCGCCTTTGGAATGCCCCTTCAGGGGATTCTGGACGATGCCTTCGGCAGGTTCGGCGAGTGGGTCGCTCCCCACATAGCGAACGAGACCCTGCGCGGTCTCCTCGTGGACGGCGTAATCGGAGGAGTAGGTTCGGTGTTGAGCTTCTTCCCGCTTGTCTTCCTTCTGTTCCTCGCGCTGTCCTTCCTCGAAGACCTCGGCTACATGGCGAGGGTAGCGGTGCTCATGGAAGGCATCCTCAGGAAGTTCGGCCTGCCTGGAAAGGCGATAATACCCCTCATCCTCGGCCTCGGCTGTAATGTCCCTGCTGTTATGGCCACGAGGACGCTCGACGAGGAGAAGGACAGGCTCGTTGCCATGTTTGTCAATCCGTTCATCCCCTGCTCCGCCCGCTTGAGCGTCATCAGCTTCCTCGTCGGGGCGTTCTTTGGCGGAGACGCCCTCGTCGCTCTGGCAATCTATCTGCTCGCATTCGCGGTGGCGTTACTCTCCGCCAAGCTCGTTAGCAGGTTCGTCTCGGGCGAGGAGAGCCCGTTCGTCATCGAGCTCCCAGAGTTCCTCCTTCCAAGCTGGAAGAGCCTGCTCCTGCACTCGTGGGAGAGGAGCAAGGAGTTCGTCCAGAAGGCAGGAACGGTAATCCTCGTTGGCTCGATAATCATATGGTACCTCAGCAACTACCCGGTACCTATGGGAACCGGGAAGAGCTACGCCGAGAGACTCGGCCACCTCGTCGCGCCCTATCTCAACCTCATGGGGCTCGACTGGAAGGCGGGCGTTAGCTTAATCTTTGGAATAATTGCCAAGGAGAACGTCATCTCAACCTACAGCATCCTCTATGGGGGCCTGACGGGAGATGCCCTCAAGAAGGCTATGATGAGTGCCATGAGCCCCCTGCAGGGCTTCGTTCTGGCGGTCGTTACCACGCTCTACGTCCCGTGCATAGCCACCATAGGTGCTGTAAGGGCGGAGAGCAACTGGAAGTGGGCGCTCGCGGTCACGGTGTACATGATAACCGTTGCCTCGCTTCTCGGAATCCTGATATGGCACGTTGGAACGGCGATGGGGTTGTGAAGATGGGCAAGATGGAGGAAGTGCTGAGGCTCATCAACGAGGGCAGGCGGTTTCCGCAGGAGATTGCCGAGGAGCTTGGAACTACGGTCGAGGAAGTCGAGGGAATCATAGAGCTCCTCAAGAGCCTCGGCTACATTGAGGAGATTGACCAGGGGCCCGCCTGCGAGACTTGCCCGCTCAGGAAGGTCTGCTACGGGAAGTGCCTCGTGCCGAGGGTGAAGGTGCTTAAGCTAAGCTTTGGTGTGGACAGATAGGAGTATTTATGAACACTTTTCTTCATTTTGTTTTCACGTCCTTCATAACTTCTGAATTTGATAGGGAAGCTCAGCTCAGCCCCGTAAAATACATCCGTTTTTGCGATTGTCAGGGTTTTTGCCGCATTCATGTCAAATTTTTGCAAGTAGTCACCGCCGGTTAAACGTTTCACCCTCGGTAATATATTTTATAGCCGTAAAATATATAAGAGTGCCGATAGTAGGCTTAAACGGTGAGTGCCATGAAAGCTGTCATCCTTGCAGGCGGTTTTGGAACGAGACTCAGGCCACTCTCATCAACGAGGCCAAAGCCGATGATTCCCGTCCTCGGGAAGCCAAACCTTCAGTACATCCTTGAAGCGCTCGAGAAAGTTCCCGAAATAGACGAGATAATTCTCTCCGTCCACTACATGAGGGGCGAGATAAGGGAGTTCATAGACGAGAAGATGTCCGACTACCCCAAGGAAATCCGCTTCGTCAACGACCCCATGCCTCTGGAGACAGGTGGCGCCCTCAAGAACGTTGAGGAGTACGTTAGTGATGACTTCCTCGTGATTTACGGCGACGTCTTCACGAACTTCGACTACCGCGAGCTCATAAAGGCCCACGAGGAGAACGACGGGCTGATAACTGTCGCGGCAACCAAGGTCTACGACCCAGAGCGCTTCGGAGTCCTCGAGATGGGCGAGAGAGGAAAGGTGCTCCACTTCGAGGAGAAGCCCAGGAGGCCCAAGAGCAACCTCGTTGATGCGGGAATTTACGTCGTGAACAAGAAGGTTCTCGCGGAGATTCCGAAGGGCAAGGAGGTCTACTTCGAGCGCGAAATCCTGCCGAGGTTCGTCGAGCGCGGCGAGGTTTACGCCCACAGAATGCCGAAGGGAACCTACTGGGTCGACCTCGGAACTCCTGAAGACTTCTTCTACGCCCACCAGATAGCGCTCGACGAGATGGCGAGGGAGAACGGCTACTTCCACATAGCCGAGAGCGCGGAGGTTCCGGAAGACGTTGAGATTCAGGGGCCGGTTTACATCGATGAAGGTGTCAAGATAGGGCACGGCGTCAAGATTAAGGCCTACTCCTACATCGGTCCAAACACCGTGATAGAGAACAAAGCTTACATCAAGCGCTCTGTCCTCATAGGAAACGATATAATCAAGGAGCGCGCCGAGCTGAAGGACACGATACTCGGCGAGGGCGTCGTCGTTGGCAGGGACGTAATCATCAAGGAGAACGCCGTCATCGGAGACTACGCGAAGATTTACGACGGGCTCGTGATTTACGGGGCGAAGGTTCTGCCCTGGAAGAAGGTCGAGGAGTACGAGGCCTACATTAAGATAAAGCTCGACCCGACCAAGGTCAGGCCCGGTCAGTACCCGGACCGCTGTCCCCTCGGCCTGCCTGAGTGTATATACAAGAAGTTCAAGGCGATAGCCGGCGAGAAGCCGCCGTGTGACGAGTGCATTGAGAACCAGTGGCTCTTCTGAGCTTTTTAATCTTCTTTTAGGTCTTTTTCGAGTCTTATTGCAACAGGGCGTGAAACTCGCCCTTTCGTCCAGTGGAGAAATAAGAACGCCGGAATATTTAAGCCTTTCTGGAAAACCCTGCTAATGCCCTGATGTGCTGGCCGTTTCCAGAGGCTCCAAAGCCATTTAAAACGGGTTTAAATCCAGCTACAAGATGTTTTTAAAAATTAATCGATTTTTGGCACGCTTTCAACCAATAGGGCTATCTCGGGGATTTACTTAACCCCTTCAAAAAATTTCGTCATGTTATTAACAGTTTGCTGTCACGAATCGTTACAAAACATTTAACCCCTATTTTCGATTTTTCAAACCTCTGCCAAGCAAGAACAGGGCAAAATTCGACAGGGTAAACCAAATTTCATGAAGTGGGAAACGTCGGGGTGTTGATGCCGGAAGTTGCTTGCCACGCGTCATTCGTGACTTTAAACACGCACCCGTCAAAATCCCAGCCAAAAACCTTAAATAAAAGGTTGTTTTTGCTCCGTTAAGGGAAATCCAATGAAGAAGTTTCCGGCGTATCTCGCTTCTTGGGAGGACATTGAAAGGTGGGCCAAGGAAGGGGCCTGGAAGGTTCTGGAAGACGGCTGGAGACCGGACGTTATAGTCGGCCTCGCCCGCGGTGGCTGGGTTCCGGCGAGGCTCTACTGCGACTACCTCGGCGTCAAGGACCTGGTCAGCCTGAAGGTCGAGCACTGGGGAGTAACGGCAACTCCTGACGGCAAGGCCAAGCTCAAGTACGGTAGCAACTACAACCTCGAGGGCAAGAAGGTCCTCATCGTGGACGACATCAGCGACACAGGGGAGAGCTTAACCCTCGCCAAGAACTACGTCGAGAGCCAGAATCCGGCCGAGATAAGGACCGCCACGCTCCTCACAATCAAGGGCTCGCGCTTCAAGCCCGACTACTTCGGCGAGGAAATAGACTGGGCCTGGATAGTCTTCCCCTGGAACTTCGTGGAGGACATGATTAACCTCGTCGGCAACATCCTTGAGGAGAAAGAAGCGGTGAGCACCGACGAGATAGTCGAGCTCTTCAGGGAGCTCCACGGCATGGAGGTTCCAAAGGGCAGGCTCGAGGAAGCCCTCAGGATGGCCGAGCGCAGGAAGGTTTTTAAGTTCCGCGACGGGAAGTGGCGCAAAGCCTGAGGGTGTGGTACCTTGGATAGGGAGAAGAAGGTCAGGGAAATCAAGAACCACAGCGTCTACGCGCGGGAAATCTACGATATGCACAGCGAGAGCATCGACCGCGTTATCGACGACTACGAGAGCCTGAAGGAGGACTACCTCAGCGACCACTCGCGGGCGAGAATCGTTCGGATAGTTTTCAACGAGGACAACGGCCTTCCTCTGGCCATTGAGTTCAACAGGAAGGACGACAGCTTCAAGGGCTTCACCATAGCCATCGGCAAGCCCCACATAAAGAGCAACGGACTCAGAGAAAAGAAAAGTCAGGAAGAGGCCGACTGAACGTAGAAGCCCATCTCCACTTCTTTTCCCGTGTAGATTTCGTAACTGCTCAAGTAGTAGGTCGGGTTCGTGAAGAGCGCCGTCAGGTTCCTGTTCTCGCCAGCAACCCAGACGAGGTAGTTGCTCTCGTTGTAGGGGTTCCGAATCGCCATGAGAACGCTCGCGTTGGCGACGTTTCCGAGGTTCCCAACGGCGACGCTCACGTTTCCGTAAACCTTTTTCCAAGGGCTCTTCTCGTCGAGGAGAACGAAGCTCGTGACGTTCTCGGTGTGGGTCAACACCCACGTTCCGTTGACCGTCTCAAAGCGAAGCGGGAACTTGCTATCGAGCTCCCTCACAAGCCGGTTCGACACCGGACCTCCGACGAGGACGATGACTCCCCGCAGGTCAGCGTCCGTGACGTTAACGTCCGCTTTCACCACGACCTCCACGGGCTCAACCCACTGGGAGTAGAACTTCTCAAGGTTCTCCGCTATCTCCTCGGCCGTCTCCTTATCCTTCTCCGTACCCGCTGGGTCTGGGTTGGCCGTTCCGTAGATGATAACGACCCTTCCCAGCTCCGCACCCCTGTCAAAGGCCCTCAGCGGTGTGACCGGAACCTCGCGGGAGTAAACCGCACTGACGTTTTCCGGCGACGCGAAATTCCTCATCTCATCAAGGATGCTCCAGACATAGTCCGAGAATGGTCTTCCCGTTCTCCGGCTCAGCTCTGAATAGTAGGCGGTCCTGTTGAGAAGCCACCCAATCCAGAACTCACCCCAGGCTTTCTGCATGTTGATTGCCAGGAGCGTGTAGTTCTCGTTTATCTGGCCTATCGCGTAGTCCTCCCACGCATCGGCGAAGCCCTCGTAGAGCATCCCCGTTCTGCTCCAGAAGTGCATATCGTAACGCGCTAAATATGGCATATCGGTCCGTATCGCATCAACGAAGTAGGCAAGGCTGGTTAGATTCCCGTATGAGTTGATTGCCGGAACGGTGATGTCATGGCCGAGCTCGTGGTAAATGAAGCCGAGGTAGAGGAGCTCGTCGAGCCCCGTGCTCACTATGTATTCCCGGTTCAGCGGAAGCCCGAACATCGTGTCCCTCGCAGTTTTGTAGCTCCAGAGCGTTCTCTGGGGTGTCCTCCTGACGAGGGGAAGCATCCCGCCAGCTCCCCAAATTTTTGTACCGTTGAGGGTCGGACTGAAGCTGTGGCCGTGTATAGCGACGAGATAGGGGTGAAGGAACTCGTAGGTAACTCCCTGAACCCCTGCGTTCTCGGCCATGAACTCATCGGGAGGGAGCATTTTAAGGGCGTTCTCGTAGATTCTGAGGTCTTCGTTGTAGTAGTCCATGTGGCCCTCGTAGAACTCTATGAAGTCGCTCTCTTCCGCGAACTCCCTGAGCGCTGGCAGGAACTCGTTTTCAAACCATGGGTATCCAAGGGTCGTTAGAGGCCTGAGCTCAGGCGGTTCGGAGCAGAGGAGCGTGTAGTATTCAAGATTGAGGAGCAGGTAGTCTCTTTCAGGAACGTTTCTTGCCTGAGAGAGATAGGACTTCAAAAGGAGCACTGCCTTTGAGTTTCTGAACTTTCCGAAGTGTGCCTCGACTTCATCCAGGTAACTCCCCCTGTCGATTACGAAGGGGTCCTTCCCAAAGGCGAGGTAGTAAACGATTCCGAGGAGCTCGGCGTTGGGGCTCATCTCAACCGTTACGTCGGGACCTATTTTAACGGCCGAAGCCCCAGGGGCCGCGAGAGGTGCGAGCAACAGGGTTAGAGTGATTACCCAAACCAAGAGACGCTTCATAACATCACCGGGTAGTAGTTAAGGGAACGGGTTATAAGGATTGCGGGAGAAGTTTAAAAGGCGAAAGCCGAGGAGAATTAGGGTGACCTAAGATGAAGAGGCTCGCGCTCATAATCCTGCTGACCCTGGCGTTAGTTCCACTCAACGGCGTTTCGGCTCAGGAGAA
>Ga0256838_1000880_pt1 | contig 15636 bp, 16 predicted proteins | sample 4571419metaG_FD_185978 | JGI IMG/M metagenome (GOLD analysis project Ga0256838, IMG submission 185978) | Hydrothermal vent microbial communities from Guaymas Basin, Mexico - 4571-419 | ecosystem: Environmental > Aquatic > Marine > Hydrothermal vents | place: Mexico: Guaymas Basin | collected...
GGCTCACATAAAGGGACAGATTTTACACCTACAGCATTTAGTGTAAAAGAGAGTAAAGAGTATTATTTATGTTCATGTAAAAAAAGTGCTAATGAGCCTTTTTGCGATGGCACACATACAAAATAAGGAAAAATGATGAAAATAAGAACAATACTAGTAACTTCACTATTAAGTATAGGAAGCCTGTTTGCAGGTACATATAATGTAGATGTGGATCATTCAGATGTTGCATTTAAAGTAAAACATATGATGATTTCTAATGTTAAAGGTCAATTTGATAAGTATAGTGGAGCATTTGAGTATGATGAGAAAACTAAAACTTTAAAATCGTTAAATGGAATAGTAGAGATAAACTCAATCAATACACAGAATGCTAAAAGAGATGGACATTTAAAAAGTGCTGATTTCTTTGATGCAGCAAAATATCCAACTATGAATTTAAAAGTTACAAAAGTAGATGGCGATACAGCTTATACACAACTCACAATGCACGGTGTTACAAAAGAGGTGAAAATGGAGCTAGAGCTTAGTGGACAAGTGATTAAAGACCCTTGGGGAAATACTAGAACAGGACTATCTCTCTCAGGTAAAATAAATAGAAAAGATTTTGGATTGAATTGGAATGAATTGCTGGAAGCAGGCGGTGTTATGGTTGGAGAAGATATTAAAATATCTATCGAACTTGAAGGTATTTTAGCTAAATAGTGGCTAACTAAATCATGACAAGAAAAGATTTTTTAAAGCTAATTGCTTTAACATTGGGAGGTTTTACAATGCCACTTATTGCAAATAAAACAAAAAGAGCTCCTGCTTTTTTTGTTGGTCATGGTCATCCCATGAATGCCATTGCAGATAATACTTTTACACAATCACTAAGAAAACTAGGTAAATCGATACAAAAACCAAAAGCTATTTTAGTTATCTCAGCACACTGGAACACTCATTTTAATGCAGTTAGCATCCATGATAGCGATGAACTAATGTATGATATGTATGGATTTCCAGAAGAGTTATATAAGATACAATATCCAGCTCCAAATGCTGATTTTTTAATACCTGATTTACAAAAGCTAGTTCCATCTTTAAATATCAAAACTAGAAACCTTGACCATGGGGTTTGGAGTATCTTAACACATATTTATCCCAAAGCTGATATACCTATTGTGCAGTTGGGAATTAATACTAACCTTTCTTTAAAAGAGCATTTTGAGAGGGGAAGAGGTATTTCTAAGCTTCGTGAAATGGGTATCATGATTATTGGTAGTGGCAATGTAACACATAATTTAAGTGATTTTACACGAGAAGAAAATGCCCCTATTGCTGAGTGGGCAAAATCTTTTGATGAGTTTATGAAGGTAGCTATTGAAAAACGAGATTTTGAGACTTTGATTGATTTTAGAAACAGGCATAACTATTCACACCATGCACATCCAAGTTTGGAACACTATATTCCACTTTTATATATAGCTGGAGTTTCTAATGAAAATGATATAAGTAGTTTTCCTTATGAAGGTTTTCAGCACTCTACACTAAGTATGCGTAATTGGTTACTAACATAAGGAGTCTCAAATGTTAAAAAAAATATCAAAAGATGCAACGCATCTATCAAATCTAGGTTGGCTTGAGAGCCGTTTTTATTTCTCTTTTGCTGATTATTATAATCCAAAAAATATGAATTTCGGAGTTTTAAGAGTCTTAAATGACGATGTACTTCATCCTGATAATGGCTTTGACATGCATCCACATAAAGATATGGAAATCATCTCATATATCGTTGAAGGGGAGATAACTCATAAAGATTCTATGGGCAATGAAAGAACTCTGCATCGTGGTGAAGTTCAGTACATGAGTGCCGGAACTGGAGTATATCACTCTGAATATAACAATAGCAAAGAAAAAGATTTAAGACTTTTACAAATTTGGATTTTACCTCCCAAAAAAGGCTTAGAACCGATATATGGGGAAGAACTCTATACTCACAGCGATAGAGAAAACAAACTTTTACATATAGTCTCTTCTAAAAATGGCAATGCAAAAGTTAAAATACACCAAGATGTAAATTGTTATGTTTGTGAACTTGATACAGGTAAGAGTATAAATTATTTGCTAGATAAAAACAAGCAAATATACTTCGTTCAGATAGAGGGTAACTCAACCATAAACGACATTACACTCAGCCCATCAGATGCAATGGAAATTATAGATGAGGAGTGCTTAAATATTGTTAGTTTAGAGAAGTCTCATTTTTTATTTATTGAAATGCTTAAACACTAAGATTAAAAAAAGTAATATAGTATAGAGATTATGCTTAGTTTAATTAGCTCAATAAAGGATGTCCCTATAATATTACCTATTTGGCATGATGTACAATGTTTATATTGTTTACCTTCATACTGAGCATAAAAGAAGTAGATAATGATAAATCCTAGCATGGAAAGAAGAAGATAATTTTCAACACTATTAAGCATCTCTAAGTTCTCTCCATCTGTAAAGAATGTGCCAATAAAACCTACAATAGAAGCTATGAATAATATTTTAAGAATTTGTAAAATTCTATCTCTTTTAAATACAGTTGGACAATCATTTTGAGTTATTGCATCTGTTCCAAACTCTAGCTTTGCATCAAAAACTTTTCTTTCATCTTCATCTAATCTAACTCTAAAATTTGAACCAAAAGCATAATCTAGTTTTCTCTGAATAGTGATAGAGAGGTCATCATCAGCCTCTAAAAACTGCTGTTTACCCTCCCTATCTTCGTACATAACTTTGATTTTTTTATATCTTTTAGTTTTAGCACTCAGATTAGGGAAGTATGCAGTCCTCTCTACTGGCTCAACACTCCCTTCTCTTGTAAGAACTCTAGCATTAATGAGTTCAATATATTTGTCATTATCTTTAATAACAATCACATTATATGGCGACTCTATCTGAAAAGCAGTAAGAGCATTGAGATTATTTACCTCTATAGTATCTTTTAAGTCCTGAATCAACTCAAAGAGGGATGCATCAAAATGACGTACATTAGCACCAAACTCTAAACTTGGTGTTGTTGGATAGGTTGTTATCTCTTTAACCAATTTTATTCACCTAAACCAAATACATTTGAAAGAGTATTGATATAATTAAAATAACCTGTAATTGCTACAGCTTCAATAACCTGAACATCACTCCATCCCATATCTTTAAGTGCATCAATTTCCTCTTTTAAAATTTTATAATTATCTTTTCTTGAAGCTTTGATACAAAAATTTAGAAGTGCTTTTTCATTATCATGGTTATTCATACTCTCAACACCTGCTGAAATTTCTTCTATCTTTTTTTCTGAAAGTCCTAATGCTTTTGCAATGGTTTTATGTAAACCGACACACATTTTACAGCCATTTTCTTCTGATATAAGTAAGGCTATTGCCTCTTTAATCTCATAAGAGAGTTCTGTTTTGTTGAGTAAAAAACCTTGAGCCATAGCATCTGTTGCCATATATACTTTTTCATCTATCGCTAAAAGTTTAGATATTTCACCAATATTACCAGTTATTTTCAAAACTGGTTTTAACTTTTCTTGAATTGCAGGAGTCATCTCCTCAAATTCTGGTAGTTTTATGTGTGCCATTTTGTTTTCCTTTTTATCTTAATTTTTAACAATCAATACTACAATTTTTCTCACTTGTGGCACTAACCGTTATTCACCTAAACCAAATACATTTGAAAGAGTATTGATATAATTAAAATAACCAGTAATTGCTACAGCTTCTATGATTTGAACATCACTCCAGCCCATCTCTTTAAGTGCATCAATTTCCTCTTTTAAAATTTTATAGCTCTCTTTTCCAGACGCTTTAATACAAAAATTTAACAGTGCTTTATCTTTGTCGCTATTGTTCATACTCTCTACACCTGCTAAAATCTCTTCTATTTTTTTCTCTGAGAGTCCTAACATTTTAGCGATGCTTTTATGAACATCTACACACATTTTACAGCCATTTTCTTTTGAGATAAGTAAGGCTATCGCTTCTTTAATTTCATAAGAGAGTGTCGTTTCATCAAGAAGATACTTTTGTATCATCCCATCTGTAGCGAAGTAAACTTTTTCATCTATCGCTAAAAGTTTAAAGATATCACCAAGTTTTCCTGTTTTTTCTAAAATAGGTCTTGCCTTATCTTGGATAGCAGAAGACATCTCCTCAAATTCTGGTAGTTTTATGTGTGCCATTTTATTTTCCTTTATTTAGTGTAAAGTTAAACTTAACACTCAGAATTATATGCTATAATTCCTTAATAAATCATTAATTAGGATTGCATGTGGATTATAAAATGTCTGAACTAGTGGAAAAAATAAATGTTCCTAAGTCAACTATACTTTACTATATTAAAGAGGGACTTTTGCCACAACCTGTGAAAGTAAAAGCCAATCTCCATAAGTATGGTGATGAGCATGTAGAACTTATTAAATATATAAAATATATGAAAGAAGAGATAGGGAGTTCGATTGATGATATAAAATCGATATTGAAGAATAAAAATGATTCATTTTCTAGTTCTTACTCTATGTTAGCCCCACTTATGAATACACTTAGTGGAAAATCTACTTCATTACAACATTATACAAAAATTGAATTTATAGATAATTTTGACATCGATGAGACTCTATTTAACCAACTTTTAAATGATAATATTTTAATCCCTTTAGATGAAAATAATTTTACACAAAAAGAGGCTTCAATAATAAATTTGGTAGAGAGTTTTATAGAAGTTGGAGTTGATTATATTGTATTAAAAGAGTATGTTAAACATGCAAAAATTATCTCTGAATTAGAACAGGATATGCAAAAAAAATTGTGTAAAGTAAAAACTAAAGATAATTTTTCAACATTATGGAAAATAATGTTTGAAACTCTCTTTAGTACAAAAGAGTATATTTTTAATCGTTCAACACACAAGGCACTACACCAATCTTTAAAAGATGAGTTAAAGAAGTAATAACAATCCAAGACAGTCTGAAAATGAACTTAAATGTAATCCTTCAAACTTTGTGAGACTAAACCTTAGTTTTTATCTGTGTCCTTACTCTTCTTATCAATCTCTATGACTAAGCCCCACTACAAAGAAAGTCCATATATCTCATGGTAGGTTTTCATTGCGTATCTGTCTGTCATGGCTGCGATGTAGTCGGCGATGACACGTTCTTTTTTGCGTACATTAAAAAGCTCTTTTTGATGGGGAGGTAAGAGGTCTATATCATCACTGAATGCTCCGTATAAGCCCTTGATACACTGTTTTCCTGCGTACATCTTACGTGCTATTTTTTCATGGGTGTAGAGCTTTTTGAAGAGGAGTTTTTTTAGCACTTTTAGTTGTGTGGCTGTTTGGGTCGAAAAGCCTACAGGTAAGCTATCTTTGGCACTTAGTATCGTGCATATTGGTATCTCTTGAGCGTGTTTGAGGGCTGTTTCTTGTGAGTTGTCGATAAAGTCTTCTACCAATAGCTTGATGAGTCCTGCTACAAAACGGTGGCGATAGAGGGCATCTTTTTGGGTAATACCCTCTTTTTGTACCATTGCATCTACACGCAGACACAGTGTATCGTCTAACAAATCAGAAAAAGAGATAAGCCCATACTTAATCCCATCATCTATATCATGCGAGGTATAGGCTATCTCATCAGCATGGTCGACCACCATCGCTTCTAGGCTAGGATGTCTGTCTAGTCTAAAGCGTGTATCCAATCGTGTTAAAAAAGGTTTTTTATAGGGGTAAGAATGTTTAAGCACCCCTTCTAATGTAGCAAACGTCAAATTGAGTCCATCGAAGTCTTTGTATCGCTTTTCAAGTTTGCTTAAGACTCTAAATGATTGGAAATTATGCTCAAATCCCAAGGCTCGTCCGTCTGCTTTGAGTTGTCTATCTAGCTCATCTCCACCTACATGACCAAAAGGGGTATGTCCCAAATCATGAGAAAGTGCGATGACCTCTGATAGTGTCTCATTGAGGTTAAGCATACGTGAAAGGGTACGTGCTATTTGGCTGACTTCTAGTGAGTGCGTGAGCCTTGTACGAAAGTAATCCCCCTCATGATTGAGAAACACCTGTGTCTTGTACTCTAGCCTCCGAAAAGAAGAGCAATGAAGCACCCTATCTCTATCTCTAGCATAAGGGTCTCTAAAATCTTCTTCAAAAGGAAAAAAACGTTCATGAGGTTGCATGGAAAGCCTTTATATTTTGTGCTATAATTATATCCAAATTAAAGGGAGTCTAGTCATGCAAACTATAGAAAAGTACTTTATCTTGTACGAAAAGCCAAAAGTCACACTACTTCAAGAGTCAGGTGTAGGGGTAGCAGAGATTGCAGGGCGTACCTGCTATGACTCCTTTGAAAACTCTGAAAACGATTGTATCAAAAGTGCGATGCAAACGCTAGATATAGATGCGATTAACAAAATAGACGCGTCTGAACTGTTATCATCTCTAGCATGGGTACACCATCATCACTCTATCATCGAACATGCCACACTAAGCTTTTTGGTGCAAGGGACAAGCAGAGGGGTACTCCAAGAACATGCAAGGCATAGAATCCAAGCTATTTCAGTCAGAAGTACCCGATATACCATGTCTTCTGTCATCAATGCATTTACAGCATCTTTAGAGTCAAAAGATGGCTTTGCTTTTTTCTTAGATAAAGTGCTTAAACTCAATCTTTTTGTCATCATAGATAAAGCATATTTAGAGATAGAGATACGTGCTATGTACGATAAAATCATGTTCCAATACAAACGCAATACGCACTATATCTCTGATGCCGTAGCCAAATCTTCTCAGCCTTTTATTACTGCGTACAAAGGCAATGCTACAGCACTATACATCGCCTTAGAAAATGGAAAGAAAAAACGCAATGTAGGCGATGGGTTCAAACATATTGTCACAGACAATTGGAAAGTAGATATGGTCATCACCTTCAATATACGAAGTCTCAAAAATTATTTTGACCTAAGAGATGCTGGTTCGGCATGGTTTCAGATACAATGGTTAGCCCAAGAGATGAAAAAAGTAACCCCTATCAAGTACCTCTGCTTGATAGACAAAGAGTATAAGTGATTAGAACCTTACTCTATTCTCTCTAGTATCAAAATATAGAATAGAATATTTTAGATAAACTTGGTACAATATTCACTAATCAGAAAAGTGAAAGATATATAACCATAAGGAAGAGTCAATAAATGCTTAAAGAACATGATTTTTTAGAAGAATACAGAACTGGTACTCATCATTTTGTCAATGACTTCTATAAAAAAGCATTTCAAGAGTCTATAGAATATTGGCGTGCTGTTGGCTATTTTCGTAGCTCTTCTCTTGAATCATTTGGATCTACGCTTCAAAGCTTTCTTAGAAATGATGGAAAAATAAGACTTATTAGCTCTGTTGAATTAACTGAGGCAGATAGTAATGCCATAGAAGAGGGGATGAGTAAACAAGAGGTTTGTGAAAAGCGTATTGCTTCTATTATTGAAGAAGTGTTTCAAGAAGGAATTGGTAGTGGTATTACCAAACTAGCTAAACTTTTAGAGATAGGTCGTCTTGAAATCAAGATAGCTTTACCTAAAACAGGCAGAGGAATTTACCATGAAAAAGTTGGACTCTTTTTTGATGAAGCAGGTAATTTTTTAGCCTTTTCAGGCTCTGCTAATGAATCGAATAATGCTTTTGAGAATAATTATGAGTGTATAGATGTTTTGACTTCATGGAATGACAGCTCTAGGGCATTGAGAAAAAAAGAGCATTTTGAAAGTTTGTGGAATGAGGTCAATGATGATGTGTTGGTTTTTAAGTTTTCGGAGGCTTCTAAAAAGAATATTATTCAAAAGGTAAAGGAGTTTAATTTTACTGTTTGTGAAGTTAATATTCTTGATAATCTTGAAAATTATAAAAGTAATATTCCATCATTACCTAATTGGTTAGAAATCAGAGATTATCAAAAAGAGGCTTATCGAAGTTGGAAAGATAATGGATTTTACGGATTTTTATCTATGGCAACAGGAACAGGAAAAACCATTACAGCATTTTACTCATTAATTAATTTGCTTAATCGAGAAAAAAAATTAGCAACAGTTGTTGTTGTGCCTTATCAGCATCTTGTAACACAATGGGAAGAGGAAGCTAAAGCTTTTGGTATTGAGTTTATTTTATGTTTTGAGAGTAGTAAGAGTTGGTCATCTTCACTTCTTGAAGCAATTACAAGATATAAATATGGTGAGCAGAAAAATATTTTTATAATTACAACTACTTCTACTTATACTTTACCAAAATTTCAAGATCCCATTTCAAAGCTTGACAATCTATGTATTATTGTAGATGAAGCACATAATTTTGGTTCTTCTAAAATTAGGAAACACTACCTTTCAAATGCAAACTTTCGACTAGGTTTGTCTGCAACACCTATAAGACACATGGATGAAGAGGGTACAGAAGCTCTTTTTGAGTATTTAGGTAAAACTGTTTATGAATTTTCGTTGGAAGAAGCTATTAATATGAAGATGTTGACTCCTTATAATTACTATCCTATTTTAGTTTACTTAACAGAAGAAGAGCAGGAAGAGTATCTAGAATTAACTAAAAAAATTATAAAACTTTCTATTTATGAAGATAATAAAAGTCAAGATATTTTAAAAAATTATTTACTAAAAAGAGCAAAAATTATTTCATCAGCACAGAATAAAATTCCTGCACTTAAGCGTTTATTGATTCAAAAGGGATTGGAGTATAGTAGCTTTAATCTGTTTTACTGTTCATCTAAGATTAATAAGTATGAAGATAGTAGTATGAGAATGGTTGATGAGGTACATGAAATGTTGGTCTCGCTTGGAATGAGTGTGGCAAACTTTACATCAATGGATTCTACTTCAAAAGAGGAGAGAAAGACATTGATTACTCATTTAAAAAAAGAGATTATAGATGGATTGGTAGCGATTCGGTGTTTGGATGAAGGGGTTGATATTCCTGATGTTAAACGGGCTTTTATTCTCTCTAGTAGTAGCAATCCAAAAGAGTTTATACAAAGAAGAGGAAGAGTGCTTAGGAGAGCAGAAGGTAAAGAGTTTGCAGAGATATATGATTTTTTAGTTGTACCATTTGGGTATGCTAGTAATGATGAGTACAAAGCCAATAGAAAGTATTTGGAAAAAGAGTTAATAAGGTATAGAGAGTTTGCTAAGTTAGCTCTAAATTATCCAAGTTGTGAAAAAGAACTTATAGATATTATGAGTGAATATCGTCTATTACATATTTAAAAGGATATAGGGTGTCAAATAGTTTTACAGAAAAAGAGATAGAAGAGTTTATTAAAATAGTTTTTGAGATTATTGATAACAATAAAAATGAATCAAAAAATACAAAAATAAGTTTGATTAAAAAAGAGGTAGAGAGAAGGGTTAAGCGATGATTTTACAACGATTAATCATGAATGATTTTAGACAATTTTATAAAAATAATAGAATGGATTTTTCTCCTATTGGAGATAAGCATGTAAATATAGTATTTGCTTCTAATGGTGTAGGGAAAACAACTATTTTAACCGCCATAGTTTGGTGTTTATATGGTGGTAAAAAGCTTCCTTATGGGGATTTAAGAGAAGAATTCCTTAATAAGATAAGTTTTGAAACACTAAATGAAAGAGATGAGTTCAAAGTTGAAGTAACACTTACTTTTGAGGATAGAGATAAAAAATATGTTGTTACTCGAAGTGTTATGGTCTCTAAAGTTAATGGGAAACAAGTTAATAGTGATTTTAAAGTTGAAGTTTCCATAGACAATGTTTTACAGCATTATTCACAAGATAGAATTGATGCTGTTTTAGGTTCTGCAATGAAAGAGTATTTCTTTTTTGATGGGGAAGGTATTGGACGATTAGCTGACTCTTCACGACCTGAATTAATTCAAAAAGGTATTAAAAATGTAATGAAAATTGATACTAGAAAATCAGCTTTTGATTTGATTAAAGAGTCAAAAAAATTGTTTGATAAAGAGTCAACAAAAATTCAACAGACCAGTGGAATAAGAGATATTCCTGAAGAGCGTATTGATAGGTTAGAAGATGAGTGGGAAGTAGCAAATAAAAAACTAGACAAGGTAAAGGAAGATAGAGATACTTATGAGCGATTATTACAGGAGACAGATAAAGAACTTGCTAATATAAAGGATATTAAGCAAGAAGCAAATAAGAAGAAAAGATTAGAAGATGACTTGCTAGAAACTAAAAAAGATTTAGAACTAGCAAGTAATGAACAAAAAGAGTTGGTTACTAAACAAGCTTATTTGGCATTATCTAAAGATTCTCTTCAAAATGTTTCATCTATATTGGAGGAAAAGCAAAAACGAGGAGAGTTACCACTTTTGGGAGTTACTAAACATTTTATTGAAGAGTTACTTGAATCTCATCGTTGTATTTGTGGTGAAGAGTTTACAGACGGAGATAGTCATCATCAAGAGCTTCTTGAAATTATAAATAAAGCAACCGTAAAGTCTGATATAGAGGGTAGCCTTTCTATACTTGGAATATTTGTGGAGATACATAAAAGTAAGCATAAAGAGTTTTTAAAGTTATTAAAAAATAGTATAAAGAAGAAAGAAAAATTACAAAAAAAACATAATAAACTCGAACAAAATATTGATGCTATTCTTGATGAAATTGAAAAAGGCTTAATAGCTAATGAGACCAATCTTGCAACACAACAAAAAAAATACAAACAAGATATTGAAGAGCAGATTAAACAGATAGGAAAAATAGAGGTAACTATTGAAACTATTGTTAAAAATTTGGAAAAAGCCAAAAAAGATTTAGATGTTTCTAAATCTATCTCAGATGAGGTTAAACTAATTCGAGACCGTATAAAGTACTGTGAGATAGCAATGCAAATGCTTGATGAAAAAAATAAAAAAGAGATAGAGAGTATTCGACAAGAGTTGTCTTCTCGATTAGAAGAGCGTTTTGATACTGTTTTGCATTCTGAAAAAAAAGCTATTTTAGATGAATCATTTCGTTTAACTATTGTTGGTAAAGATGGACTCCCCTCAGCAAAATCACGAGGTGAAGATAAGCTTATAAGTTTGATTTTCATATCAACACTCATAGATTTAGCTAGAGAAAAAGAGCAGAATCGTGAAGATGACAACCTTTCGGCAGGTGCAGGGATTTACCCTATTGTTGTAGATTCTCCTTATGGTGAATTTGATACAGTTTATAAAAAGACTATCTCTAAAGCTTTACAGACACTTGCACCACAAGTTATTATTTTATTAAGTCAAGAACAGTGGAGTGAAGATATAGAAGGTGTATTTGAAGACTCTTTAGCACATGTTTATAGATTGATTGCTCATCGTCCAAAGTTAAGTCAAATACAAAATGAAAGAAATAGACTTTATTTTTCAGGTCAAACATTTGATTTGGAAGTGCAAGATGATATGGAATATACAACAATTGAGAGATTAGGAGTAAGTAATGAATCTGTTTGATATTAAAAGATTGAAAAGGTCGAAAGATAAAGATAATGTATTTAAGTTTTTTGATGCAAGGTCTGTTAAAAGTGGATTTTTTAATACACTATTTGATATTTATATATTTGCTTTAGCTATAGGAGTAAAGAAGAGAAAAAAATCTCCATTAAAAGGAGCTACAAGTGAATCTATTAGTTTAATTCATTTTACAGATGAGCATAAGAAATACATGGATATGGTTATTTTACATGATTCAAATGGAAACATAGATAAACTAAATAAATCAGATGAAAATAATGTAAAAGAGATGTTGAAAACGATAGAAGAGTATACTAATGGAGGGTTAGAGATACTTTTAAAAACTATTGAAAATCATCCTGAAAATGCTTTTGAACAGATATTATTGCTCTTAGAAGATGAGTTGACAGAAGAGATACCTATAGAGGCTACAGAGGATATTTCGTGGTAGATGGAGATGAAAAATATAATGACTCCTATGAATTGTTACTAAGTTCTAGTCGTGTTACCTATGAAGTAAAAAAGTTGTTAAAAGAGAAACTTTTTTTAGAACAAAACCCTGATATTGTTTTAAATTTAGCAAGGTTATTATTTTTAGTAGATGAAATAGCAATAGAAAAAGATGAAATAGTAGCAAGACGAACGGTCTCAATTATCAAAGAGCCTGATATTCCTATAGATAAAGTGATTAATCAATATCTAGTAAAAATTAAATACGATACATTGAGTCGTAATGATATAGATAAGCTCAATGAACTTCAACAGTATCCATCTTATTTAAGACTTTATATTTTATTGAAAAAAGCAATAGACCAAAAAGTAAAAATTCAGAAAATAGATGATTTGGAGAGATTAAAATTATCTATCAAATCATTAGAGGTTTTTTTAAAAGATGGATAATTTACGAGAGGAGATTTTAAAGGATAGTTTGTTATCAGAACTCTATTTAAATTTTTCTAATTATTATACTAATGATAAACTATTGATATTTGAATCAAAGTTTTCAACTTTTTTTGAAGAACCTATATTATATATGGATGATGAGTTAAATAGAAAATTTAATAGTTTAACTGAGGAACATTTAAATATACTAAAAAGTCGATTAGTTGCTGATAGAACACTTGAAGATATAGCTAAAGAATATAGTATAACTCGTGAAAGAGTGCGTCAGATAGAATCAAATAGTGTACCTAAACTTTTAGCTTCTATTGGACATGAACATATTATAAATATTCGTAATTTAGTTAGTCATAGAGGTGTTTATTGTATAGATGATATTGCAATTAAGGATAATGAGTTAAAAATCTTTTATGCCAAGTTATTAAGCCATAAAAAATCAAGATATAAAATAGTTTATGACGATACTTTAAATGCTTTAGTAAAAAATAAGAGCTACTCTTTTAATAGTATTATTTTAAAGATAGAAGATTCTTTTATAGAACAAAAAGAGTCCATTTTTGAAAAATCTGATTTAATTATATATTTAAAATCACTTTTCCCTTATATTAAAAATATAGAAAAAATATTACCTATTTTAATTGAGAGGGAAAAGCTTAGAGTTTTGAAAGATGGTCGATATTTTTTATCATTTTTATATAAGCCAAAGAAGCCAATGATAGAGTTTGTTCTATCTCTTTATCCTGATGGAATAGAGTTACATAAGAATGTTTCTACCATTAGAGAACAGTTAGATATATATTTTCCAAATATTTTTACGATAAAAGATGAAAAACGAAGTATTGTAACTCTAGCAGGATACTCTGATAATATATTACTTTGGAACTGGGGAAAGTATATTCATATTAAATATATAATGGAGATACTAGAGGTTTATAGTCTCACTTCTATTGTTGAGTATATAGATGAACATTTGGAAGAGACACAGATAGATTTAGAGGGATGTTTTAAAGAATTTAGAGAGGAGTTAACCGCAGTTGGGATTATAAGCAAGTATGCACTACATACTTGTTTGAAGTTACAATATCCCGAAGATTATTCTTTTCAAGATGCACCTTGGGTAGCTAAAGCAGGTACAGAGAGACGAGAGTTAAAAGAGACACTTAGAAGATTATTAGTTGAAAACCGTAACTATTCTCTTGATGAATTAATAGAATCAATGCACACCAATAAAACAAGAGTTCAACAACTTATTGATAATACACATGATATTATACAAGTAGATGCTTATCAGTATAAGAAAAAAAAATTTATATCATTTTCAGATGAGTTATTTTTACAGATAGTGCAATATATAGAATCAAAAGCTCAGGAATTAGATTTTATTTATATAGAGTTGGTACTAGATGAGTTTGAACAAGCATTAAAAGCATATAATGAGTATGATTTAAAGATAATGCTACTTGAATTATTAAAAAAAAATATACAAAATAAAGCTTATAATATCTCTAATACAAGGGTAGTAAAAAAAAGTTATCCTGTTACAAGAGATAGTCTAAATTTTCATGTGTTGATAGCTGATTTATTAGGAGAGAGAGAGAGCATCTCTCTTAATGAAGTTGGCAGTTATTTTGCAAAAAGAGGACTTTATCAAGATAGAATTATGATGTATTTTTGTTATTCTAAATTGAAAAAAATAGTAAGAATAGATAGAAATACTTTTGTAAGTACTAAAAAGATAGGATTGACGCAAAAAAGTATAGACATTATGAATGTAATGCTAGAAAAGAGCTTAACAGAAGAGCGACATATAGATGATATAATTAAAAATACAAAGTTACCAAATATTTCAGTTGAGTGGAATAGGTTTATACTGACAGATATTTCTGGTTTTACAAAATTTAGTTTTATACCAAGTCGTGAAAATCCTATTTATATAAAAAGAAAAGAAAAAGAATGAAAAAAATGAAAAATGAAAAAATACAACACATAAACCTAAATAAACTCAAACTAGATTTTAAAAATCCTAGACTGCCAATAGCACCATCTAGTGAAGATACTATTATTAAGTGGATGTTAGAAGACGCTTCTATATTAGAGTTGATGTTAGCTATTGGACAAAATGGTTTTTTTATCGGAGAGGCTCTTTTGGTTATGAAGGATAATGATAAGTTCATTGTATTAGAGGGGAATAGAAGATTAACCGCTCTAAAAATTTTAGATAATCCTAAATTAGCTACTATCCGTCAAAGAAAAATAGAACAAATTTTAGATGAAACTATTCATAAAAATATAGTAGATATTCCTTGTATTATCTTTGAAAAGAGAGAAGATATTTTAAAATATTTGGGATATAGACATGTTACAGGAGTAAAATCTTGGGGTATTTTGGCTAAGGCAAAGTATCTTTATCACCTAAAAGATATGAGTAATGAAAAAAATCTGAAAAAACAAGCTAGAGAATTAGCTAAACAGATAGGGAGTAGAAGTGATTATGTTATCAGACTTATTACAGGATATGAGATATATAAAATTATTGAGGATAATGGTTTTTATAAAATTCCAAAATTAGATAAAACAACTTTTCATTTTAACTATATTGCCGATGCTTTACGGTATGAAAATATAAATTTATTTATAGGTATAAATTTAGATAGTGATATTCCTTCAGAAAAATTAGATAAAAAAAATTTAAATAATTTAATTCACTGGTTTTTTGAAAAAAATTCTCAAAATAGAAGTAGGGTTTTAGGAGATAGTGATAATTTACAAAAGTTAAATAAACTTTTATCAAATAGTGAAGTTACAAAGAAATTTATTGATGGATTATCTTTAGAAGAGGCATATAATTTAGTAGAGGTAGATTCTGGGACTTTTACAGAAGAACTCTATTCATCTTTACAAGAATTAAAAACAGCCCATAGTTATATACATCAAATACAGAAGCATAATGATAGGGATATTGAAATATTAGGAGAAATTGTAAATCTATGTAAGGTGATTAAAAATACTATTAATTCTAAAGATGATGATTGGACTTTGTAATGTTAATTAAAAATATTCATAGTACACCCAATATATCACTATCTAAATCACATTATTTTTGTGATTATATCATACCTTTCTACACAACTTAAATCAGGAATAAAACAGTAAAATACTGAAAAAGACTATGCATGAATAAAAGACTAAAAAAAGATATGAGAAATTAGTAAGAGGTGAGATGAATACTAAACATAA
>Ga0256838_1000881_pt1 | contig 15617 bp, 15 predicted proteins | sample 4571419metaG_FD_185978 | JGI IMG/M metagenome (GOLD analysis project Ga0256838, IMG submission 185978) | Hydrothermal vent microbial communities from Guaymas Basin, Mexico - 4571-419 | ecosystem: Environmental > Aquatic > Marine > Hydrothermal vents | place: Mexico: Guaymas Basin | collected...
CATCTCTTGTTATAGGCATATTAGAAATTTTATTGTTCACATAAGCTTTTTTTTCTGTTAAATCCATTTTTGCTATTTTTTGTACTAAATCAGAATGATTTTTATCATCTTCTTTACCACTACTTTTTCTACCGAGTATTTTTTTAAACATTTTATACTACCCCATTGTTTTTTAAGAAATTCAAAGTTTTGAACTATCAATCTCTATAACTGTATGAACATTACCTCTAGGATTATAATCGGCAATTATCTTCATATATTTTGGTTTTAGCTTTTTTTCTAAAACATCATATATCTCATTGGCTGAGTTTTCATGGCTTACATGCTTATCTCTAAAAGAATTTATATAAAGTTTTATAGCTTTTAACTCTACTACCCATTTATCTGGTGTATATTCTAAGTAGATAGTTGCATAATCAGGATAACCACTTCTTGGACAAAGACAAGAAAATTCAGGTAATGTCATCTTTATAAGATAATTCTTATCATGGTTATTTGGCCAAATCTCTAAATCTTTTTCAACATTAAATTCTGTTACTATTTTTTCACCGTATTTCATATTTATTCCTTAAATAATATTTTACTCTAATGGAGCTAGGTACTTACCTTGTATGTAGTCAATACCTATATTTTTTATTAAATTTTTAGTTTTCTCATCTTCAATCATTTTAACCCAAGTTTTTACACCTTTTAAATGAGCCATGGCATTATAACCTAAAACTATAGATTTATATTTTGTAGCATCTTTTGTATAAAAAGAATCAAATCGTATAGCATCTATATCTAAATCTCTAAGATATAAAAAACTTGTATTTAATGCACCAAGTCTATCTATGGCTATTAAAATCCCCATATCTCTTAGTGAATTTAAAATATAATTGTACCTAGTTATATTTGGATAATATTCAACTTCACTTAAAATAAACATAATCTTTTGATGGTTAAAAATCTCTCTAATACAAGATAAAAAAGATGCACCTCTTAAAGATGCAGGAGAGATTGAGATAGCCAAAACTTCATCACCACAAAAATCATTTGATTTTTTTAAAATTTCTTCTAAAATCATTAAATCATACTCAACACTAAGACCAAGTTTTTTCACAATTTTCATATATGATTTTGGGTAAAGTAACTTTGCATCTTTTGTCTTTAGTTTTATAAAACACTCTCTAATAACACTTTTATCTGTAGTATCAAAAACGGGTTGTGTGTTTAATATGAAGCTTTTATCTTTTATAGCATTTACAACTAAAGATTCAAGTTCATTTGGATTTATTTGCTTTTTATTTTTCTCTTTTTGTAAATCAAAAAGATTCTCTATAAGATATTCAAGTTCATGTGAATAAGATGTATCAGTTATAGTTAAAGATACTTTAACCTCCATATCATCAACTTTAAAGTCATCCATTTTAAGATGCATAAGTTCCATAATAGTTTTATACTTAGTATCTATACCTTTAAAACCTATAAGAAAATCACCACTCTTCATATGACCTATAGGGAACTTATGAATCCCTTTAGCCTCTAAAAAGTCACTTACCCAACGGACAACTTCAAAAAGAACTTTATCACCATTTTGCATCCCGTATAGGTTATTTATATCATAAAGATTATCTACACTTAAAAGCATTAAAGTATATTTTTTTTCTTTTTTTATCTCTTTATTTAAATATTGATACAAATACTCTCTTGAAAAAGTATTTGTAACTCTATCTGTAATATTTACACTAAAACCATGATAAATAAGATAAAAAATAAAATATATACTAACAAGTAAAAGTATGGTAGATTCTATATAAAAAGTAAGCTGTAAACTACTGTAAGTAGTTATAAAAGTATGAGAGATTAAAGCTAAAATAAGCCCAAAGATAGGAAGACCTATCCTAAGTGCTAACTTAAAACGGTACTCTCTTTCTTTAGTTTGTGGAAGTAGCATCTACTACCTAAACATCTAAATGTTTAACATCTTTTGCATGAGTTTCTATATAATTACGGCGAGGTTCAACTTCATCACCCATAAATAGAGTAAAGGCATCTGAAGCTACCTCTGCATCTTCTATAGTCACTTGAAGAAGCACACGATTTTCAGGTGTCATAGTAGTTTCCCAAAGTTGTTCAGGGTTCATCTCACCAAGACCTTTATATCGTTGGATATATGCACCTTTGTTTGCAGAATTTATAACAGATTGTAAAGCATCTAGCATATCTATATTAAGTTCTAAATCCCACTCCTCAATCTTCTTGTAAACAAAACTAGCTTCATTAAAGTGTGGAGCTGAGAAAAGGTCATCATTTATAAGTAACTCTTCCATACCACCTTTTGTTTGAACAAAGATGTGGATAGAATCTTCACCTACAGTTTTTGTTAGTATGTTATTTTCACTTTCAACTAAAAACTTTTCAACTTCAACAAACATACTTTTATAATCAAGACCTATAATATCTGGGTTTTCTATAAAGTGTCTTATAAGATGTACTAATGCATATCTTCTCTCAAGTGCATTTAAACTACCACGATAATGGTCAACCATTTTAAAATACGACACTAAGTCATTATGACCAATAGACTCTATACCAAGAGAATCAACACCCTCATCTATAAGAAAATCATTTATAGCTCTATCATCTTTAAAGTAAATCTCTTTTTTACCTTTTTTATAACGGTAAAGTGGTGGTTGAGCAAGATATAGATAACCTTTTTCAACAATATCTCTAAAATATCTAAAGAAAAATGTTAAAAGTAAAGTTTGAATATGACTACCATCAACATCGGCATCGGTCATGATTACGATTTTGTGGTAACGGAGTTTATCTTCATTGTACTCTTCACCTATACCACAACCCATAGCTGTAATCATATTTGTAATCTCATCAGATTTTAAAATCTTCTCTAATCTTGCTTTTTCAACATTTAAAATCTTACCTTTAAGTGGTAATATCGCTTGAAAAACTCTATCACGACCCATTTTAGCTGAACCACCAGCAGAGTCCCCTTCCACCAAGTAAAGTTCACAGATGCTAGCATCTTTACTTTGACAATCTGCAAGTTTACCAGGAAGTGTTCCAACTGACATATTGTCTTTTCTACGAGTTAGTTCTCTTGCTTTTTTAGCAGCTTCACGACCACGAGCAGCAGCCAATGCTTTTTGCACTATCGCTTTTGCTTGTATAGGATTTTCTTCAAAATACTTACTTAGAAGTTCGTAAGTTTGTTTTTGAACAAGTGGGCGAACATAAGTGTTTCCAAGTTTACCTTTTGTTTGACCCTCAAACTGAGGTTCAGGTACTCTTGCACTTACGATAGCGATAAGTCCCTCTTTTACATCATCTCCAGAGATTTTTACATCTTTTTCTTTTACAGCTCCATTTTTAGAGTTGTACTGAGAGATAACACGAGTTAAACCTGCTCTAAATCCAGCCTCATGAGTACCACCATTTGGTGTACGGATGTTATTTACAAATGATGCAAGTTTTTCATCATAACCATCATTATACATAAGTGCTATATCAAACTCTATATCTTCTATCTTTGCAGAAAATGAGTAAGTTTGAGCTACAACAACTTTTTTGTTCATATCATTTACATACTGAGCTATACCACCCTCAAAGTGGTAAACCTCTTTAGTTCCCGTTCTTTCATCATTAAATTTTATAGTGATAAAAGGGTTTAAGTATGCTAACTCTTTAAATCTTTTTGCTAGATATTCATACTCAAAAGTTACAGTATCTGTAAAGATACTTGCATCTGCTGAAAACTCTATAGTAGTACCAGTTTTACGAGTAGTGCCAGTTACAGCTAAAGCTTCTTGAGGGATACCCTCTTTAAAGTCCTGCTCATGAATCTCACCATCACGATAGATTGTCATATGTAAGTCAGAAGAAAGAGCATTTACAACAGAAACACCAACACCATGTAAACCACCTGAAACTTTGTAAGTATCTTTATCAAACTTACCACCAGCATGAAGAACTGTTAAAACAACAGTTGCAGCACTCATACCCTCAGTAGGATGCATACCTGTAGGGATACCACGACCGTTATCGCTTACTTTACAAGTTCCATTTTTTGTAAGTGTTACTGTGATAGTATCACAATGACCTGCCATAGCTTCATCTATAGAGTTATCTATAACCTCATAAACTAAATGGTGTAATCCACGATGCCCAGTGTCCCCAATATACATACCTGGTCTTTTACGAACAGCCTCTAGCCCTTTTAAGACTTTGATATTACTAGCACCGTAGTTTTGTTCCATTTTTTTCTCCATAAAGCATAATTGAATAGATTTTAGCTAAAAGTAAGTTTAAAGTAGCTTATATCTCTATTTTTTCTATAATATTCTCAGTTGGTTTTGCAAGATAAAACCCTTGCATATAATCAACATCAAGAATTTTCAATCGTTCATAAATCTCTTTTGATGAAACATACTCTGCTATAGTTTTCATACCACTATCTTTTGCAAAAAGTATGATGTTTTTAACAACGCTATAAACCTTTTCATCACTATCTATCTCTTTTACAAGTGAACCATCTATTTTCAAATAATCAGACTTAACATCAAGAACAGCTTTAAAGTTTGAATAACCACTACCAAAATCATCTATAGCGATTTTTGAACCAAGTTTATGTAAAATATCTATCTTTTGAGTAAAAATATTAATATCTTCAATCTCATCACTCTCAAGTATTTCAAATGTTATCCTAGAAGCAAAAGAAGGATTAAAAGATAAATTATTTATGATAAAAGATACAATATCTTTGTTTAGTAAATCTAAAAAACTAATATTTATACTTACATTTTTATCACTATTTTTAAACTCATTAAAAATAATTTCTAGTATCTTTTTTGTAAGTTTATAATGTATATTTGTATGTTTTATATATGGTAAAAAACTATTTGGATATATTGTTTCACTGTTATCTGAAACTATTCTAACAAGTGCTTCATACTTTAAAATACTTAAGTCTTTTGCATCAACTATTGGTTGAAAATGGCAAATAACTCTATCATCATCTAAAGCTTGTTTAACATCATCTACACCTTTTTTATTGCTCGTAGATATATTTTGAATATTTTTACTATAGTTAACAATTTGGTCACGACCCCTTTGTTTTGCAAGATAAAGCATACTATCTGCTTTTTTAATCGCTTCTACAAGATTACTCTCATAAGCTAAATCTTGATAAAGTCCTATTGATAGTGTCATAGTTATCTCATTATCATCATATTTTATGATATGTTGAGAAGTTTTTTCAAGTATCCTTTGACATATCTCAAAAGAGTTATCTTTTTCTCCTCTTTTATTTATAAGTAAAACAAACTCTTCCCCACCATATCTTATAAGTATATCGCTATCTCTAATATTACTTTTAAATACTTTAGCACACTCTTGTAAAACTACATCACCTGTTTTATGACCATAAGTATCGTTAATAACTTTAAATCTATCAAGGTCAAACATAGCAACAGAGTAATGATTTAGGTTTAAAGATGGAGCAACCTCTTGTAGATAATTTCTGTTGAAAATTTTTGTAAGAGGGTCATGAAATAGTTGGTTTCTAGTTTTAAAATATCTAAAAAACTGTATCACAGCAACAAATATTAGAAGAGATATAAAAATAATTAAAACAACAAAGAAGTTTTTCAATGGCTCTATCATCTTGGTTATATCATCTTGTACACCTGTTGTCATATCCATACTCAAAATACCTATAACTTTACCATTTTGTTTTACTGGATATAAAATTGTCATAGATAAATTTTCCATATTTTTTTGAAAAACTGTTTTTACTTGAGCTGTATGATATACATCTTCATAAATTTCTTTTTTTAATGGGTCGAATTTTTGATAGAACCGTGCTTTATCTTCAACTGAACCATCCAGTAAAAATCTAAATTTATCATTTTTATCTAAAAATAAAAAATAAACATACTTTGTATTTTTAGATAATATCTGTGTTAGTTGAACTTCTATAGTATCTCTTACTTTTTTATCTTTTAGTACAGTAACTAGATCAGAAGAACCCTTAACCTTTAATATCTGAGTTTCAATATGACTAAAAACATTAGACATATGTTTAATTTTATTTTCAATCACATAGTTTCGCATAGCTTGTTGTGTATTATTGATATAAAAATAAAGATATACAAAAAATAGTGCAAAACCAACAAGAACTGCTATTAAAACAAAATCACTCTTTTTTACCATATTTGTTCTTCTATGTATGGTTTTAATTTATCTGATAAAATTAAAGATTGGTCTTCCAATCTGGACTTTATAAAAACAATATTTGGTCGCCCTTTTTTCCAAAATAATGCACCAAAACTATTTGGTATATATTCCAATAAACAATAATTAAGAACAAATATATGTTTATCTGTATCTTCTGTCAAAAAAGCAATCTTTTTAGTTAAAATAATAAAATTAGCATCATTAAAATTAGAAACTGTTACAAATTTATCAGACTCTTTGAATGATTTCATAATATTTATATCATCACTCCAAATTTTCATTTTATTTTCACTTTTAATAGATAAACAAATATTTTTTAATATTTGCATTTTCAATTTATCACCACTTTGATTACCTAACAATAAGGAAAGTGATAATAAGATTAAAATTAAAAATTTCAAAATGTATATTCCATAGTCATAATCATCTTAGATTCAACTGATGGAGCTAGAAACTTAGTATTTATATCTATCAATGATTTACTAGCTTTATCTAAAATATTTTCACCCTTTAATTTTAAATTTATTTGTTTTGTTAATGGGTATGCGACACTCATAGTCCAATCATATCCAGCATCAATTTTAATATTTGATATAGAATATCCACTGCGATATATAAGTTCATTATAAAGACTAAATTTACCTATTTTGTTAAATAACTGAATTAACAAACCACTAGAAGATGAGTTATAAACTTTCTTATAACCTTTAAATACCTCTGCTACAATTTTATTATATATATTAAAATTGTATTCACTCTTTATATATGCTCGTCTAAAATATACTGTTCCATCTTTATTTTCATATTGTTTTTTAAACATATTAACTATAAAAGCTTTATCAATCTCTTTATATGCATAACCAAATAAAATTCTATATTTATCATCTTTATATTCTAATTCTCCTGCTAACATTTTAACTTTTGCACTTTCCAAATTTTTATTTGCATTATATACAGGCATTGTAAAGGAGTTTTGAATATTACTTGGATAGATATATCTTCTTGTTAAAAAAACTTTATATTTCCAATTATCATTTAAGATATTTATATAAGCTAATCTAGCTGAATATTCTGTAGTATTTTTAATTGTTGTATTTATATAACGATCAACTTTTCCACTTAATGATAAAAGATTATTTTCATTAAGATTATACATATCCTCAAAATACAACATATAAGTTTTTACTTTATTTGTATTTAAAATCAAATCTTTGTTATCTATTTTATATTCATCTATTTTCAATCTTTTTTCTAAAAATTGTGTTCCGATTAAAATATCATGTTTTTTTAAAGATATTTTTTTTTCTAAAGATATTTTATAGATTCTACTATGTATATTAAAATCAAAATTTTTAGCAAGACTATTATCTGCGAGTATAAAACCTATATCATCATGAAGGGTAGCTTTACTATTTTCTCCAGATATACTTGTTGAAAATTTTAAATTATTTGTAAAATATTTTGTAAAATTTATATTTGTATATGATTTTTTAAGTTTATTATCATCTGATGGTGAAGTTCCAAAACCTTTAAAACTGTCTCCATCATTTAAAATACCGTTAAATTCCACATCAAAGTTATTTTCTTTAGACAGTTTAAAATGTGTTTGGTATCTTTTTAAGTCTTTAGAAAGAGTATGGTCATTTAAGTTGTATTTTTTAAATTTTTCATTAGATATATCAACATAAGCTAAATATTTATAGTCTTTAAAAATACCTGCATCAAATATTCTATTGTCTACTGAATTCCTAGAGTCTACACTAATTTGAAAAGATTTACTGTTTTCTTTTTTTGGATCTTTTGTATAAAGTCTTATAACCATACTTCCAACTTCATTACCAAATGCTATAGAACTACCACCTTGATAAATTTCTATATGATCTATAAAATAAATATCCATATTTTCATACATAGCTAATGGATTTTCTTTTATAAATGAAGTTATCTCAAAATCATCTATATAAAGCTTTAATGGCATAAGATTTTTACTTGAAGCTCCAACTGTTTTTATCTCACTTATACCAAAATTATTGATTTGCATTGTATACAGTCTAATAGTTTTTAAAACATCTTTTAGCTTATATGCTTGCATCTGTTCTAAATCTTCTCTTGAATAAGTAACTAAAAAACCAGCATTTTCTTGTTTTGTTTTCTTATATAAAGACTCAGCATCTTGATATTTCTTAAGTAAGTTATCAAGATTAAACTCATCTGCATAAGCAAAAGTTATAAACAATAAGATTAAAACAAAAATTTTCATGTTATATCACTATAGGCATAATAACTGTTTTAAAAGAACTTTCACTTAAGATAAACGGTAGATTAGATTCATTTAGACCTATTTTAAATTCAGAAGAGTTTATATTGTTTAAAAAATCCAATATATATCTACTATTTACTGCAATAGAAAAATTGTCTTCAAAGTTTGTATTGAACTCTATTTCTGTTTTTGCTTCAATATTGTCATCACTTAAACCCTCAAAAATAATGCTATTTTGAGTAAAAGTTATCTTAATATCTGTAGATATAATCGTTATCTGTTTTATAGCATCAATCATAGAAGCTTTTGGTAATAACAACTCTTTTTTTATCTCTTTTGGAATAATTCTCTCATAAGGTGGAAATTTACCATTTATAAGTTTAGTAAAAAATGTATATTGATTTGATTTGATTATAAGATTTGTATCATCATAATATATTTCAATATCATCAAAAAATAGTTTTTGAATCTCTATTATTGCTTTTTTAGGGATGATTATTGAAAGTTCATTATTATTTTGATTTTCTATATCTACAACAGCTAATCTACGAGTATCAGTAGATGCAAAATTAATTTTACTTTGTTGTATATCCATTAATGCACCATTTAGTTCATATTTTGGATTATTATTATCTATAGATGGTGTTATTTTTTTTAATGATTCTATCAGTGTATGACTATTTATAGATATTGGTTTTTGATTTTGATAAGTTGGAAAATCAGGAAAATCATCATAAGAAAAAGTTGGTAATTTAAAGTTTGAACTTCCTTGAGAAATAAACAAAGTATTATTTAAAACCTCTAAATTTATCTCACCATCTTTTAAAATTCTTATGATATCTAAAAACTTTTTACCATTAGCAGTTACAGAACCATCTTCAAAAGGATTTATTTGGTTAGTAGTTACTAAAAATCCTATCTCATTATCAGTAGCTTTTAAAGTTAAAATAGAATTAGTTACATTCAAATAAACATGAGATGTAATCTGTGATGTATCTTTTTTTTCTAAAAAAGGTTGAGCATGAATTAGTATGTTTTCAAGTATTGATTTTGAAATATTTATCTTCATATTATCTCTTTATTATATATAATTTTTAGTATGTAGTAGTAGGGGGCTGTGAATATGTGAATTCCATATTTTAACCCCGTACCTTAGCAACTTTACTATGTGATGAACCTACATGGTATTCGTCACATCTATTCACTTTTACTATTATAGCTTTTTTTATTATATTTTACGAAGCTGAAGTAATTTTATTAGTTAATTCAGCAATTTTCACTTTAAAATCCTCATCATTTTGCATAAGAGAATTAATCTTTTTAAGAGTATGACTTATCGCAGTATGGTCTTTCATACCAAAATACTGTGCAAGTGTTGGCATCGTATTTTGGGTAAGTTCACGACAAAGATATATACAGATGCGTCTCGCATATACTATGTTTTTACTTCTACCTTTTGAACGAATATCACTAGGTTTGATGTTTAAATCTTTTGCAACAACCTGTGTGATCCCCTCCAATGTGATGTTTTCACGGTTTTCTTGCATCTGGTCTCTTAGTACATTTTTAGTAAAAGCTAGGTCAATATCTACATGCATAAGTTGTGAGTAAGCATGTAGTTTTGAAAGGATGCCCTCTATCTCACGAACATTGCTGTCTATAACGGTAGCTATGTAGTTTATAATCTCTTTAGTAAGTTTGACTTTATTTATCTTACTTTTACTCTCTATGATGGCTATTTTAGTTTCAAGTTCAGGTGGTTGGATATCTGCTACAAGCCCCCATTCAAAACGGCTTTGAAGTCTCTCTTCTAGTCCAGCTATCCTTTTTGGATGCTTATCGGCTGTTATGATTATCTGTTTTCCGATGCCACGAAGTGCTTCAAATGTATGGAAAAACTCCTCTTGTAGCAACTCTTTGTTACTTAAAAATTGTATATCATCTACAAGTAAAACATCGCATTTACGGTACTTCTCACGAAATCGTTCCATAGTTTTGTTTCTTAAAGCTCTACTAAAATCATTTAAAAATTGTTCTAGTGTTATATAGATAACTATCTTACCTTGATTTTGAAAAACATTACCAGCAGCTTGCATCAAGTGTGTTTTTCCAAGACCAACACCACCATGTATAAAAAGTGGGTTATAAACTTGTCCAGCTTTTTCACTTACACTCTTTACAGCTGCATAAGCGAACTGGTTTGAGCCACCAACCATAAAGTTATCAAAGGTATGTGATGGATTTAATAGTGAATGTACTGAATTTTTTTGTTCAATTATCTTTTTATCTACAGTTTTTGATGGTTCTGACTTTAGAGATATAACGATGCTCACTTTATTGCCTGTTTTTATCTCAAAAAGATGCTCTAGTTTTTTTGTAAACTTACTTTTTATCCAGTTGGACACAAGAGCATTTGGAGCATAAAATATAGCCAAATCAGAAGATGAACCCTCTTCATTGTATTTTAATTGCTTTATATATCGGTTATATTCAACCTCAGTTATCTCTTCTTTTAACAGTTTTAAAACTTCTTGACCAATATTCACATAAAACCCTATAAATTTTTTATTATGTGAATAGTAACAAGAACTTCCATAAACTAGGGTTAAAGTGATGTGAATTACTAAAACTAACTTATGTGAATAACTTAGTTAAGTGAAAGAAATGTGATTAAAGAAATAAGTATTTTATAAATATTACTATTGACATGATAAGTAATATTAAATATACTATTACAATATATATAAAAGGTAATATTTGAATTTAATTAATGCAAAATATAAATTACATAATGATGAAATCAAATTTTTAGTAGCAGTTGTTAAAAATGATTTAGCATCATTAGATACTAATAAAAATGATTTAAAATTTATAAAAAAGATTATGTCAAAGATGCTAGAGGTAGCTACAACGGATGGGTATATATTTTTAAATTGGTTTTCTAAAGTAAACTATGATATCGATGGTTCTTTGGTTGATGTGAAGTTACAAAAAGATGTGGAACTTTTTTTAATAGAACTAAGCACAGAATTTTCAAATAAAGATTTAAAATGTTTCTTTTCACTTTCAAATAATTATTCAAGAGCGATTTATAAGTTGTTAAAAGTGCATCAACACAAATCGTATGCAAACATTAACTTAGATGATTTAAAAATAAAACTTCAAATCCCAAAAGCTTTACATTTATACTCAAATTTTAAAGCAAAAGTTTTAAATGTAGCCCAGCAAGAGATAAAAGAGCATACAGATATATCTTTTAGCATCGATGAAAAGAAAGATGGTAAAAAAGTTACATCGTTGATTTTTCATATAGCATCAAATGATGCAGAGGTAAAAGAAAAAAAAACAGTTGTAAAAAAAGAGCCAGTAACTATTTTAAGTGAAAAAGTTGAAGAGAAAAAACTCCCAATTGTGAAAGATGTGAAAAAAGAGATTCAAAAGTCAAGTTTAGATGATGAAAATGCAGAGATAAAAAGGATAGTAAGCTTTTTTGATATGGAAAGAAAGAAACTACAACCAAACTATGTAAGAAAAGAATCAAGCTATAACATGAGTGGTGAATACCTACTAAGGGTGCATCTAAAAGAAACAGGAAGAACCCCACAGATGTTTTTTGATGCGATAAGATGGCTTTTTTCAAACAACCCAAAAGCATCTTTTCATAGACAATACATCATGAACATAGGAAAACTTATAGAGCATTTTAACACACTAGAACATCAAGCAATGTACTCAAAAGAAGCAGTTGAGTTTAATGAAGAGGCTAAAGTTTGGTATAACATCTATAAAAAACAAGGGTTGTCTCATGAGGAAATTTTACAAAAACTTAAAGAGGGTGAGTATATATAAGCAGACATAAAGATGATGCTAAAAAATCATAAAACAGACATAAAGCTGTCAATAATTATACTTATAATAGCTCTTAAAGTATTTGAGAGTAATTATGAAAATATCTAACAATCATATAAGTAAAAATAGAAATATAAATGATATTAATATGATGGAGCAAATACAAGGAAATGAATTAAAAAAAAATCCTTATTATAGATACTCAACTTTCGCACATAAATTCCACTAAATCCATAAACTTAAGTTGAGTATTAAAGCCCATAAATAGGCACTTTTTAGCATAATTTTGTCACCACAACTCAATTATTAAAGGCTATTTTATGGAACTTGCAAATTATATCAATTATGCTATGAAGAGTTTATTAAAGAACCCAATATTAGAAGTACTTCAAGAGATAAAAATCACAAAAATATTAAAGAAAAGCAATTTTATAAAACGAGAAGTTGGATATCCACCATTTCAAATAATTCTCCACTTTCTCTATATGCTTGTGATGCAAAAAAGGCAATCAAACTTTATAAAACAAGCAGATGATTTAGGCATGCCTGTAATTGCAAGATTGCCAAACAATCACCTCATTTGGAATTTTAAAGGCAGACATAAAACACTCAATACAATCTACGACAGTTTAAAAAATATTCGCCACAAACAAAGTGGCAAGCACGGTAAAATTTCTTACAAATACTTCGATAAGATTGTAGAATATCCAACACTTGGTAAAGTAAAGTTGGTGTTTCTTCATACTGGTAAAGATTTACTTGTTTTTATCTCTACAGATTTACAACTCTCAGGTAAAGAGATTTTAACAACTTATAAAAAACGATGGAATATTGAGCAAGGCTATAAAGATTTACGAAACCTATTTGGTTTAGGTAAAGAGGAGAATAGAATTTATGAAGCACTTATTGCAAAAATTACACTCTCAATGTTTGCATACAATATGGTAAGCTACATCAACCGTATCAAACATGAGCTACAAACACTTGGAGAACTCTTTAGAGATTTAGAATGTGAACTCGAATCACTGGCAATATCAATGTAGCTTTTTATAAAAATACTCACAAAAATCTCTGAAATACAAAATGTTGTCAAGGAGAATAAAAATTTCTTACAGATTATCGCTGTTCTCAGTGCTTACACTCAAAAAGAGTTAGGTTTTATGTGCGAAAGTTGAGATTGATTCAAGAGAATCATCATATTTTTCTTCAAATTTATGATAAGTACATTCACATATTGATTTTGAAATTCCACAACTTCTTGTACACTGAGAAACAAATGATGTTTCTAGTTTATTTGAAAACATCATTGAAGCGATTCCTGCTCCAACTATAGCACCTAAAATAAAACTACCATATTTATAAAGTTCATTATCTGAAAATAATGAAACAACCCATTTTCCAAACATTGCAATAGGTGTACCAATTAAACTTCCAACAACAAAAACCATAAGATTTCTAAAAAAACCTGAACCTGTATTTCCAAATACTATAACTAAAATTACAACAATAGCAGTTGCAATAAAAGCTATCAGAAAATCACTTTTTGTTTCATCTGACATGAAAACTCCGAAAAATAAGATTTACCAATTTGAATTAACAAATAAGCATATTTAAAATTAGGATTTTTCACTTTTAAATACTAATCTCTGATATAACGGTTGAGTACAAAAATATGTTACCTGCATTTGTACTCTTTTAACTTTTACAATGGTAGCTAAACTTTTGTAGTTTTAAAAGCTTTTTTCGTCTAGGGTAACATATTTTTGTTGCTACGATTTGTTATACTTACAACTGATTTAACAACTTATTTAAATCCTCTCTTGCTTGATTATTAGCATCATCTATATCATTAAATTGCTGATTATACTTAGAGTTATAATAGCCAACTAATATGCCACTTGAATAAGTTCTAATTAATAATTTAGCATTTTGCCAATTACCATGAACTTCAGCACTTTTAACATCATTTAAGTTTACAGTAATATCACCAATCATAACAAATTTTTTTTCTTTGGCTGTACTTGTTGCTTTTGAGGCTGATTACTATTATTGTGCTTATAGTTTTTTTGTGGTTTATCAAAAATATTGTTATTTTGTTTAGGTTGTTTACCTTTTTCTAAAACAACATTTTTAGCACATAAACCTTTTTGATTTTTACTAGGCTTAAATGTTAGCATTTTATTTTTTTTTACATCAAATGGTAAATTAACATCTGATGTATGAAAGAAATAATTTTGTCCGTTTTCTCCCAAGATAAATCCAAAGGATTTTTCTTGATTGAAGTTTATTATTTTACCTTTCATTTGAAATTATTCAACCATTTCTAATTCAATGATATTATCATCAAAATTATTTTGTAAAAAAAACTCTGCAATTAAATTTCTTATTTCTTTCATGTGAGAAGATTTAAATTGCAGTGATTCCTCATCGCTAAAAGTAATATTAAAATCATTTGCTAAACTAAGTAATTTTTCTTTAATAGTTATATGGAAATCATCATTAATATTTATTTTCCAAATAGTATTTTCAATGTCTTCAGGTATCATATGCTAACCTTATTATATAAAATTTGCAACTACTTTTACATAGTTACATCTTCTATCATTAAAGGGTTAAGTTTAATGGCACAAGGTACAACATACAAATAACTAAACATTATGTATGTTATTTATATAATTTTTTACATAACACACATAATATTGCTTAAACTTTAAATAATGTTCCACCATTATGTTTTGAATCCAACATAAAACTTCTAACATCATCTAGGTTAAATCCGCTTGCTAAAAACATAGACTTATTGTTTTGTAGAAGATAATGAGCTGCTTTTAGTTTTGTTACTATGCCACCAGTTGCAAAACTTCCATGTGGAGTGGCTTCTTTTTTAAGTTCATCTTTTGGGATATAACTTACTTTTTTTAATGGTTTTGCATCTTTGTTTTCTCTTGGGTCTTTATCGTAGTATGCATCTATATCTGAGAGTATTATAAGTATATCTGCATCTATATGATTTGCCATATAAGCTGAGAGTTGGTCATTGTCTCCAACAACCAACTCTTCTGTAGCTGTTGCATCATTTTCATTTACTATGGGGATAACATTTGCTTCTAAAAGAGTATCTACCGTGTTTTTAATTTTCATAACATCATCTTCTTTATGTAGATTTGCTGATGTTACTAAAACTTGAGATATCAATATCGAGTATTTATCAAACTTTTTAGCATATTTATTCATCAATATTGGTTGACCAATAGAAGCTAGTGCTTGTTTATTT